>ERZ779851.2287-NODE-2287-length-14876-cov-50.280885_pt1 | contig 14876 bp, 12 predicted proteins | sample MGYA00511094_ERZ779851 | MGnify/ENA primary metagenome ERZ779851 (study PRJEB29588, sample SAMEA2155512) | human gut metagenome | biome: human gut; feature: human-associated habitat; material: faeces | place: Denmark | collected 2008/2010 ...
TAGGCTTATGGTACATGTAAATGAAACAATAGTTATAAAGAGCTCTTCTCCCAAGATGGCAGAATGGGTGAAGAGACTGAAGGCTCATAAGGCTGAGCAACTGGAGAAGTTGCGCAACGTGGAGAAGTGTGACTTTGAATTTCAGTTCTGATGCGAGCCAATATATGATACCAGCCTCCCCTAATACTTCCTGATAACTTTTTCTAAAACTTTTCCCCGATTTTCTTGCGTGTTTCGAAATATTGTTGTACTTTTGAAGGAGAATATAGAAAAGAAGAATCTTTGCCCGAAGAGACAACATTTGAAGTCATTCCTAAAATAGGGGAAGGATATTTCTAAAATGATATAGTAGTTGAGGCTTTGCCTCTTATATATAGAGAAAGTGTAATTTAAAATGTAAGATTATGAGAAATTTTACTTTAAGAAAAGAGTTCTTGGGAAGTAAATGTGGAACCCATAGCTCTTTTAAGGGCTTTGTCATGCTTGTTGTTATGATGCTTATGACGGCAAGTAGTGCGATGGCTGAAGTCATTGATGGATTACGTTATGTACTGGATCCTGTTAAGAAAACTGCTACGCTTCTTCCTAAAAAAGAAGGAAAATATTCTGGTGATATTATTATTCCAGAGAAGATTAAGGGTAATGATGGGGTAGAGTATGTTGTTACTTCATTTGATGAAGATTGCTTCAAAGACTGCAGGGACTTAACCTCTATCACCATCCCTTCATCTGTTACTTCATTGGGTAATTATTGCTTCAGTGATTGCGATGGCTTAACCTCTATCACCATCCCTTCTTCTGTTACTTCATTGGGTGCTTCTTGCTTCGAGTATTGCAGTGGCTTAACCTCTATCACCATCCCTTCATCTGTTACTTCATTGGGTGGTGGTTGCTTCTATGGTTGCAGTGGTTTGACCTCCGTCACCATCCCTTCTACTGTTACTTCATTGGGTAATTCTTGCTTCGAAGGTTGCAGTGGCTTAACCTCTATCACCATCCCTTCTTCAGTCATTTCATTGGGGGATTTTTGCTTCAAAGATTGCTGTGGTATTGAAACTGTTTATTTTAAAGGTAAAGTGCCAAAGAATACATCTCAACCAGAAATACCAACTACAAGTATTATCAAAGTCCCAACAGTATATCTACAGGATTATAAAGATGCATTTGGATCTAGTTATAAATATATCTATGCCTGGAATCCAGATGAATCAGGGGATGATAACAAGCCAGTTACTCAGTGTTCTACTCCATCAGTTTCTTATGGCGAAGGCAAATTGATGTTCGCTTGCGAAACAACAGGAGCAAAGTATCATTATACAATAACAGATACAGATATTAAGTCTAATGCGCTGAGCGAAAATGGGGAAGTATCTCTTTCTGCAGCCTATCATATTTCTGTTTATGCTACAGCAGATGGATATAAAGCATCTGATAAGGCGGAGGCAACTCTGTATTGGATTAATGCTAACCTTGATAATGGTACCAATATCAACCAGGTAAGAACACGTGGCGTTGTGGCTTCTGCCCATGATGGTATTGTTACTCTCTCTCTCTCTGGACTTGATAATGGCGAAGTGGTGAAGTTCTATGCTACAGATGGCAAGTAGCTCGGCTCTACGGTTGCAGCCAACGGTGCTGCCTCTTATGCCGTATCCGAGTCTTTGGTTATCGCCAAAGTGGGTAAGAATTCTATCAAGATTGCAATGAAATAAGGATTGTGCAGAGCGATGCACCTACCGTAAAATCATAAAAAGTTAGGGGAAGAAGGCGAGTAACGTAAATTGCTCACTTTTTCCCCTTTTTTCTTGTTATTCTATAGTAAAATATAGTTTAAATATTAATGTTTTTGAAAAATATATCCGACTATTCGTGGTAGCTGGGGAGTCGGCTTTGCTGTTCAAATAATTAGTTGTAAATTCGCATAAATTTACACTATTATGTTGGATATTGCAGAACATAGACAAAAGTTGATTCTGAAGAACTTAGCTCAGCTAGACGACAGAATCAATGAGATACAAGAAGAGTGCATCATCTTGTATCTAAAGTCTTTTATAGGTGATGGAGCTGAACTGCTATCTCCATATCAGTTCTCTAATATTACGCATATCAAGTATGATACAGTAATAAATGTGTTGAAAAGAAAAGTGAAGTTCAAGCCTTACCAGCAGCGTCGGTGGTGTTATTGCATCCTTTATCATTGGGATACTATCATTGATACGCTGAATAAGAAACATGTTGCGGAGAGTAAAAATTTTGAAAAAGATAAGTTTGAAAAGAACTTCAATGAGGCTTTTTGGCACTGGGCTACGATAGGGAGAGACTTGAAACAACTTGACAAGTTGAAAGAGAAAGTAGAAGAAATGCAAAGCAATTTTTCACCTCGCAATAAATAATTGAACAACAACATTAAAAAAATATCATGAGATTTAGCCGTGCATCAGTGCTTGCGCAGCTATTATAGAGAAACAATAACAATTAATAACTTAAAAATCAGAGTAAAAATGAAAAATTCAACATGAAATCGGGGGAGACATTCCTCATACTGCTCTGCAGCTCAATGTCTCCGAAGTAAGGATTCACCCTGGAAAACTTTCAGGGGCCACCTCTTCTTCCAAGATTGAGGAAGTAAATTTAGTCTATCTTAAATGGAGAAGATATATGACTAAAATATTTTACGGATTGCCGATCTGGCTAGTGCAGACTGGACCGGTAAACATCGAGGTAGTTATTAACGTAGAATTCAGTGGCAACAGCAAAGTGGTTATTGATTCTGCTAGTTTCAAACAGTTAATGGATATGGAAGATGAGAATTAGAATAGATAAAATCGTCTTCCGTGATCAATCCAGAATGATTGTTGGTAAAGATGATGATCAGCAAAAGGAGAATGAAGAGAGTGAAGAGGAAGAGCCAGGAACGGGTTCTGCAGGAGCGAGAGACAGAGCTCCTACGGTCGACTTGGAAGTGGTGAATGACCAATCTAAACCAGGAAAAGATGAAGAACATACACCGTCTTGTTTCCTATTGGAAGGCAGGGTTGTTCCTTTTGAACTTTGCAATGCCAGAGCAACCAAGATATTCCGATTACTTAGAAACGCTCAAATCCTGAATGATGATTTCAAGCCCGTCAACAAAATGCCGTGGTGGAAAAGAGGGGAACTTGCCGATATCCTGGCAACGGAACTGAACATCCAGCACACCTGGAAAGTGTTTGGCGTTTTCTGGGATATGGATGCTGAAAGTTTGAGAGGTGGATTCAATAAAGCTAAGGATCATGCTTATAAATATGATTTTGATGAGGAAATCATGGATATTTTGAGATAATTTACCCCCGGAATTCAGAACCGATATGGTCTGAGTTTCGGGAGCTTTTCATAGAAGTATACTCACTGCAATGCAACTATGGAACAAAAGGACAGTTAGCCTTGCTCCAGCAGTTTTTTACGTTCAAATATCATATTAGAGTACTATTTTTGATACTGGTATCACATTTTACACCGCAAAGATATGGAGAAAAATGAAATTCATTTTGAGATAATTTTTGGTACGATGTGGTACGACCGTACTTCATCGTACCATAGCAGTGTCGCAGAATCGCCGTACATTTGCCCCCGGAATTCAGAACCGATATGGTCTGAGTTTCGGGGGCTTTTGTGTATAGGCACATCAACCGTTGTGGGAGCGCCCAACTGTTTTAAAAAGGAATTTATAAGATGAAAGCAATGAAACCTTTTTATTTTGCTCATCCGCAGTACGGAAAACTGAGGGTGGTGGTGATTGGAGGCAAAATCTATTACTGTCTGATGGACGTGAAGAACATCTTCAAGAAGTCGGTTCCGAAACTCTATGAGACGATTGCTGACTCGGAGGGGGAACTGAAAAATCTGAACATCGTGATGATGAAGGATACGAAAATCAAGTATAACCTCTTCTTCGAGAACCAGGAAATGGGGAAGGAAGAAGCGGAGGCTGAGAACGTGAATGCGGATATCAACTTCTGCGATGAACAGCTGGTGAAGGACCTTGTTGACAGGCGTGTTGCTGCCGAGAAGATTGCGGCAAAATGGGTAATAGGCTTCGTCAAGAGCAGACTGAATGATGCCGAGAATGCTTCGCTCTTCGAGGCGAACGGGGTCCAGGAGATTTCGGATAACTCGCTGATTCTGCCTATCAATGTAAGTTATGGTAGCGGGTATATCATGATTAACAGCGAAGTGTTCGATTAATAAAAACATGGAGGTAAAATGGAGATAGTACATGTAGTGGCAATTAATCCTTATCGTAAGGGAAATAAGGGGAAAGTTTTTTCTTACAATATCGATACTTATGATAAGGTCATCGGGTCGGAGGAAATCAAGAAGATGATTCAGCAGATTCGGGGTGAATTGCCGATTGACGGAGTGGATTTGAACGATGCGCAGGCGGTGAAGAAGGCGCAGGAAAGGCTGAAGAGCGAGCTGCCTTTCTTCTGTCCGCACTACGGCATGTTCAAAAATAATGTGCGCAGACAGGAGAATGCGATGCCGGAAAGCTTTCTCTTCCAGACGATTATCGATGTGGATGATAAGGAGTATGTGGAAAAGGCTATCGAGAAGGCGCGCGAGCTGAACTGCTCTTCGGGTATCTGGAATGGGAGTTTGCTGCATCTCTGTTATAGCGCTAGAAAGAAGCTGCATATCGGGATTAGAATGCCGATTGGGATGACCATCGAGGAGACGCAGAAGGCGTATTGTGAGGCGCTCGGTGTGCCTTATGATGAGAGCTGCATCACACCTGAAAGGATGATTTTCCTGACGGATAAGGACTCGGAAATCTACCGGTCTAAAATGTGGTGCGCAGTGCTGCCGGAGAGCGAAATACAGGCTCGCAGACAGGCTTTTCTCGACCGTGGGCTGACCGTAGACGGAAGAGGGGATGCAAAAGTTAATAGTTTACAGTTTACAGTTAATAGCAATAGTAAAAATAATGAAAACAATAGACTTTCGGGCAATCATGGCGATTATGCTGCTCCTGCTGGCACTGCTGTTCAGCCTGCCCAATCTGGTAATAGCAATCATGCTGATGATTCTCATTTCGGGAATCCTGGAGGCAATTATGGCTCTGGTGAACTGGGAGAGGCCAGTGAGAAGAATCTGATAGCCTTTGATCTGTTTCAGGAATCAGCGGGACTGAAGGGGATGACGATTGATTCCGTAGGATCAAGACATTCCTCCCTGCTGGCTATCATGAGTGCCGGCGCTTCGAGGGTGATGAGCGAGGAGGAACTGATGAAGGTGGTGGCTGAGAAGATGCCGAGCTATTATCAGGAGCCGGATTGCCACCAACTTATCCATGATTTCTATGCGAAATATGGTGACAGTTCGAAACCTTTCTCACGTGATGTTATCCGCATCAATGCTACTGCCGAACAGGCCAGCCGGCAAGTTAATAGTTTACAGTTAAAAGTTGAAAGAGCTGATGGTAATCATACAGTTCAAAGTTCAATGTTCCAAGTTCAAAGTAGCGAGGAGGATTATCCGGAACCGCCAGCGATGCCGGAGAAACTGCCGAAACTGGTGGAACTGCTGATATCTCGAACACCTGAGGTTTATAAGCCGGCTGTGGCGCACGCTATCTTCCCTCCGCTCGCTACGCATCTCTGGCAGACGAGCTTCCGATATATTGATAATGTTGTGCATGAGGCTACGCTTTCTACTTGCTTGCTTGCCGGTACGGGTGCAGGTAAATCGTCTGTGGATAAGCCGATTAGGTATATTATGGAGGATATCAGAAAGCGGGATGCGGAGAATCTGAAACGTGAGAAGGAATGGAAGGAGGAAGTGACGCGCAAGGGTGCCAACAAGGATAAGCGCAAACGACCGGATAATCTCGTTATCCAGGAGATTGATGCTGATATGACCAGTCCGGCATTCGTGATGAGAACCGCTGAGGCGCAGGGAAGATTCCTCTATACTTCGCTCAATGAGCTGGACCAGTTTGATGCACTCCGGGGCAGCGGTAACCAACAATTCCGCATCATGTGCCTCGCCTTTGATCCTTTCAACCTCTTTGGCCAACAGCGCGTGGGCGTTCAAAGTGTGACAGAAAGGGTAACGATCAGGTTCAACTGGAATGCATCTACCACCATTCAGAAAGGGCAGCGCTACTTCTCAAAAGTTTTGACAGACGGTCCGATAAGCCGCATCAATTTCTGTACCATTCCGGAGCGTGAAATCGGTGACGAAATGCCTGTTTACGGCGATTACGATGATGCTTACCGTGAGGCGCTGAAGCCTTATATCGAGAATCTGAACAACGCCAGGGGACTGATTGACTGCCCTGAGGCATTCCAGCTTGCCCTCAAACTGAAGGATGAGAATGCTGAGTTCTCGCGCTTGTCGCAGGATAGGGTTTACGAGAATCTTTCTTTCCGTGCCAACGTCATCGCCTACCTGAAGGCGTGTGTGCTGTATGTGGCGAACGGGTGCAAATGGGAACCGGAGATTGACGAGTTCATCCGCTGGAGCGAGCGTTACGACCTCTACTGCAAGATGCGATTCTTCGGTGATGCCATCAAGAGGGCGAATGATACAGGCGAGAAGTCGAGTAAGCGAGGACCATCCAACATGCTGATGCAGTTGCCGGATGAGTTTACTTACCAGCAGGTGATAGACTTGCGTGTAGCAAATGGGATGAGTCAGAAAGGTACTTCCAAGATGTTGGGAAACTGGAAGGATCGCCATTACATCAGGGCTAAGGAGAACGACTCAGTTCCTCAATTCCTCAGTTCCTCAGTTTTTATTAAACTTAAATTCCGAAAGGAGAATTCATAGCGTATGGAAATAGTAGTAAAAAGAATAGCAAAAAAGAAGACTTATACGATAGGTCATCTTTATATCCTGAGTGATAAGGATGTGAAACGTACTTGGCGTTCGGGTGTGAAAATAGGCGACAAGCGTATCTTTGAACATAGCTTCGATATGGCGAAGTTGGACAAGGAACATTACTTCTGTGATACCTTGGAGCCTACGTGGAGAAACCTTCTGGGTATCGAACTGAAACCGGAAGAGGAGGATGGACGGTACAGCAGGGTATCGGGTAAGAAAGCCCGCAAGATACCGGGTCATACAGCGATACCGGAGGGTTCATATCCTGTGGTTATCTCGAAATCGCCAAGGTTTAAGAAGTGGCTTCCGCTGGTGCAGGGTGTTCCTGATTTTGAGGGCATCCGCATTCATGCCGGTAATTATCCCGATGATACGCAGGGCTGCATTCTGGTAGGTGAAAATAAATTACAGGGTGCCGTCTTTAATTCCCGCATCTGGTTGCACAGGCTCATGAATGCCATTACCGCAGCGAGGGAACGGGAGGAGAGCGTTTGGATTACCGTTTTGTAATGTTGAATGTTGAGTGTTGAATGTTGAATTAATAGTGTTGAATGTTGAGTTATTAATTTTTAAAAACAAATTATTATGGTAAAGTCAGTAAATACAAATAAAGTAGAAATGGATAAGAAGGCAGCAATTGCTATCGTGTTTGAAAACCCTGAATTCGGTAAGATTCGTACCTTGACCGATGAAAATGGAGAGCCTTTGTTCTGTGCAAAGGATGTCTGTGATGTGCTGGGATATAAAAGAGCAAGATGCGCTGTAGCTCAGCTAGTTAACCCACTTGACGCTGTAAAACACAGCGTCAAGGTATCGGGAAGCCTGCGTAAGGATGGAACCCCATCTAAACGACTCCAAAAGATGATCTTCGTCAACGAGAGCGGTTTCTATGCTTTGGTTCTCGGCTCCAAGCTTTCTACTGCGGTGAAGTTCAAGAACTGGGTTACGGCTGATGTGCTGCCACAGATTCGCAAGACGGGTGGTTATATCCCGGTTCAGCCGGGCGAAAGCGATGAGGAGACAATCCGACATGCGGAAGAAATCCTCCGTGCTACGCTCAAGGAGAAGGAGAATCTGCTGAAGAAGCAGCGACTGCAGATTGAGCAGCAGAAGAAACTTATCGGCGAACAGGATACGGAAATCCGCCGCTTGAATGATGTTGTAGATGAACAGGTGGTTCACATCGCTAAGAGTGGTGATAACATCATCCAGTTGGAGAATCAGGTGGGTAATCTTCTGCCGAAGGCGCTCTATAGCGATAACGTGCTCGATTCCGTTTCCTGCTTCACTACTACGCAGATTGCGAAGGAACTCGGTATCACTGCGCAGGAGTTGAACCGCTCGCTCTGTGCTCTGCATATCCAGTACTACCAGAGCGGTCAGTATCTCCTTTATGCCGATTACGCCCACATGGGTTTAGCCAAGAGCCGTACCCGCTACAGCGCCTTCCTTGACCCGAAGAGCGATGGCAGACAGGAGAAGATGGGCAGAGCCTACACCCATACCTATCTCGTATGGACCGAACGAGGACGAAAGTTCATCCATGACCTTGCTCAGCGATACTGGGAACTGTGTGAAGTTTATAGTTAATAGTTAAAAACCCCTGGTGTGTTCTTGCATCAGGGGCTTTTAACTTTACGGGGGACCAGCGATGGAATCGCTGGGGACGGGGGCGCGAAGGGGGGTAAGGCTCCTTTACCTTTTTACCTTTTTACTTTTTTACCTTTAAAAGCCCCTTTTTACTTTTTGGAAAGCGTGTGGGGCAAGACTTGTGAAACTTCAGTTATCTCAAAACATACTTTCCGGCTGGTGTCTTACTGAACTTCACCTGATAGGCTTCAGAGACAATCTGCAGTGCCTCGGTGAGGCTGTTGTTCGGCAAGGTTCCTGTGAAAGGTTCGATGGTATCCATTTTCACAGCAATCTCAACCCCGTAATTCTTCTCCAGACTTCTGATGACTTTGCTCAGCGATGCATCGCGGAATACGAGCTGCTTCTTCTGCCATGCACAGGCATCTTCGATATGCGATGTTTCGCGGATATCCATCTTTCCAGTCTGTTTGTTCACCACCACGATTTCGTTTGGCTTCATCGTATAGGTGCTGCCGTTGGCAAGGGAAGTGAGCATCACGCTACCGTTGAGCAGCGCAACTTCTGCTGTCTGTTCTTTCTTTCTGTTGATGACGTTAAACTCAGTACCCAACACCTTGATTTCCATTCCCTGCATGTGGATGATGAACGGATGTCTGGCGTCTTTGGCTACCTTGTAGTGAGCTTCGCCTTCAAATTCAATCTCACGATTGTCCTTGCAGAAATCCTGTGGTGCATACTTGATGCTGGAGAGCGAATTGAGCGCTACCATACTCTTGTCGGGCAGGGTGATGCTCACCTGTTCGCCTTCCTGGGTAGTGATTTCTGTCAGCGGAATCGCGGCATATTGCTTGTTTTCCTTATACATCATTCCCATAATCACCATGCAGATAGGCAGGGCAATAGCTGCCGCTATCTGGGTCCACTTGAGGACGCGCTTCAGGGTGAATTGCTTACGGGTTCCTATCTGTTCATGAATTTCGGTCTTGATACGTGCCAAATCTTCGTCAGAAATACCGCTATCCGGGATGATGCCGTGCAGCCATTCCTCTTCCATGGCTGCTGCTAATTCTTCATCAGAACAGTTGTTGATCCGTTCCTTCAGATTAGCTAAGTCTGTACTATTCTTGATGTCGTCTAACATAAAACAATCTTTTTTAGATTATACACGGTTCGGTAGAGAATGTACCGTTAAATTATACTAAAAACAAGAGCCACATCAGGTTGGTGCGGTTGCTGATAAGCTGTCGGAGCTGTTTCAAACCCATCGACAACTGGTTCTTAACGGTCTGTTCACTATAGTTGAGTTTCTCGGCAATCTCCTGATTGTTGAGCATCTCCAACTTGGAGAGTCGGATGATTTCCTGCTGCGTCTTGGGCAGCTTGGCAAGCATCAGGTTGAGCTGTCTGACGAAATCATCATACTCCAACTGGCTGTCAGCAGTGGTGCTGTTGTGATGGTCAAGATAGTCCATGTAGTCTTCGTATACGGGCGAATTGATGACCTTCCTGTAGGCGTTGATGAGGTAATGCTTGGCTCTGAGGAAGAGCAGCGGCTTTACGCTGTCTGCCTCTTCCAGCGTGCTTCGGTTGTTCCAGAGCCACACGAAGGTATCTTCCATGATTTCTTCGGCATTCTCCTTCGACTTGGTATATTTCAGGCAAAAGGCAAAGAGTCTGCGGGCATATAGCCCGTAGATTTCATCGAATGCCTTCATAGATCCTTTTTTGAGTTGAAGGATAAGTTCTGTTTCTGTCTTTTTAAACATGATAACTATTCACTAAAATCCATCTAAATCATATTCTTCGCTGTCCAAATCCAGACTGTCGTCGTTGTCGTAAGTTGTATTTGGTGCTTTTTCTTCCTTTATATCCGCATCGGTTCCCTGGGTTCCGGTAGTTCCGTTTTCGGATGTTCCGGTAGTTCCGTTACTGAAAGTTCCGGTTGTGCCATTATCGAATGTTCCGGTAGTTCCGGTTTCTATTTCACCGGTAGTTCCGCTTTCGGCAGTTCCGTTTTCTTCTTCATTTTCTTCTGAATCATCCGTCTTTTCCTGCTGGATGATTTCCTCCGGTTCTTCAAGCAGTGGGTCCTTGCTGATTTTCAGCGGTGCCAAATGCTGGGTATAGAAGAGGGTATAGTCGTCGTAGCTCAAACTGGTGCCCAGCAGCAGGAGGTTTGGCTCGCTGATTACGATGCCTCGGGCTCCCTTTGAGAGGAGCTGGGTGATGGCCTGATGCTGGTAGATGTCGTTGGCATACTGGCGTGCTTCATCGTAATTGCGGAATCCCTTTACCTGCATGCGGTGCAGACCATTCTGCTCGTCAATGACGAGGTCGAAATTGCGCACGAGATAGGAGGTGAAATTATATTTCGCCATCTCGAAGAGCAACTGGTTCTCGTTTACAGAATCAGGAACGTAGGCGAGCATGAAGACGAACGGCTCGTTGCGCTCAATGCTGAATACCTTTGCTTTGGATTTGACATCATCATTGAGTACGGCGTTGCGGCGCGACCACACATTGCTCAGGTCGAATGTGCCGCCCTTGAGCTGTCTGCCGGCTTTCACTCCGTTGAGAATCATTCCCGCCATTTCGCTGAGTCGACTGTTCGGATATTTCTCTACCACCTGCTGCATATCATCAAGACAAGCCTGGATATTACCCTCGTGGAGCTGGGTGAGTCCGCCGATAAAGAGGAACTTGTCGCGGTTGGCTCCTTCAGGATAGCGCTTGTCAGAGATAGCCCTGTTGTGTACCACCTTATTATATAGGTTAGCCTTGAAGGCATCGTAGGTGGCAGCATAGAGCGAATCTTCGAGATGAATGCCCATCTTCGCATCTTCCTCATAATAAGGAGAGGTGAGCAGGGCGGTCCATTGGCTCTCCGGATAATTCGCTTTCAACAGGTCGAGATAGCGGCTGGCGATGGCTGGCTGTTTCCTGATGTTGTAGAGCAGGTAGAGGTGATAGTAGGCATCATCGAGATGTTCGTATGCTGCGTTCTTCTTCACCAGTCGCTGCAGCATGCGTTCGCTTTCGTCCAGATCATCAAGCTTATCTTTCAGGATGATGCCGGCATGCAGCAGTCCGTCGTCCAGAATCTGATTGCTTTCTGCCATCTTCTCTTCGGTGAGCGGAATCTGAGCGAGATAGTAGGCACGCTGATGCGGATCTTCTTCTGCACTCAGGTTCTTCTCTTTCTCCTTCTCAAGGTCTTTCTTCTGTGCCTCGTTGAGGAGTGAATCGCGCTGTTCATCAGTCATTTCTTCTACACCTTTGGCATCGGCTACTACGGTCTGGTTGCTCCGCTGCCAGTTGTCTATGTTCTTTCGTTTGCCCCAGAGGCGCTCAAACTGCTGTTTGCCTTGGGCTACGGCAGATTGGGAATAGAAATACCAGGTATTGGTGTTGCCGAAACCGCCGTTGCCCATGGCTCCGTTTCCGAAGCCGGATGAGGCATTGCTGTTTCTCTGATTCCTGTTATTTCTGCTGTTATTATTGCCGTTGTTTCTTCCGAAGTCAGAGTTGCCCTGCTGTTCTGCCAATTCCTGGTCGGCAAGTCTTCTCTTTTCTTCCTTTTCCTGCTTTTTCAGGGCATCTATCACCTTGTCAATGGCGACATTCCGTTCTGTTTCGCTCATGCGGGCAAGCGATTGCAGGGAGTCCTGCAGATGGATGGCGTCGGTATAAGGCACCAGTTCATCGAGAACCTTCGAACGGTCGGAGAGCTGTTTGTAGTCTTTGCGGTCCTGGTCTAGGAGTCCGATGGCAGCATCATAGCATCGCTTAGCATCGCCATAACGGTGGCATTGCCAGTATACATTGCCCAGATGCAGCAGCAATACACCTTTCTCTACTCCGTTTCGGCTTGATTTCGCGGCACCTTTTTCGTATGCAGCAATAGCCTGAAGGGTATCGCCCTGGTTGAGATGTATGTTACCGATGGCATAATAAACCTGGTCGAGATATTCCTGATTCTTGTCGCTCGCTGCCATTCGCTTCAATTTGGATACCATCTTCCGGGAGTTGTTGGTTGCCAGTACCTCGGTCATGGAGATGCGGGCATTGAACTCCAGTTCGTAAGGCGGATTGAGACGGATGACATGCTTGAAGGCACGGTAGGCATTCTGGGCATGTCCCTGTTGTGCTTCTACCTGTCCCATCAGATACCAGAGGCGGGCTTTCTGCTTGCGTCGCATCTCATAGCCGATGGCTTTGCGGAGATACGGAACGGCCTCCTGATAGCGTCCGGTCTTCAGATAGTAGAGGGCATAGGTCTTGTCCCATTCCTTCTGGGCACGCCAGTGGATGGAATCGCGCTCGATATTACGGATTACATCTTCGGCATCGTATATCCATCCCGATTCGAGATAACTCTTGGCGAGCCAGGCACGTGCCTTGCCGTAAATGCCGGGTTGGGTGGCGTAGAGACGGCTCATATAGGCGAAAGTGGCTGCTGCCGACTGGAAATCGCCTTCAAAAAACTGGGAACGGCCCATCAGCATCCATGCCTTCCAGAGGAACGGATTATATTCACGGCGATGCAGCCATTCCAAGTCTTTGGCTGTCTTGCGGCGTTTCTTGTCCCATACCGGGCGGCGCTTGATGCTATGCTGGTGAATGGCTTTCTCGCATTTCTCGATGGCGCGGTCGTAGTTCGACTTGCCCAGTTCGCGGCTGTTCTTGTTGCCAACCGTATAATAAGGAATCATTTCAGAGTAATTGTCCTTATTTCCATTTTCCTTTTCGAGCGAGCCTTCTATATAGGCTACGGTACCATTATAGTAGGTGTTGTATCGGGCGTTGAAGGCATGCCACCATCTGCTCTTCGCCGTATTCTTCTGCGTAGAGCATCCTGCTATGGTCATTGCAAAGGCAAGAACAACCATAGCTGGCAAGAGGTTTCTGAATGGGAAATGCTTCAACATAAGTTTCTTCTTTATTTTAAAATTTTTCTTTCGGAGCGTGTGAAAGCCTTAGTGCTTTCTGGCTGCCAGTATCTTTGCTGCTGCAAACAGGATGATGCTGACAAAGATGATGGTTGCACCTGATGGCACATTGAGCAGATAACTGGCATAGAGGCCCACGATGCAGTCGATGCAGCCTATCACGATGCTGGCTCCTATCATGCGTTTGTAGCTGTAGGTGAAGAGGTTGGCAGTCATCTGTGGTATGGTGAGCAGACTGATGGCAAGTACGATGCCCACCATCTTGATGGTTGCCACGATGGTCATGGCGATGAGCGTCATCATCATATATTCTATCGCTGTAACCGGCAGATGTTGCGATTTGGCAAAGGTGCTGTCGAATGCGATGGTCTGGATAGGACGCAGCAGAAAGGTGAATAGTATTGCAACAAACAGGGTAAGACCTGCCAGAAGCCAGAGGTCTGTGCTGTCGATGGCAAGTATACTTCCGAAGAGGAAAGAGGGCAGGTCGGGCATGAATCCCGGAGTAAGGAAGCAGCAGATGATGCCCACGCTCATGCCAAGGGTCCAGAACATGGCGATGGCAGAGTCTTTGCGCACATCTTTCTTCCGTGATACCCATTGCACGCCGAAGGCACTCAAGATGGCGAATACCATGGCAGAGAGTATGGGGTTGATGCCTGCAAATACGCCGATACCGATGCCGCCAAAAGAGGCATGCGTAATGCCACCGCTGATGAAAACCAGCCGGCGGGTGACGATGTAGGTGCCTACAAAGCCGCACAGAATGCTTGCCAGTAGGGCGCCAATCAGCGCGTTCTGAAAAAATGTATATTGCAGTATATCCATGTCTTTACTTTGAACTTAAAACTTTGAACTTTGCGCATTGCATGTTACGCATTGCGCATTGCATGTTTAACTTAAAAAACTGATGACTTCGTCCTTTATCTGGTTAGGCAGGTTGATGCCTCTCAGTATCAGACTTCGGTTCCATCCCGCCACCTCTTCCGGCTGCATCGTATAGAGCACTTCCGAGAATTCCTCTACCTCCTCATCGGTATAGTCTTCGGCAGCTCTTCCTGCAAACCGGTCGAGTTCTTCGTCATCGTAGTATTCTATTTCCTTGGTGGCGGCTTCCATCATGCATTCCTGTTCGCATTTGGAGTTCTCTCCGTTGCAGGTATTGCACGAAACTCCTTCCTGCAGCGGTTCTTCATCCTCTCCCTTGCGATGAGAGATGATGCCGAAAATGGCGCTTATCAAGCCTAGGACCACCAGGGCCAAAATCAGGTACAACATTTACTTTGATCTTTGAATATTGAATATTGAACTTCGTTACTTTGAACTTTGAGCTTTGAACTTTATGATTAGCAAAGGCTGTTGAATTATTAATTGTCAACTGTTAACTATCAATTGAACTTTCGCAAGTTTTGCCTCACACGCCCTGAAAGGGCAGAAGCTCCTAGCCCAGGGCATCGCCCTGGGTGTTTA
>ERZ779851.2289-NODE-2289-length-14871-cov-3.364876_pt1 | contig 14871 bp, 35 predicted proteins | sample MGYA00511094_ERZ779851 | MGnify/ENA primary metagenome ERZ779851 (study PRJEB29588, sample SAMEA2155512) | human gut metagenome | biome: human gut; feature: human-associated habitat; material: faeces | place: Denmark | collected 2008/2010 ...
GCGTTCCCTGGTGGCCTGCTCCATTCTTCGCTGTTCTCTGACGGAAATTCGCTGACCAATCGGCAAGCCAAGCGCAAAATCATTATTCAATTTCTCGCACGCTTTCCAAAAAGAAAGTCCAAAATATTTTTGCACGAATGTCAAAATGTCGCCGTTCTCTCCGCACGCAAAACAGTGGTAGCCATTGCTTCCGGAATAGACTTGCATTGACGGCGTGTTGTCGTTGTGAAAAGGGCAGACAGCACGCCCTTTCCTGTCAATATGAATGCCGTATGCTTCCAGCACCTCCGCCGTGTCCAGCCGTTCCTTGATTTCTGTTGCATAATCAATCATCTGCTTGCACCAAAATATACTTGCCATCACTGTTGCGGTACGGCTTATCGCCATATTCTCCGGACAACATCTTTTTAATGCTCGACATACATCTTGTCTTAAACTGGTTGCCTAATGTTGGAAGAAATTCCGGACAAGTTTCGCATTCTTGAGTTCTGCAAAACTCGCTTTCTGTCATCGCCCGCAGCTTGATACGCTTTTTCATTCATCTTTTACCTCCCTGTACTCCCGAACCCGCCGTTACCGCGTTCGGTGTCTGCCAGCTTGTCCACCAGCACCAGATCTGGAGTGTCGACATTAACCACCACCAGCTGGCTGATCTTGTCCCCACGGCGCACGGTGTAATCCATACCGCTGTGGTTGTACAGTTTGACAGCAATACTTCCGGTGTAGCCCACATCAATCACGCCCTCGCTTGTAATGCCGTACTTAACATTCAATCCGCTTTTTGATTTGAGAAAGCCTGCGGTATTTGGCGGCAACTCAATATGTACCCCGGTGCCAACGGTCACCGATCCATGTGCCGGAATTACCGTGTCCACCGGTGACAGCAGGTCAAGTCCTGCGTCAGTGTTGTGCGCTCGAACAGGCATTAACGCCTGATTGTCAAGTTGAATTTTCATTTTTCTACCTCACTATTAACCCATTTTTCTATAATTGGAAGACAGTCTGCATTTTCTTCATCATTGAAACAATAGGCAATTATTGAGTTAATGAGTTTTGCCATTTCCTCAACGCTCATATTTTTGATTCGTTCGTAATTTGTCATTTCTGTGCCTCCTTTCTTTTCCTAAAACAAGTCCATATTTCCGCATATTTTTCACAAGGTTTAAAGCCTTTGTTTTTACTGCACAGTTCATAATGAATACAATCTTTGCAAGTCATTTTTCATTCATCCTTTCCAACGCTTATATCTCATCCCCAAAAGAGTTCCAGCCTTTTCGGGTGTTTCTTGCAAATAACTCCACCTTGGAACAGTTAGGGAACATATCTTCAATCATTTTGTAAGCGATTTCGGGCTTTTTGGAATGGCTTGTTGAGTGTTCTCGCAAAACAGTGGTATATTTGCCACGATATTCTTTGATTGGCATAAGAATTTTTCCTTTTTTGTAAAACCACAATAAATATTCGTGCGAGTATCTTACAGTAAACGCAGGAGCAACGCCGTTTTCCTTATCCCATATAATGCGAGCGTGCAATTCATACCCTAACTCTCGCATAAATTTTTCCGTTTGCGGTAAAAACTTGTCAATCGTCCACATAAAGACATTGTGTTTTTCTGCGGTGTTATTAACGAGAAATTGTTTGTGCAGCTCTTTTATATCGCCGAGGTTCATGGTCTTATAATCAAGCTCTTTGCCTTGATTTGGTCTGCATTTTCTTGTATTGCCTTTTTTCTGCTGCCACGGCGGGTCGGAGTATATAATTTCATATTTTTCCGTATGTTTTTTTTAGATTATCAATAATCACTCTTTTTCATCCTTTCCAAGTTTTAAGGCGTGCAGATACGCTATTTCAAAATCAAACTTTTTCATTTTTTTACTCCTTTAACTTCCTCGGCGGGTCAGGCAGCTCTCGCCAATGAGTGATGCGCGGGCGGAGTGTCGGTAAAACATTCCACTCACTTCCTCTGCGAGACATCACGTAGCAACCGCTGTTCAAATCGTAAACGAGCACTTTTCTGTCTGTGTCCGGCAGCCTGTCCTTTACGCTGATCCAGCCGTCCTGGACGCCGTGATTGAAGAGTCACATTTCGTCTTTCTTGAGCCATTTCTGCCACTTACCACAAGCAGAGCAGTAAAGTCCGGTCTGATTGCCGTGTTTCTCAGTGAAGAACTCCTTGCTGCCACATTTGCAAATCATATCCATATTTATACCTCGCGACATGTTATGATATATTTGCCGATTTCTACCGACAGTTTTGCGGCGATGACACGAGCGTGTTCATACTGGGCTTTTCACACCAGGTTTATAAGTGCCTTTCCATTCCTCGCCCGAGTGCTTTATGGCTTCCTGGATATTGCTGTCGTTGTCCATAAGAAGTTCGGTTTGGTACAGGTTTAATAACCGTACCAATTCCTGTTTTTCGGGTATCATCATTTTCTGTACCTCTTTTCTGCGGACTGAATCATCTCGTGGATTTCCTCGATGGACTCCGTAACCATGACATGGTCATCGCAGCCATCAAAATAGACAGCGTTACTCCCATGTCCGCCAATTACAACAGCGACAAGGTTGATGTTTATAAGTACCCGTTCGAAATCAGGGCTTGTTAGACAAATGAACATTGTTATACCTCCTCAAAAATGTCGAGAGAAACGGTGATTTCGTCCGTCTCGGTATCGTCTACGGCAACATAACCAATGCCTTCGCATACGCCACACAACTGGTCGCAATCCGAATCTTCCCCCATTGCTTCGATGAAACTGTCGCGGTCGATTTCGACCACTTTGAAATATCGTGCCATTATTTCTCCTTTCCGTTATCGCAACCGCACTACCATTCTGTACTGCCTTTCGCTCATCCTCTTGTCACGAGTCCGTCAGCGTCTTTCCACATCAGCCGCTGGCCACAATGCGGGCAAAACTCTGTGCGCTCGACTGTTTGAAAACAAGTGGGGCAAGAATTTACATTCACTTCTTCGTGGTGGCCGTTTGTCGTGAACACTGGGACAGTGAATTCTAAGACCCTCTCGGGTTTTTGCTTTTTTACGATTTCTATTGCGCAATCGATCGCCTCGGCGGCATCTGCGCTCGTTCTTTTTCTAAAATCTTTCAAAAAATAAATGATTTTTTCAATGTCCATAGTTATGCCTCCTTAAAATATTCTGTGATTTTTTCCTTTGCTTCTCTGTATAGAACATCTTTAATCAACTTCGGCGCCGTCCTGGCGGTGCAAAAAAGAACGACACAGTTATACCGAGCCATCCAAGCCGTTAGGCTTGCCACCAAACACTGCGGCAGAACCTTGGATCGGTAATGGCCAGCGTATGCCGACTCCCAGCTTTCACCTTCGATCAGCAGATAGACTTTGAAGCCTGCCGCCATTGCTCGCTCAAACTCACGAACGAACCGATCTCGGTGCTGAAAGAAATTACCGCAGATTTCTGTCAATGACATTTTGCGTTCTACCACGGCGGGGCAAATCCACTTGCCAAATCCAGGTATGTCAAATTCTGCGCCATAGTCGCCAAAGTCCAGCTTTTCCTGTCGGTACGGAACGCCAAACGTTTCCCACCTCTTGACGGCTTCTGCTGTGTGGTGCTCTCGTGTGTCAACAACGATCTGCATTGTGTCCAGCACCGCCTCAATTTCCATCTGCCGCATTAGAACGGCAGGTCGTCATCGTCTCCATCGTCGATGACCTCAAAATCGGAGTTGCTGTCAACGGCAGCCGGTTTTTGACTTGCAGGCAGCGGCTTTGCCTTTGGCGTCTTGAATTTGCCGTCTTGAATATCCTGCACTGACAGAATGGAGCACGCCTCTGTAGTCCAGCCAGTGTTGCCATTGTACGCCCATTCTCTTTCACGGAACAGAACACCCACACGCTTGCCTTTGAGTGCCGTTTCGTCCCAGTCCCAATGGTAGCCGTCGTTGCTTTCCTCCAAGCAAGCAATCAAGTTGCCGAACCGTTTCAGCTGGCTTTCGTACCACTGGTTGGACTTATCCGGAACCGTAACGCGGATGTTGCCCTTCCATTTTTTATCCTCGAAAGGTGAGTTTTTGAATTGCTGGCGGAAAAAGTCTTTATACTCGCCCTCGTCAATGTCAAAAGAAATAACCAGCACCTCGCCCCAATCGTATGCCTTGATAAGTGCGTTTACAATTTTCGCCACATATCCACCAGCGGGCAGCGGATCGGACGCCATACCTGTTTTTTTTGCTTCAAAATCAAACTTTTTCATTTTTCAAACTCCTTTTGTTCTTCAAATTTTAGCGGGCAATCATACCCGATATAGCGCTCCGGAAACTGTACCGGACGCTGATTAAGCTGGCAGTAACGCTTACTACTTGACAGGTACGGACACTGTACACAGCACACAAAGCTGCGCCCTTGCCAGTCTACTGGAAAGTGTACCACGACGGTTGCTGTTCCGTCAATGAAAGATTTAACGCCGTTCAGCGTATCACTGCTCATCTGTTGCACCGCCAATGTCGTAATACTCCCGAATGACGCTGTCAACCGCCTTTAGATCATTGTCGATCAAGTCTTGGTCAAACATCCCCAGCGGGCTCTTGACTGTGTCCTGTCCGTTGTTGTGCGTTTGGAAACAATACCGGCCGTCCTGCACAACTGTCTTTAGAACGATTGTAAACCGCCCCTCCAGCGTGACATAGTTGTCCAGCATTTTCCCAATGGTCTTGAAGTGTTCTCGGCCGTCGTCCATTTGGTCGCTGTGCCCCAAGAAGTAGACGATTTTGTCGTCCGGCAGCTTGGCGGCAAATTCAACCAGGTGATTGAACGAAAGAGCCATATCGGTGAATTTTTGATAACCGGTCACCTTGGCATTGCGCATAAACTCGTTTACCATAAGGTAGGTGGCGTCGTCGATCACAATGGACTGCTGCGGCGCTGCTGCAATAGCCTTTTCGATCTTGGCATAGTTGTCGCTATTGTATGTTTTCAGCTTGTTTTTGAACGGCAGCGGCTTTCCGCTCACATTTACGATTGCAACATCGTCCGTGGCGAAGTTGCGCAAACTGGTGGACTTGCCTGTGCCGCTTTGGCCATAGACCATTACAATAATTGCCATTTTTTACTCTCCTTTCTCTTTGCCCGCTTCTGCGAGCAGAACCATACGAACATAAGCCGACATCGTCAGCCCACGCAGGTCAGCAGCCTGCCGAATTTGTTCTTTTTCGCCGTCTGTCATTTTGACCAGTAGCAAGTTGTCCCTGGTTGTCGTGTTGTTCATCTCTCACCCTCCTTTCTGTCATTTTCAATGAAGCGCTCGCAGAACCAGTCCTCGTCCGCTTCTATCACCGGCGAAAGGTCAACCGTGCCAGCCTCAACGGCCTTTCGGATTTCTCTCTCGCAGATTTCCTCGATTTCGTCCGGGTCTAACATCGAAACAACCAACGCAGATAGCTGAACGCTTTCCTTTTCGTCGCCGACTACCGCTTTGACAGTGTCAAACTGCCAAGCAGTCTCGCTCAAGCAGTCGGAGCAAACGCCGTGCGGCATATCTTCCAGGTAGTGTTCTTTGCCGCAAATTGGGCAAACAATCTTGTCATCGTCCATAGCTTCAGCACAGCTATCGCATACGCCGCCGCTGATTTCCCAGCCATCGAAAGTCCGACCACAAATCGTACATCTGTTCATTTTCTGCTCTCCTTTTCTGCCGGTCTTTACACCATCCCGGCGTTGGCTTATCTTCTCATATTCCGTCCCAGAGTCCGCCGCCTTTGTCATTGACTAGCAACACCCGGCAGCATTTGTTTACCAGCTTGTCGGCGATCTCAACCACGCCGTCGGCTGTGCAGCTGTTTTTTTTTATTGCTTTGGCAATATACGCCAACGCTCCGGTGTTGAAACCATCACGGTTTAGCAATCCAACTATTTTGCAAAGGTTGTCAATCTGCTCACTGTTACAATCCGTCAGCCAGCTGTTGTCGGCTATTTCTTTTTTCAAAAGATCAACCATTAAAATCCGGTGTTCTTTTAGTGCCATTTTGTCGTCCTCCTTTCAATTAGGCAATGTACTGCAAGCCGGCAGCCTCAACCTTGGCCAGGATCGTGGCCTTGCGCATACCTTTGCGAACGCCCTTGACGCCGTTGTCCTTGGCGAAAGTCAGCAATTTTTCATAAGCTTCGCAACCAGCCTGGAAGCGGTCAACCTGTGCCTGCTCATCTGCCTTGTACTCTTCTTCGGTCATCGTGCAAGACTTCGGACACCACATAGCCTTGGTGGTTTCAAACTCGCCGTCATAAGTCGTTGCGATCATCTCGAGTTTGTAAGCCTTGGCTGTTTCGTCAATCACCTGCACAGCGGTGTGAACCAAATATACGCCGCAAGCCTCATCCTGCATTTTATTGAAAAACCAGTCTTTAACCATTACCTTCATTTTATTTTCTCCTTTCGTCGGGGGTCTTTATCTCTCCCCCTTACATTTACTATTCTACACCATCCAGGCCGAAAAGTCAATACCTTTTTTATATTTTTTTTATATTTCTTTTATACAATCGGCATAAAACTTGCGTGATATGCTCGTGGAAATACAAACTGTAAAATTCTAAAATAGAGATAGAAACGGAGGGAACAGTCAATGTATAACACATTCAACGGCTATATGCAGGGCGTGCAGCCATACGGCAATCCATACGCTGACAGGCTGGCGGCAATGCAGCAGAACCAAGCAATGCAACAGCGTTGTGATGTAGTCACTGTCAATGGCGAGAACGGAGCGCAGGCATACCCGCTGGCACCTAACAGCAGCGCCTTACTGCTGGACGAAAGTCAGCCGCTTGTGTGGCTTGTCAAGACCGACGGCGCAGGATATAAGACGGTGTCTGCGTTCAACATCACTCCACACGAACAGACGCAACAGCCGACCAACGCAGACCTTGAACAGCGCATAGCAAGACTGGAGGAGATCATCAATGCGCAACCCGATACTGGACGCAATGCAAAAACAAAGCAGCGGGCAGCAGCCGCAGAACCTGCCGGCAAATAACGGCGGGAATTTCTTGCAGCAGCTGGCGGAATTCCGTAAAGCCCTTGGCGGGAAAGACCCGCAAGCGATCGTACAGAATTTGCTAAACACCGGGCAGATGAGCCAACAGCAGTTTCAGCAGTTGAAAGCCCAAGCCGAGCAAATCCAATCAATGTTAAAATGAGGCGGTGCACAGCCCATTTTATAAAAATCTAACGAAAGGACAAAAAGCGAAATGGATAACTATTCACTTTCCGACCTGCGGGCAGCCGTAGGTGATGACAACGGCGCATTTGGCGGCAACGGCGCTTGGTGGGTGATCCTGCTCTTCCTGTTTTGGGGCTTCAATGGCAACGGCTGGAACCGCCAGGGCGAGTTTGGCCAGTACGCAACCGCTGCCAGCCAGCAGGAAATCCTGTTCGGACAGCAGTTCGGCCAGCTGAACGACCGGCTGAACACTATCGGCAATGGTATCTGTGACAGCACCTTTGCTTTGAACAACAGCATTTTGACCGAGGGTCGAGCAATCCAAGGCCAGCTGGCAGACTGCTGCTGCAAGAACCAGCTTGCGACGGCCAATCTGTCTGCGCAGATGAACCAGAACGCTTGCGACATCACAACGGCGATTCACGCAGAGGGCGAAGCCACCCGGCAGCTGATTCAGAAGAACGAGATCCAGGCACTGCGGGACAAGGTGACAAGCCTTGAAATGGACAGCCGTTTCTGCGGCGTCGTTCGCTATCCGATGAGTTACGCATACAATGCGGGCCCGTCTCCGTTCTGCGGCTGTAACAGCTGCTGCAACATCTAAACACACGCCACCACGGCGAGGATTTCAACCGGCGGGGGCGGCAACAGCTACTCCCGCTAATCTTTTACGAAAGGAAAAACTAAAAATGTCAAAATCTGCAATTTATACCACCAATACCACCGCACCCACCATCACGGCAGGCAATGTCATCCCGGTAGGCGTGACAAGCCGCCGGTTCGGCTGCAATATCCGCCAGGACGGCAATACAATCACACTTTGCGGCAGCGGTTATTACAAGGTGACCGCCGTGGCCACCGTTACGCCTCCTGCTGCCGGTACTATTTCTTTGACAGCCCAAAAGGACGGCGTTGCCGTGATCGGCGCAACTTCAAGCGCCACCACAGCCGCCGTAAATGAAACCGTCACGCTGACAGTGAGCGCCATCCTCCGCAACGCCTGCGGCTGCGACAGTTCGATTCTGTCCTTTGTGCTTGGCGGTTCTACTGCCGTCGTCAACAACTTGTCCGTGACGGTCGAGAAGCTGTAAAGGCGGCCGCCTATGACTGCAAGTGAAATTTTTGGGCGCATAAATGCCCACCAAATCGAGGGAGTAATGCTGCACAGCCAGTTGGCTGAATATTTCGGTTTTTTGAACCTGTGTGGCTATCAGCGACAGCAACAATGCCAGGCGATGTCCGAATTTGTAGAACATCAAAAAACTGCCCTGTATTTCGTCTCGCGCTTCAATCATCTGCTTCCGGAAGCGGCCGCCAAAGACCCGGAGATCATTCCGGAATCGTGGCGTGGCTACACCCGCCAGCAGGTAGACACAGGAACCAAACGAAAAGCCGTCCGTGACGCATTTCTGCGCTGGCACTCTTGGGAAACAGAAACCAAGAAACTGTACGAACAGGCATACGCAGACTTGCACGAACTTGGTGAGGTTGCTGCGGCTTGCGAAGTCAAAAAGCTTGTTGAGTCGGTAGACTGTGAGTTGGAGCGCGTCGAAAGTCAGCGCATAACATTGGAGTGCTTGGACTACGACTTAGCTGCGATCTGCGCCGAGCAAGACAGATTGCTCACGAGATATTCTCCGAATTATGGCGTTGTGAAAGCTTAAAAGAAAAGGGCGGAGCCTTTCGCTCTGCCCTGTTTCTTAATATTCACGCTGCACATTGACCAGCTTGCCGTGCTTTGCTTCTGCGTGTTGCAATTCGGCTTTATCGAATCCAGCACACCAGCAGCGATACCCGTCAGCGAAAGTGTACACGAACACAACCTCTTTGTTCATTTTATCACCCCCAATACGAAAGGAAAAAGCTATGATTTCTTTGGATATACTCAATCAAGATATACTCGATTTGGAGCGCAACCACGACACGACTTGGGCGACGGTTGAACGCCTTGCCTGGCTATATATCGTCCGTGACCACCTTGCCGGCGGCGCCAGCAAGTCCACCAAGCCTGTGAGCACTGACGGCTCAAGCGACTTCTTGGCCGCCGCTGACGGCCTGGACACCTGCCAGGTGCTCGACCTTATGGACGAACTAATGGACACGCTCCAGGTGATCTCTCCAGCACTTTATCACTCCGCAATGCTCCGGCTGGACGCATTGGAGCCGTCCTCGTCCTTGCCGAGTGAGCAAGCGAGCAAATAGGTCTGCTGAAAGTCTGTAATCCGGGCGACTGGCTGCTGCCGGTCGTCTTTTTTGCGCCCATCGTCCTCCCAGTCGTCTACGGCCAACATAACGCCCGCTAAGACGGTCAAGCCGCCAAGGCATATAACTGGTATGGGTAGCCACCAAAACTGCTCCGAAACCAAGCAGAAGCCCACACAGGCCACTACACAGCCAAGCCACCGCAGCACGGCAGATATTGCATTCCTCATCGTTCTTTCGCCCCTCTTTCCAAGTGTTCGGCAAGTTCAATCAGCCGCTTGGCTTCTTTCCGTCTGCCGTCCAATTTCAACCAAATTCTGTCCGGCGTGAATTCCGACGCGTCCTTGATATGTAACGCATTCAAGAACGCCAACTCTGTTCGGCTCTCTCCGTGTCGGCGGCAAATGTAGAAATGCCGCTCTCCGTCTAACAGGTGTTGCAACAGCACCGCCATATATCTGCTGTACTCCGGCAGCACTCGCTTGTTTTTACTGAACAGCCTGGGCGAATAGCCGCCCAAGTGCCAGTAGATCGTATTGTGAATGTCCATTCCGTCAGCCCTCCATCTTCTTCAAGTCGTCGTAGCCCTCAATGCCGCGCTCCGGGTCTCTCGGGTCGTAATCCATCTTGCGCAGTTCAATGCGTCTGTTCTTCATATTGTGCCGGTTCTCCCAGCACAGCCGCTCGAATGCATCCAGCGCTTCCTGTTCGTTGTCACCGATCCAAAGCAGATCCTCGTCTCCTGGCTCGCCGTTCTTGCGGATGTTGATGTCTGCCACGCTGTACCAGGTGCCCTCGTAAGCGACCTCGTAAGCCCATTTGGTGAATGTGCCTGCCTTTTCGTCCCGCTCTTCGTAATGTTCAATGGCAGCTAACGCTGTCTCCAGGCTTTCAAAGCGGTCGATTTCTTTCTTGTCTTTTGCGGTTCTAACAATGTATGCGTTCATAGTTTTCTCCTTTCGCGTTTTTGCTCGCCAGCTTTTATTTGGGCTTGGGCTGATGTGCTCAACCCCAGCAGAAGCATTTAAGCCGTTAGGCCGTAAGCATAATTTACAAACACAAAAGTGTTTCCGCCGCTTAAGATCTCGCCGGTGAACTCATCTCGCTCGTAGCTTTCATAGCCTTTTGCGAGTTGCTCAATTTCTTTGATGTCAATGGCCAAATCTTTGATTGTCAGCCAAATGGCATATCCATCATACCGAACGCCAACCTTTCGGTTGTTGTATCCGTGTTCTTTCAGCGCTTGTCTAATTGCTGCAATTCTTTCACGATCTGTCATTTTTTTTGTTCTCCTTTCAACTTCGGCCGGGGTTCCTTTCCCCCTCCCCTGTGACTATATATTACCACAATGCAAAGCGAATGTCAATACTTTTTTTATACTTTTTCAATACTTTTTCTATATTTTTTTGACTTTTCCAAAATCTCGTTGTAAAATAAAAGTGATTAGGCCACCCGCACCTCTGCCAATGATTCTCGGCAAGTATCCCAGCGGTGGCTTTTTTGGCATAAAGAAAACACCCAGCCAGTTGACCGGGTGTTTCCTTCTGCTCGTCACATTCTTGCTTGAAAGGAGAAAAGAATATGCTCGGCGGATTGCCGTCCGCCTTGTTGATAGTTACCCGCTCCCTGGTTGGCGTAGAGCAAATGCTCAGCTTGGGAGAAATACGGCGCTTCAGGTGGCCGTTCTACCAACAATATAATTATAGCCGATTGCAGCGGTCTTGTCAACGGCCGGTTTTCAAATGTGGCGCAAGATCTTCTTTTCGCACTTGTACACGATGTTCTGTGCGTGTCGAACAGAAATGTCAAACTCCTCCGCCAGCGGCTCAAAACAAACACCATCAAGCCACCTGCGCTTGAATATCCGGCGGTGTTGCTCGTTGAAAATGTACTGCTCTATCAAGTGCTCCCATTGTTCTCTTGACAGATCCGCCACATCGTCCGCCCTCATCTGCTCCACCTCATCTTGATTTCACCCGCCCGCTGCCTTTGCATGTCGGGCACTTTTTGTAGCCGGAATTTCCGCCAGTCTTGCGAACTCTCCTGCGAGTGACAGTTTTTGTTCTAATCGTTTGTCGTGCCAACCATATCACCACCTACGAAATTGTTGTCACCACCGCCTGCCGTGTCTTGCGTTGCCGTTTGCTCTGTTTGACTTGTAACATCCTCAAACTGGCTCTCGTAACACAGCCACGCAATGTTTGATCCAATTAGCGCAAGGATCAAAAAAACGATGATTAAAGCAAGCCGCCGAATGTTACGCTCCGCCCTGGCAGACACCGCCTCAAATGCTGCATAAGGCACATTGGCAGCCACTTGGCAGCCGTCGCACTGTTTGTTGTTGTCCATCGCAATTCCTCCATTATCCGTGTATAATGATCGACACAACCGATGTTACAAGCGTTCCTACAACGCTTGTTGCGATTATCCATAGCAACTTATCATAAGACGCAAGCCGCTGGAGCAACAACTCAATTCTCTTGTCATCGTTTGCAAATTTATTGCTGACCGCCCGGTGGCGCTCGTCGCAGGTCGCTTGTTGGACATATCTGCCGTCGAATTCATCCCGCATTGCGTCAATATCGTCTCTGTTCATTCCCACCGATCTCCACCCCTTTCTTATTTAATGAATAAGGTGTTGTCGGATTTTTCCCAAATGCAAATCCAACCGCTGGGAATTTTCGCCCACAGATTGCCCGATTTCGCCTTTTTGACTTCAAGTAAGGAAACTATCGTCCCTTTTTTCAAAAACGCAAATGCGGACTTCTTGGCGGTCGTGGCGTGCTTCTGCCCATCCTCTGACAAGTCGCTGACCTTTTTACGCCCAGTATCTGCGCCGCAACCTTTGTAAACGCCACGCACGGCGGTCAAGATATGTTGGCCAAGGCCTACCACCGGCGCCACCGGCTTCGGCTTCTTGTGATTTACATCGTTCACGCTGCACAGCGGTTTGACGCCTTTCGGGGCGGTGAACAGCCAAATGCTGCCGATGTCTGCCGCCATCGCTGACGGCTGCACATAGACCTCTCGGTCGTTCTTAACCTTTGTATAAGCCTTTCGGCGTGCTGTCAAAGTGAACTTTCCGTCGTACCAGTAAGGGTCGAGAATAATCAAGTTGCCGGACTTATCAATGCCGCCAACATAGACATAATGCCCGCTGTTACTGAACAGCCGTTTCCCTCTGCCGGTGACACAGATAATGGCGCGCCCGCCGTTTCTCAAATGCTTTTTCAGCGTTTCGGTGCTTTTCGTCTGCTTGGTGGTAATGCCGTAAAACTTTTTGAAGTGCTCGGCGATTTTGGCCATATTCGTGCCCTCTGCCGCTCTTGCGCCCATCTTGACACATTCGGCTGCCCACTTCTTGGTGTTCATCGTGGCAGGCACAACGCCGAAGTTACGCAGAACCATCAAGCTGGAGCACACTCCGCAGCCGCTGGTGAATATGCACCCGCTTGTGCCGTATCGGTAAGGATGGCTTTTGCTTGCATACGGAATACCTTTGCACGCCTCAGTGGTCTGCCGGCAATAATAAAGAAGTGTACCCATTACTGCTCCCCCTCGTCTTCGGTTCCGCCCTCGGCTTTTTCGATCTTCAAAACCTCGTCGGCTTTGACAGCCGCAGCAGTAAAGCTGTTATTTTTCCACCAAGCCCAAATGGCTGCGACGGTAGCCACCACGGCAGAAACGCCAGTGTAAACTTCATCATCGCTGAACGGCAGCGGGTTCTTGCCGCAGGCATTCAACACGGTGTTCAGCAGTGCCACGAACAGCACCACCGTTCTTACGATTGTTTCCTTGCTTACTTTCATTTTTTTGTTACCGCCTTTCTTAATTTTCGCTGCTCTCTTGCAGCTTGTTGATTTCTGCCCGATATTCTGCCCGCTTTTGTCGGATTGGTGCGTACTCATCCTCGGACAGCGCACCGTCTGTAAATTTCAAACACAGGTAGTCTGTCTCCGCCAACTCAGACTTCAAAAACGCAATGCGGCTTTCGATTTCAATGCTCATTTTGCCACCCCCAAAATCTCGATTTGCGTTCCGGCGCCAATGGTCTTGCCGTTTGTCGGGAAGGACAGGGCTTTGATCGCACCGTGAGCCTCTACATCCCTAAAAATGTTGAATGTTATCCCACTTGCGTTCCATATCGTCTGTCCGTTCATTGAATTGGCCGCATTGAAGTTGTTTGAGATATTGCTCTTGTTCTCTTGTACCCTAACCATATTATCGGCAATCTCTGCTTCAGCAACGACGAAAGAGCCCTTTGTGGTAGCCGTTTCAAACCGAAAAGCGTTGGGCAACATACATTTACTCGTATATGAGTTTAGATACACCGATTGGTCGCCAGCGGCAGAGGTGGCAGCGCTCCCAGCCACTGCCATGCGCAGCCTAACTTTTCGGCAAGGCTTGGCGAGCTTCCAAGTTTGATTAGCTGTTGCGTCAGCGTCAAAAGTCTTTGAAAACACAGGCTCCCAAACCTCGGCAGCAGGTGCAGAACCTCCACCGCCGAACCAAGGCAAGTCAGCCCAAGCCGTCACGCCGTCTCCGACCTTCTCCTTGCCCTCGGTGCTGTCAATGCCTCGCTCGCCTTTGTAAAGAACCGGGTTTGCAGCCGCCCAGTTTTCGCTCGTATCAATTCGAGTGGTGAACACGCTGTCCTTTAAGTAAACATTCATTGATTAGTCCTCCCACTCCACCACTTCGGCATATAGAATGGTGCTGTCCTTGTACGCGGATATGGTCGTGTCCGCTTTGCCGATATATCCAGCCAACAGAGTCTGCCCTTGGCTGACTGGTATAATAATGCTCTGCGTGCCATAGCTTTCATACTTTCCGCTGCGGGTTCGAATGCAGCGCAGGAGCCGGTTTTTTGTGCCATCTGCATTCAGCAAAAAAAGATCGATTTCACACTGCGTCAACGCCGTAGAGCTCCACATATATCCTTGCGCCGACACCCGAACCTTTTTTACTCCGGCACTAAATGTAATGCCGTTGTCGGCCAAGCTCAAGCCTGTTCCGCCCTGCCGGGTCACGCCGGTGAACGGCAGAATAATCGGAGCCTCGTATGTGCCCTCTTTTGTGATTTTCGTATCACTCGCCAAATATGCTTGCAGGAACGACGCACCCTTGTACGCCTCCAGCTTGTCAACTCTCGCTGACTGGTCATTGATTGCCTCGGTGATCGCCGCGTTCGTGACAGGGTTTTGGCTGCCCTCCGACAGCGCCGTGTCCAGTGTAAACTCTACGCTGTCTTTGATCGCTCCACCAGCGTCAAACACGAAAGTGATGTCTTCGCCTGTTAGCATATTTGCCAACGCTTCCAGCTGCTGGGCTTTCACATTTAATTTAATTGGTGATAATGCCATCTTCGGAATTCCTCCTTTATATTTCTATTTTAGCTTATTACGCTCGCAAAGTCAACCGCAACGGAAGTTCCGCGAGCAGGGCAACCCCTGGGAACTCTGCAAAGGCTTTGACT
>ERZ779851.2291-NODE-2291-length-14857-cov-3.077692_pt1 | contig 14857 bp, 14 predicted proteins | sample MGYA00511094_ERZ779851 | MGnify/ENA primary metagenome ERZ779851 (study PRJEB29588, sample SAMEA2155512) | human gut metagenome | biome: human gut; feature: human-associated habitat; material: faeces | place: Denmark | collected 2008/2010 ...
TTGATTGCATAAGAGTCCCTAGCTACTCTATTTTGTATTATTAACTAAACCAACAATCAAAGTCAAATAGATTCAACAGTTGTCTGCAATATATAATTTATCTCTGCCGAGAATTAATTGCAGAGGCAGAGTGTGAAAGCCGACAGCCTGAACTTTTGCTTCGGGATTTTCGAAAACGTTATGTTTGGCCAGCATTCCCAAAACCTGATTCTGCGAAGAGTAGGGGTGTTTTATCTCATAATCGGCAGAAACGGCACTCCAGTATATCTGCATAACGGCACATGCCAGAAACAAATAATGCTTTCTGCTTTGGGCATAGTTCGGAAAAAACATATAAACCGAACAGAGAAAAAGTCCCCATATAAGCCCTTGGTGATAGTACATCGGGCGGACAGCAAAATAAGCGGCAATGAAAACGCTCCAAACTGTTGTAAAACGCAATACGGCCGGCAAATTATTCCGCATATTAACATAAAAAGATGTGCTCATTGCCGTTTTTACCGCATAAAAAGCGGTGATAAACAAAAAAGTCAGATTCAGCATCGTATTTTCACCGGCAAAAAATGCTTCGGGAAAATAAGAAAGTAAAACTTGAACTCATTGCGGACGGTATCGTTTCTCCGGCAGAAGCAAAACTTAGCAGCGATACCCGCAGACTTGCACTCCGTCCTATGAAAATGATGTTGTATTATGCGGGTCCCGATACAAACATACCAATTTTATTGATCAAAAATCCCAAGGCAAAAATTAATTTGGGACAGGACAAGCAGTCGTATCATCTCATAGAAGGGTTTGCTGAACTGGAAAATTCCGGAATATGGACCTCCGGTAATAAAGCTGTTTTGCAGATAGCAATTCCTCAGTCAATGCAAGGGAGGCAGTTTTTTTGCAAAATCAGCGGTCATGTTTTTCTTCATCAAGATAAAAAAAAGCGTCAGTTCGTTAAAATATTCGGGCAGAAAAAGCTGCTCGCTCAAAAAGAGTTTCTTTTTCCCAATGCTGCATCCCCAATATATTTCACAATTCCTCCGGAAATAAGCAAAGCAAAAACGATCTTTCTGACCTTCGTCTTACCCGATGCCGCATCGCCGAAATCACTCGGGATCAGTTCAGATGCTCGTAATTTGGCATATTATCTGAAATCTCTGCAGCTAGCGGATAACCAGAACGAATTGTTTTTTGCTACGGCTCTCAAAGAGTCCGCGGGGGCATCGGTCATTGATTTTTCTGATCAAAAGAAAGAATCCTATTTTACTTTAGGAGATGGATTCAGTCGTCCGGATGCCACGGGAGTTTGGACTGATGGGGAAAATTGCTATTTAAGGATAAATATCCCAAAGTCCCTGTTGTACAAGGAGATCGCAGGGATCATAGAATTTCATACCTTTTTGGATCAGGAGTTCTCGCTTTACTGGGAAGATTATAAATCCGGTTCGTGGAAATTTCCTCATGACAGGTCTTTGAAAAAAGTTCATTTCACCATTCCTGAAAAAACAAACAAGACAGTAACTCCCATATTGCAGTTCAAAATTAAGCATCCGAAAGCACCGGCATCCTACAATTTGAATAAAGACCAAAGACGATTGGGGCTTTTTCTTAGAAAAATTTCATTATTCCCGAATCATGCCTGTCGTGAAAGTCGTGAAACAGAAAAAGACAGAGCTTTAGGACATATATCAAGACCTTAAGGAATGGATGCAGACTCAGCATTTCCTATTCTGGTAATTTTTTCCGGCTCCCTATGTGCATGATTTTCATGTATCAGAAAAATTTCATACTGGTTTATGTTGTTGTTATTTCCCGTATGGAATCTCTGTTTTAATAGCACATTATGAGCTTCTTGCTTGTCTTGAAAAGTAAGCATATCAACTATTTACGAGTAATTACTTTTGGATGAAACCGCAAAATGCAGGAGAAGTTTGCTCCCATTACTAATAATAGTGTTCGATGTTTGACTTCTGTAAAACCGCAGGGAATTACGGTATAAAGATGAGGGAAATCACAAAGAAAACAACAAAAAAACGTAAAACCGGAGATTCTGCCCTTGATCTTTACATAATGGAAGATATATTATATGGGGTCTATGGAAGAGGATAAAGAGCTGAAAGGTTCTAAAAGAGTTATCGGAATTTGATGATTTTCAAAAGGCAGGAAAGAAAACCTATAAAAACGAGATAGAATTCCTGTTTTGGAGCAATGGAGTCCAAGGACCTCTTATAAAAACAATGTTCTTTGAAATTTTACGGTAATGAAGAGATCAAGCCATTCTCAAAAAGAGAAGAGTTCGTACTTTTGGAAGAATGGACTCGACTTGATGATCGCTTTATAATCGTAAAATAATGGAATTCGCATCATTTTTAATCTTTACTTTTTCTGTTATGTCGGTAATCAGGAAAGAGATGTGATATAGCATTAAAAGAAGGATTTCAGAAATGATCTCCTGTGTGATTGAATATTAACAAGGAAAAAGGTTTTAAGGAACCATATATTATATTATCGGAGAAATACAGTGGCCAAGAAAGTGTTCGTCAGTGGATGTTATGATATGCTTCACAGTGGGCATGTTGCTTTTTTTCAGGAAGCGGCCAGCTACGGTGATTTATACGTTGGATTAGGATCAGATCAAACTATATTTGAGTTAAAAAACCGTAAGACCGTGAACAGCAATGAAGAGCGTCTTTTCATGGTGAAGGCCTTGCGGTGTGTAAAAGATGCATGGATCAACAAGGGGCATGGTTTAATGGATTTTGTTGACGAGGTTCTGGAACTCAAACCGGATATCTTTTTTGTAAATACAGATGGCTATACCCCTGCAAAAGAAGCATTTTGCAAAGAGCAGAATATAGAATTGATTGTAAGCCAAAGACAACCTCATACAGGGCTTCCGGTCCGCTCCACAACGGAAATCCGAAAGGACTGCCATATTCCTTATAGAATAGAAATGTGCGGAGGGTGGTTGGATCAGCCGTTTATAAACAGGCTCTATCCCGGTTCTGTAATTACACTTCAGATAGAACCTTCCTGTGAATTTAATGACCGTAGTGGAATGGCTACCAGCTCCCGAAAAAAAGCGATTGAACTTTGGCAAGCTCAAATTCCTGTGGGAGACCGGGAAGCTTTGGCGAAAATCCTTTTTTGTGTTGAAAACCCGCCCGGTACAGAAAATATCAGTGGCGCTCAGGATCAGCTGGGAATTTTATTGCCCGGACTCAATAAGTTAAATTTTGATAACGGTTATTGGCCAGAATCCATCAATTCCGCGTTGGAGGACGATCTTCTGCTTTTCATTCAGACACATATGTCACTTCTGCCTTTGACGCCGCGATACTCCGGTTACAATGTTTTTCAAGATAAGCAAATCTCTTTGGATTCAATTAAAGAACTTGCGGAATCCTCTGAAATTTGCTGGGAAGCCTTAATGTCCCGTGATGTGGTAAAGTGGGGGAAAGCCATCCGGAAATGTTTCGAGGCGCAAATAGCAATGTTTCCTCACATGATAACAGAAGAACTTCAGAAAACTGTCCAACGCCATAAAGACAAGCTTTTGGGATACAAACTGACAGGTGCAGGTGGCGGGGGGTATCTGATTATGATCAGTGAGACACCTATTGAAAATGCGTTGACGATTATTCCATCAAAGATCTGAGATGTTGCCGATGAATATTTGTAAACTGTTTTCTTTTGTAAACAATATATTTAACTTGTTGAAACACAACCAGTTTTTGCTAAAGCAACTGGTTGTGCGAAACATTGCGACAAGATATCGTGGTTCATTGCTTGGTTTTTTTTGGACCTTAGTTCAACCACTTCTGATGTTGATCGTATATACTTTTGTGTTCACCTATGTTTTTCAAGCTCGTTGGGGGACGGTTTTGGGCAATAACAAGGGGGCGTTTGCAATGATCATGTTCGCCGGAATTGCGTGCTTCAATATTTTTTCAGAAGCCTTGACCTGTTGTTCAGTGGTAATTATTAATTATCCAAATTTTGTAAAAAAGGTTCTGTTCCCATTGGAATTGATTCCTCTGGCAACCGTAATTTCAAGCTTTATTATTGGAATCCCGTGGTTTATCATGCTTTTGATCGGTTCTCTGATTTTACTGAAAGTTTTTTCCTGGACAATGCTTTTAATCGGCTTTGTATTATTTCCTCTGTTCATGATAACGTTGGGGCTCGGACTTTTTATTGCTGCTTTGGGTGTCTATCTACGCGATTTGCCTCAACTTTTGGCAATACTGCTTCAGGTAATGTTTTTTCTGACTCCGATCTTTTATCCGATTGAATCTGTTCCCGCTGTCATGAGAACTGTGTTGTCATGGAATCCAATGTTCTATATTGTCGAAGGAGTACGTAAAGTTCTGTTATATGGAGAAGTTCCCTCCATAGCGCAATGGCTCATTCCATGGGGAGTCGGCTTTCTTTTTCTGGGACTTGGTTATGTATGGTTTATGAAAACAAAAAAGGGTTTTGCAGATGTGCTCTGAAAATGTCATTTTAGATATTCAAAACGTATCAAAATGCTTTGAGGTTTATCATAAGCCTGTTCATCGTCTTTTTCAGACACTATGGCATGGAAGAAAAAAATTTTATCAGGAATTTTGGGCCCTTCATAATATATCGTTCCAAATTCATAGAGGGGAATGTGTCGGAATTATCGGGAAGAACGGTGCAGGTAAAAGCACTCTGCTACAAATTATAATGGGTATTTTGACTCCGACTACCGGTAAGATTCTGGCTAACGGCAAAATTGCTGCACTGCTCGAATTGGGGAGCGGTTTTAATCCGGAATTCACCGGTCGTGAAAATGTTTATTTAAATGCGTCCATACTGGGTATGTCTAAAGAGCAGATCGACTCCAAATATCAGGAAATTATAGAATTTGCAGATATTGGCGACTTTGTTGATCAACCGGTAAAAACGTATTCCAGCGGTATGATGGTCCGCTTGGCATTTGCGGTTCAGATCATGATAGAGCCGGAAATCTTAATCGTTGACGAGGCGTTGGCTGTTGGTGATGCGGCTTTTCAGCGCAAATGCTATGCCCGTATGGATCAAATGGTTCAACGGGGGATGACTCTTCTGCTGGTTACCCATGACACGGAGATAGTAAAGCAACGGTGTAGCAGGGTTCTTTTTCTGAAAAATGGAAGTGTTGCATTCGATGGCGATGCTGAACGAGGTGTTGTCACTTATTTACGCTATCTTTTTCCCCAGCAGCCGACGGAGTTTTCTGAACAGGAACAGCAGATAAAAACGATCCCGACAGATACGCAATCCAAAGCGATGGACAAAAACGAATTTGTATATGAGAAAAAAAATCTGATAAACGATTCGAACTGTTGGGGGGTTGGGGGCGGTTATGTTGCGGCAATCCGTATTTATGGATTGCAATCTCCGAATCTGTTGCTGACTCCAAATCAGATTCGTATCGAAATAGAAGCCTCGTGGGATGTCGGCTTGGTCGAAAAATTAATAGAAAAAGAGTCTCTTCCATCGAATATTATGGTGGGAATCCGTTTATCCGATGTAAAAAGCAATGTTTTATACGGAACAAACAATTCTTTGGAAAATGTTCCGATCTCTCCGGCGAAAGGGCGGGTTATAATAGCTTATACCTTGGATTTAATCACTTTAAAAAACGGCGATTTATTTCTTTCTGTTGCCATATCTGCAGGAAATATGGGAGCCCATGTTCACATGGTTTGGGATGATCTATCAATCCATTTGAAGTCTGTCAGCAAGTCTCAAAGCGATGGTTTTGTACATTTTAAAACATATACAGCGATTGAGGCTTGAGATGAATTTCAAATTTAAAAAAATGATGGGAAAACTTCCTCTCATGCCAACCTTAAGAAAAATAAAAAATATTTTGGAGGAACTCCCGGAACAGTTTAAAAAAGTAAAAGAATGTTTATCAAAGCATCAAACTGATACACTTGACCAGTATCGGCAGCTGTATTCCATGATTTCTGAGCTCCAAAAGAGTATCGAACAGAGCCAAGGGGAGATATTAACGATAAAAGAATCTTTGAGACTGCACAATTTGGAGCAGAATCAAAAACATGAAAAAGTGATTCTCGACTTGCGGGAGACTCTTTCTCAGCATAATCTGGAGCAGAACCAAAAACGCATGGCTTCTGAGGTTGCTTTGACCAATGTTTTTGATGGAAGACTGGATTCGCTTCGTCTTGAACTGGGGGTGATAAGCAGCCATTGCAAAGATCTTTACAAAGGACAGATCCATTCCCGTTGGTTTTTAGCGGATTATATTGAACATTTTCTGCAAAGAGAAAATAGAGTTGTCACATGTCCAGTTTGTAAATATTCTTCTGCAATGAACTTGTTGCAGAAACGGGAATCCGCATGCATATTTGAGGGTGGACGGTTATCCCGATTTGAATGTCCGGTCTGCGGTTGCATTTTTGGACCGCAAAAAATGCTTGATCTTACAGAAAATGAATTGGGAGAGGAATATAAAATATCATACAGGGTCTTTTCTGAAACAGATACTTCTGTTTTAGAAAATGCAGTTTTTCAGGCGCTCCTGCCGGACAAGAAAAAGGTCTATTTGAATTGGGGTGCCGGTGCTTGGAATTCAACCTCCGAGAAATTAAGAAAAGAAGGGTTTCATGTATACGATTATGAGCCCTATGCACCATGTAAAGTGACGCCATGGTTGATTACAGCTAAAAAAGATTTGTTCCGGAAGAAGTTTGACGGTATATTTTCAAATGATTTGATAGAACACCTTCCCAATCCCGTTGAAGATCTTTTATTTATGAAGTCGTTGCTGAAAGATGACGGAACAATGGCGCACGGTTCAGGGTGTTATGAATATGCCTTTGAATACACACGTTTCCATCTTTGTTTTTTCTTGGGAAAATCTTTAGAATATATTTCCAAAAAGTTGGAAATGGACTATGAACTGTCGAAACGTTACGCGCAGACTTCGCCATTCAGAGTATGTAAGTGGACAATGAAAAAGAAGGAATATGTTTCATGAAACGAATTTTATATATAGGTCATACATTTCATCTGAAAACAAAATCGAACCTTTTTTTACTTGATCTTCTGAAAGATTACGATATAGACATGGTTTCTATGGATCCTCATGAGGAACTTTCATATGCATCTATACAGTCCCGTTGCGGTCAGCATTATGATGTACTGCTGTGCTGGCAGGTTATGCCGTCAATATTGCAGATAAAGCAATATATAACTTTCGACAAAGGAGTTCTATTCCCAATGGCAGACTTCTTCTATGCAGTCATGCCACTGAAAGATCCTGTTTGGCAAGAATATGTGGAATTCCAAATAATAAATTTCTGCAAGGCGGTACATGAAGAATTGTTGGCTGCGGGATTTTCTTCCTATTATATCCAATATTTTCCAAAACCGGCGGAGACTCTTCAATGGGGAAATCCGGGAGGTGTCTTTTTTTGGCAGAGAGTCACTCATATCAACCCCCATACCTTATTCTTTCTGTTACGGGATATGACAGAACTCAATGCTGTTCATATGCATTATGCATTGGACCCCGGAGAAGAAAAAATAGAAATTCCCCGGAATAATTTCCCCGGAAAAAATATTACAGAGTCGGAGTGGTTTGATACGAAAGAAAAAATGTACGCAATGATGGACCAGTTCGGTTTATATATGGCTCCCCGGTATATCGAAGGCATTGGAATGAGCTTTTTGGAAGCGATGGCACATGGACGTTGTGTCATCGCGCCGGATGCTCCGACGATGAATGAATACATTATCAACGGAGAAACAGGTTTCCTTTATGAAAGATCGTCTGAAATAGTTCCTCTTTCGATTCAAGATTTGGAAACTGTCCGCAGGATTCAAGAGAAAACCTATGCATATATACAAAGAGGTTATGCGGAGTGGCAGAGAAAATGTCCTGAAATAAAAGCCTGGATTGAGGGGAAAGGGCAGTTTGACCCGAAAAAACTTTCCCAAACAGCTGAACGATACCAATGGCCGGCATTCTCGGCTCCGGCGATCATAGAAGTTTCTTTAAGGCAAAAAATCAAGCAGGGAATCAAGCGAATGCTTCGGTTAATTCTTTCGGATATTTGTTACAGGCAAGCGGTACGGTTTGTTCGCAGTTACTTAGGGAATGGAATCTGCTGGATTGAAAGAAAGACTTTTTATATATTGGGGGTGCCGCTTTTTTCAAAATGCTACAGCATTGAAAAAGAAGTCGTCCGTTATGAATTCCTGAAAATGCCGGTGCTTGAATATAGAAGGGAGTTCTATAAATGAGTTCAAAGGTTTCGGTTGTTACAATTACATTTAATCTGCTCAAAGCAGGTCGGGAGAAGTCATTCGTCCAGTGTCTGGAATCCGTTCACAACCAGACATACAAAAATATTGAACACTGGGTTATTGATGGTGGATCAACAGATGGAACGGTTGATTTGATTCAACAATATGCAAAGAAAAACTGGATTAAATATATTTCGGAACCGGATCATGGCATTTATGATGCAATGAACAAGGGAATTCGTTGCGCAACAGGAAATTATGTCGCGTTTTTGAATTCAGATGACTTTTGGCACAACAACCGGGGGGTTGAGTTTTCCGTCCGTGCTCTTGATGCATCCCAGGCGGCGTTCTCTTTTTCACCGTCTTACACACTTTTCCATGATCGTCCGGCGCATAAGGTGTTCACATCCATTGGTTCCGTGTTGATGAGAATGCCTTTTTGCCACCAGACAATGTTTACAAGACGGGATGTTCTGATCAAGGAGGGAATGTTTGATGATGCGAACTTTAAAAGTGCTGCAGACTTCAATCTTATTCTACGACTTTGTCTCGCCGGTTATAAAAGCATTTTTGTGCCGGAAATTTTCACATCTTACCGGCATGGAGGATTCTCTGCAACCGATATCGACATTTCCACTCAGGAATGTATAAAATCATTCTATATGGAATATAAAAAAATAGATTCGTCCTTTTCTTTGGAAGATGCCGCCGCTGTATATCGGGATAAGACTTTTTCGCAATCATTTCTGCATAAGGTTCTGCCCCATCTTCATAAAGATATTCAAAATCTTTTTGAGCATTTGCCCAAAACAAAAATCGCTCCAGGAAAAATCAAGGTAATGGATCCGGAGTATTCATATCCAATGAGCATACATGAAGTCGGTCCAGGATATCCTCCCGTGCTTTTGGAGCAAAGAACGTGGAAAACGTTTGGAATTCCCTTTATGAGACTGAAGTTCTTTACAAATGGAAAAGAATTTTCTTTTTTGGGCTTGCCTTTATACCGTCGGAAGGATCAGCAGATATGAGAAAAAGAATACTGATCGTTTTTCATAACAATTTCCTGGATAACAGCGTCGGCTGCAACAGTTATGTTTTTGAAATCGTCTCATACTTGAAAAGAAAAGGATGCATCGTTGACTTTTTCTCTTTCGATAATGTATGGGATAATTTTCAGACATTTGAGAAATTAAATAAAAAATTCAAATTAGTCGACAATTTTTATCTTCACCGGACGCGACATGATGCGCAGTCGTTGTATGAAACAGAGGAAAAAACGCTACTAGCATGGAAAAAATGGAAAATTTTAAGCAGGCGTACAATCCGTAAAAAAATATGCGGGGATTCCCGGCTTTTCTCCCTTGGATGGATGAATGCGGATATTTTGAATGATTTTCAAAAGATTATTTCCAAAAATAAATATGATTTTATTAACATTCATTATATTCAACCATCTGAACTTTTAAAATATGTGACGCTTCCTCCTGAAACAAAGTGTGTATATACAGCCCATGATGCATATTTTATGATGTCGGGTTTCTTTGAAGGAGGGGTTCCCGGTCTGCTGTTTACACTCCCGAAGGAATTAGAAATAATCGGTCTCTTTCAGAAAGTGTTTTGTATTTCCTTCGATGAAATGTCCTTTTTCATGCATTTGCTGCCGGATGTCACTTTTTTTCATTTGCCTCATCCATTAAAAAAGCGGATACTGCCAGAAAAGGAAAAAACGATTGATATTTTGTTTTTGGGATTCATGAATATGCATAATATGCGGGGATTACAATGGTTCATTGATAAAGTGATGCCTCATTTGAAACCCGGATTCAGAATAACATTCTGCGGTAAGGTTTGGTGGAGTTTTCAAAAGGATGCTCCGGAATATCTTGAAAAAGCCAGTCGGCTTGGGATCAGAAGAATTGATTTTGCTGAAGATTTGGATGACCTGTATGCTCAAACCAGACTCTCTATCTGTCCGCTCCAAAGCGGAACCGGTATGAAAATAAAGACCATAGATTCTATGGCTCGTGGAATTCCCATGGTGTCTACGACTTATGGCGTTGATGGCTTTGCGGACAAGTTTGAAAGCGGTTGTTTGATCAGCAATGACCCTGTCACTTTTGCAGACTATATCAATCGGATGTTGACTGATGCCGGATTTTATCAAATGGTTAAGGATAAAGCGGACCGGTATTTTGATCGGTATTTGAGCTTAGAGCAGAACGCAAAGATTTTAGACGAAGTATTTGAACTGAAAGAGAACTGTCCATGAAACAAAGTATAAAAAATATACTGAAACAGGCGATTCCCCATTCTTTGCATCCGGGTTGCAAAGGATTTTACAGAAAAATATGGGGACGGGATATTTGTTGGGAAGAAATCAATAGTTATTATCTGTTCGGCAGGTTGCAATGCTTGTCCATTCGCAAAGCTCCACACCATTTCCGAATTCACATATTTTACATTCCCATATTCTTCATCTAGCATATATGATTCCTATAGTTTCAGTTTTATTGCCGACCTTGAATACAAGGACTTATCTGCAGGAACGTTTGGATTCTATTAGAAATCAAACTTTGCAGAACATCGAAGTGATTATTGCGGACAGCTATTCCGATGATGGATCATGGGAAATTCTGCAGAAATTTGCTGCCTCCTATCCTCAAGTAACCCTCTGCGTTCAAATTCCGAGGGGATTGTATCAGGCATGGAATTTCTGCATAGAAAAGGCTTCGGGCAAATACATATACATTGCAACAAGCGATGATACCATGGCTCCATATTGTCTGGAAGAAATGGTCGCCTCTTTGGAAGCTCATCCGGAGTGCGATTTATGTGATTCTATGATTCGTTTGATTGACGGAGATGGAAATGAAATTCCGGAATTCAACAGAAAATACATTGCCCACCACTGGCATACTGACTCTCCCAGAAATGTTGCTCATATTCGCTATGCTCCTTATGACTATTACTATCACCTTGGCGGAAAAACAGTCTACACCTCCATTACCCAACTGCTGATCCGGAGAACCTTATTTAAAAAAACGGGGCTTTTTCCCACGGACTTCGGCTGCAGTGCGGATTATCTTTGGGGATTAAGGGCTTCATTGCACGCAAACGTCTTTTTTTGCCCGAAAAAGCTGGCATCCTGGCGCATCCATGAAGATCAGGCGACTTTTTCTTCCTGTGCGGAAAAGATCAATTATAATTTTACTCTTATGACGCAAATGGCCAAATTGACTTTGAAGGAAGTTCCTCTTAATCTGCTTCCCAGTTGTGAAAGGACTATGCGGCTGATTTCATTTAAAGAAATACTTTTGCCAGCAAAACGGAATAAAATATCTCTTTTCCGAAAAATCCACCTGCTCTCAAGAGTACTGAGAAAATATCCTCTTTTAACGATAGAATTTTTATTTAATATTTCGCGATTCTACTGGAGTATTCCACGAAAGTTTCTTCTGATTTATTCCTATGATAAGATGATCGTTTATCATGCTAAAAAAAGTATAAAGGAAAATCATATTCCTCCTCTGAAAATAGTTGGGATGGATTTCAACCGTGATATGACAAATTGAACTGATTTGCCATTCCGCTGAAAATGGAAAGTTGCTTTGTCACATCAATAAAAATGAATCTTTGGCGGGCAGGCGGTTTTCTGAAATCTCTGAAGAGAAAGAGTCGTAATTTTGCTCTACTCCCAGTTCTTCCCGTATCCGGCGGGTGGAGGGGACGTAACGGGATGGAAGAACTGATGCGGAACGGCGGAGTATCCGGATTTCATTTCCGGTGCCGAATCGGTCGCGAAGACGTTCCGCCAATTCCTGTATTGACAGCGCATCCTCTGAACCAATGTTGTAGGGTATGCCGGAACGGCCGGAAATCAACAGGCTAAACAGCCATTCGACAAGATCGTCGGCATACAGGTAACTGCGGATCGTACGACCGTCTCCCTGAATGGTGATCGGGCGATTCTGTTCGCAGTCACGTAGAAAGTTGCCGGCGGCATAATGAATGTCGCGCGGAAGATAGCGGCCGATAAAGGAAAAACAGCGCGCAAGAAGCACATATTGTCCGGATTCCCGGCAGAGATGTTCCGCGGCAAGTTTGGCGATTCCGTATTCCGTGACCGGACGACAGGGGAAGTCTTCCGGAATCCGGTCGAGGTCCGGCGGCTGAGGTCCATAAACCGCTCCGGAACTCGTCAGAAGAAAACGGACCGCTCCACAGTGATCCGCAAATCGCAGAGCTTGTTTTGTGCCTTTCTCAATGATGGACCGCATCTCGCCCGGAACAAGCGTCGTCACCGCAGGAGTCGCGGCATGGATCACATAATCAAAACGGTCCGGAGGAAAGGGAAAGTCACGTACGTCTCCGGATAGAAAACTGAGTCCGGGAAGAATGCAGAGTTCCGGAAAATCCCGGCGGAATTTTTCCGTGTGACGCGCAAGAACGGCAACAGTCATATCCGGTACCGGATGACGGGTAAAATAGTCCAGAATGCTTTTCCCGAAAAAACCGGTTCCGCCAGTCAGGAAGATGCGTTTCCCGCTCAGTTCTGCAATGATGTCCGGTTTCAGCATAGGATCATCCGTCGAAATTGATTCGTTCTTCTTCGATGACGAGCGGTTTGTTCTTTACCTGCGTCCACACAGCCCCCAGATATTCTCCGATCAAGCCGATGAAAAACAGCTGGACCGCAGAGAAAAAGAACATCCCGATCACCAGCGGAGCAAGACCCAGCTGGAACGTATTCCACCAGACCAGTTTCAGAATCAGGTAAATCAGTGCAATGACCAGGCTCACAGCGCCGAGAAAGATTCCGGCAAATACCGCCAGCCGCAACGGAAGTTTGGTGTGGTTGACGAAGCCGGTCATTGCCATGTCATAGAGTGTGAAGAAATTATTGTGGGTCCGGCCGTGTTTGCGTTTTTCCTGCACAAACGGAACCTCCGCGCGCCGGAAACCGATTTCGCTGACGAGTCCGCGGAAATACGGGTACGGATCATGGAATCTGCGCAGAGCGTCAATAAACATTTTGTCATAAAGACCGAACCCGGTGAAGCGCGGAATCACCGTTTCGCCGGGGGCGGCGGAGGCCAGCAGACGGTAATAGCATTTACGCAGACCCTCCAGCAGAAAATTCGCCCGCGTTCCGCTCCGGACTCCGCAGACAACTTTATACCCCTCCTCCCATTTGCGGATGAACGCTTCCAGAATTTCCGGCGGTTCCTGAAGATCCGTGCACATACAGATGACCGCATCGCCGGATGCGTTCAGAATCGCGTTGAACGGAGAACGGATATGTCCGAAATTGTTGGCATTGAAAATCGCCTTGAATTTTTTGTCCCGCAAAGCGATGGCGCGGATCACATCCCGCGTGTTGTCTGTGGAACAGTTGTCCGCAAGGATAAATTCATAGTTGTACTGCGGAAATTTTTTCAGAACGGCAAGACACCGTTCGTAGAGCTCTCCAATATTTTCCGCTTCGTTGTAACATCCTCCGACAATACTGATTTTTTTCATGGCTGCATCCCGTTCCGTAAGGTTGGTATCCACATGTTTGACTTCAGTTCCTCATCCGGGAGAAACGGCGCAAGGTCTTCCAGCGGACGCGATACGATCCGCCCGTCCGGAAGACGGGTTGAGGCCGCTTTCGGACCGAGCTGTTCCAGCGGATCGGTCATGACTTCACAGAACACCGGGCCCGGTTCCGCAAGAATTCCCGGCAGAAGCCGTTCCGCTTCTTCATTGGTCCGCAGCAGTCGGGTTCTGAAGCCGTAAGCCGCCGCGATTTTCCGCATATCGGGCAGAACAACGCCGGTATCTGCGGTTGAACCGATAAAATGTCCGCTGAAGAATGATTTCTGAGTGAGTTTGATGGAAAGATATCCCGCGTTGTTGTACAGGAAAATCTTAACCGGGAGTTTCCGGCTGATGATCGTTTGAAGTTCCTGCAAATTCATCTGAATGCTGCCGTCTCCGGTAATGCAGAGCACATCCCGGTCCGGAGCGGCGGTTGCGGCTCCGATTGCGGCCGGGAGATCATAACCCATTGCCGCACAGGCAACATTGGCGATTACACGGTCGCCTTCCCGGACGGGAAGCGCTTGGAATGTGCTTGTGTATGCGGTCCCGTTTCCGGTGACGATGATGCTTTCCGGTTTCATGAAACGGGCCAGCAGTTCCGGGAAAACGTAACTGCTGACATAGTCGGTACGGCTGCGGTGTTCCGGAAGCACCGCAGGATACAGTTCCCGCAGTCGCCGGCAGTAGTCGAGCCACTTCTGTTTCGGCGGGAATCCGCTTCCTTGCAGCGCCCGCAGAAAATCGCCTGCGTCGGCATGGATCTTATGATCGACCCGGAAAGTCGGTTTGGACAGTTCGGCGGAATCAACATCCACCATGATGCGGTAAGCCGCACGGGCGACATTCCGGTAGTCATAACCGATCTGACGGATATTCATGCGGGTTCCGATCACCAGAAGAAGATCAGAGTTCTGAAGTATGAAATTGGCTGCGCGCGCCCCCAGAATTCCCGGTCGTCCGAAAAAGTACGGAAAATCCGATGGCAGAAGGTCTATCCCGG
>ERZ779851.2298-NODE-2298-length-14818-cov-37.396464_pt1 | contig 14818 bp, 15 predicted proteins | sample MGYA00511094_ERZ779851 | MGnify/ENA primary metagenome ERZ779851 (study PRJEB29588, sample SAMEA2155512) | human gut metagenome | biome: human gut; feature: human-associated habitat; material: faeces | place: Denmark | collected 2008/2010 ...
GCGATGCCCTGGGCTAGGAGCTTTTGGGCCTTCAGCCCGTTCTTGAACCACATGCTAAAATACAACACCATGATATTAAAGTGAATTATATCGAAGAAGATGATGTTACTCAAGATGTTACTCAAGGTGAGTCTCAAGGTGGTATTCAAGATATCCCTTACCCCACTTCCACTACTACCTCGCTGCCCCTGACCATCGCCTTCTTGATGCGGTCGAAGAGCTGGAGGAAGCGTTCCTGACTCTTGAGTACGAACCCGGGAGCATGGGCCTCGCCGATGAGGATGCCACCCTGGCGCAGACGGAACGGGCCATTGCCCGGCTGCATCATAGGACAAGGAAGGGCATAAAGCTCTTCCAGACACCCGAACTCATGACTCTTGCGCTCCATACGGCAACGCTTGCAGGTTTCGGGGAGAGGAAGAGAGGAAGATGAAGAAGAATCATCCCTTATCGGTTCGAGGAAAAGCATCTGGCGGGAGAAGCATTTGCATTTAGCCACCATGATGCGATATTCACCCGGCTCCAGACAGCCACCCTCGCGCTCCATCGTATCACAAATGTACTGATGGCCTACAACGATACCCTGGCGATTAACTACTTCCTGACTAAGGCGACCAACAATGGCGCCATGATCTCTACGAAAACGATTTAAAAACAACTTCATCATAACACGCAACAACTTAAAAACAACAATAGAAAAACATTTGAAATTCACATTCACTTTCACATTTTCTGAACGTAAAACGACTGGTAATAATCAGACAAATCCTTGCAACCTTCCGGCAACTGATGGTACACCAGCTGAGGGAACATTTCCTTCAGTTTCATATAAAGACCGATGCCCGGTTTGTCCTGATCAGGCCACATGTGAAGATTCCTTCCCGCTAAAAGATTGCGACATTCTTCATTACAAAGCGTAGCACTCGGGATGGCTATTGCCTTGTAACCCATAGACATAGCGCTCCAGCAGTCGGTACATCCCTCGGTAATAACCAATGGCTCTTTTTCTGTTACCTGCGGCAAGATCTGCATCCCATATACCATCGGCTTGCTACCTGGTGCAAACTTAAACCGCGGTTTTTCTTCTGTCTTATCTCCCAGATATCTGCTCTGAACCGTCAGCAGATTGCCATGAACATCATAATAGGGAATCAACAGGGAAGGACCATCAAAAAACTTTCCACCAAAGCGATAGCCAGCAATGGAGAAATCTGTGCTCACCACTCTACACCAATAGATATATTCCGGGCGCAACTTTCTCTGATAGAACAGGAAATCCTTGGCTTTATCTGTCAGTTTCTTACCCATGAGCATACGCATCAGATAATCTACGTCAGGCTTATGCTGAAACTCGCCTCTGAGATTGAGTCTGTCCGTATCACATTCAGATTTTCTATGCTCAGCAACAGCTTTATCCCGATGAAGCACCTCCTTACGGTTTCCCGCAGAATGATTACCGGCGCTGATATTGAATCTTCTGCACAGCCATTGGCAAGCCTCCGAAAAAGAGAGATTCTCCCGTTTCATCACCAGGTCGATATTATCTCCACCCCACCCGCATGAAAAGCAATGACAAGTGTTGGTGGAAGTCCAGAAATGCAAACTCGGATTGGTATCATTATGACTGATACAAAGGGCATTATGATACCGCAAACCCATTCCCAATTCATCAGCAACCTCCAGGATGCTGATAGCTCTAAGTTTAGAGAGCGTATTTGAATCAATATATTCTGCCATCTTCTAATTGTCTTTTTTAATATTACCATCACCCATAGTGCCTTTCTGCTGCGTCTTTCTAAGCACCTTTCTATCCTCGCTCTTTGCTGGTTTTTCGAGCCATCCCCATCTGCGCCAATTGCATACCATGTTACGGGCAGGGGTCTTGAGCTCCTTCTGCTTCAGAAATTCCTCCAGGAACTGATAAGAGAATTCCTGCGGCAACTCGCTGAAATAGTCTACAGTATGATAAGGCTCTCCTTCGCCCTCGGCAGAAATCTGCTCGAAAGCTTTGCCCCACCGCTGCAACATATTCTGCAAGATGCGGTCGGCACAAGCCAGATAGGTCTGCCTAACCAGTTTCCGGATTTCCTTCTCGCTCTTCTTCCCTTCCACTTTGTAAAGCACTTGCATGAGGGCAGCGATGCGGAAGGCTGAAACCGAACTGCGCTTGTAGAAGACATCCATCGACTTGGACATGGTTTTCACCACCTGCTGGCGGCAGTCGTTACACCATTTTACCACCGTCTTGTAGAGCCAGCTCATATCTTCCTCTATCTCCTGATGGAATTTTCCATCTTCCTCGTAGCACAACCCGAAGAGCTTATCCAATGTATTCTCCAGTTCATTACGCTGCATATCGGTCAACGCCTGAAACTGTGGCGGATTGTCGCCCAGATGACTGATGAGCGGGCATAAGATGGTTCGGGTTACAGCACCGCCCTCAATGGCAGCCTTGTTCATATATCTGCTCACCGCACTCTGGGTGCCGCAGAAAACGAACGACAGCAAGGCATCTACCATGGCACTATAGCTGGATTCGCTCATGAAATCCTGACCATAGACGCTGCCCAGATCGTAAGCCGTCTTGATAACCTGCGAGAGGTCGGCAAACTGGCGCTTGGCAGAATGCACGATGGCAGAAATCTCATCGGCAAATTCGAAGAGCGTCTTCGGAGCACCATAGAGCTTGACGGCAGCATCGCATCGCTTGATAAACATGGTGAGCGATACGGTTTCGGGCAGGATGGTGATGTCGGTCTTCGGTTCGGGTGGCAGCTTGCCATCCTTCTTGCCCTGGCGTCGTTTCAGGGCAGCATACTCCTGCTCCTTGGCTCTCATTTCGCTGTCGCGCTCAATGAAAGGTTTCATCAGGGTACGCATGATGTATCTGGCAAACGACTTTCCGCTCGACTGCTCGCCCTCTACGATGACCTGCAACACGATGGCCGATTTTTCTCCCTGATTATCATACACATACTGTATTCTGACACGTGTAAGATAAACGCTGAGCATGGCTGCAGCCACCACCAGCGTAGGATACTTGAGGTCAGAAGGCGAAGTGATCATCCATTCTCTGATGCCCGACGGATAATCCTTATCGGCAATCAGATGATGCATGGGCATCTCTTCATTCTCTTCTGCCTGTTCAGCCCGTTTTGTTCCTGTCAACCCAGATGATACCTTGTTATTGATTCCGCCCTTGGCATCCTCAGGCTTTGCCACTGGATTAGTCTGAGACGCTTCCTGTGGAGGTATTTTCTTTCCTTTTTCCATAATCCCAATCATTGATTATTTCTGAATGCAAAAGTAAGGAAAAAAAGCCTCTCCGACAATAGGCGTCCTGCCGGTTCGCCTCCTACTAAGCCTCATCGCCAGCAACTAAGCCTTCCGCAAAGCCTCCAGCTCATCTGAAGGCATAAAAAAAGCACTTTCTGCTTGCAAACGAAGCAAAAAGTGCTGATACTGTATTATTTCTAAAAAATCTTCTGTTCAGATATGTTCCTATTCATTTATAATATCACCCTCACTGACATAAGAAAGGACCAAACGACGAACCACGGCATGAATGTCTTCATTAGGGAACTTCTGACGATATTTCTCCGTAAGGTCTTCACAGAAATACATCTTGCTATCAACCACAGAAGCAGGAATATTTTGATGCATAAACACATCGTATGTTGCAACAGGCTTGCCATCCTTTGTGTCGACAGGCACAATATCCATCTTATACCAAGCTAGTACAGAAGCGGCAGAGAACAATCTATAATTGTCCTTACTCTCCACTTTACCAGCGATGTCCAGTATATATCCGTCAGCAGACTTATCGTCCTCAGGATTCACCGCATATAGCATAAATAAAGCAGCAAGCGTCGAGTGTTTTTTTATGACAAACTGATATTTCTTGCTTCCTCCAAAAGGAGGGTTTTGCCTTCAAATCCTGCTCTATATCCTCACGAATTTGTGGCGCATCCACCACATACTCTACTTCGCCAGTATAATTGACGACAGTTTTCGATGACTGTGGATTCGGCTGAATAACTTCACCATTGTCATTGCTGTTGTCACACGCACAAAAAGCCAAGACTACCAACAGTAGTAAGACTGATTTTTTTACTAAATACTTCATATCCTAATTTGTCTATTAAACCTATTCTATTGTTAAACGTAGAATATGCCTAAATCTTGCTCTATTTTACGTTTTTAACATTCCATCTAAAACTTGCCAACACTCACAAGAAGCAATCATTTCCCCGCTTCCTACTGCCCCTTACGGTAGATGGCAACAAAACGTTTAGCGATATTGTTGAGTTTCTCCCGGGCGTTAGGATCTCTTACATCATCAAAACTCCAGTTGGGAAATTCGCCACGCATTTTGGAGAAACGCTTGGAGATGACACTGGCATTGGTCAGGTCGGAAGGCATTTTCAGCTGCTCTGTAAGATACTTGCAGAAAGATGCGCCATTATCAAATTTGCCTTCAAAATCTTTGATTTCAGAGAGCGCCTCCATAATCAGGGCATAGTCTTTCTTCAAAGGAATAGCCTTCTCGTCTATCATCTTCTGCAAGGCTCGCTTTACTCTTTCTCCCTGGCTCAAGTCGCCCCATTTCTCCTTATTTTCTTCTTCCGTTTTTTCCAGCTCATCATTTTCCTGATGCTCATCGTCTGTCACTTCCAATTCTAATGTCCTCTTCTGTTCAGGCTCGAATCCATGCAGATAATCTTCATCATTGTTCTGGCGCATCAGTTCATTGATCTGAGATGAAACGAAGAAACCATCCTCGCCATAATAACCGATATTGGCTGCCAGCCGCTCAACCACATCCCGGTTCTTCACGACTGCTCCGAGGCACCGCTGAGAAAACTCCTGAGTTACGTAGCCTCTCCATTGCCCCATAATCATTGAGCAAAATTGAAACACTTTCGACTCCAAAGGCATCATCTGAAGTATCACAGCTGCCATATACAGGATGACAAATACGATTCTCTGCCGCTCGTCCTGAGCTGTAGCATACCCATCCTCGTCAACATAGTTTTTTTCATATTGCCCTATTCCTTCCACAAAGGCAAGGCGGCTCTCCGTATCGGTATGCGAAAACATCATTTTGTCTACGATGCAGAATACCTCATAAAAAACATCCTCGCATGAACATCTGGACGTAGGAAACCACGTCTTATCATTGAAGATATCATGGGTGATGGCTCTGAAAACCTGATAAATCATGTGTTGCGAAAAAGATTTATCTACCATCTGTCTGGTCTTCATCTTAAATAACCTCATCGTCGTAACCATTTAAATCATCAAGAATCACATCAAGAGAATTGATCAAAGCAAACCGAGAATCTCCATGACAATCGCAACAGACAGCATCTCCATTAACCAGAGCAACAATCTCAACATCGGAGATTTTCACCTTAGTTCGTTTCAGCGAACGGGAAGAGGTGCACGGACCATTCCAATAATATACCTTGATGCCGTAATCTTCCTTGCTGCACAGGTTCACCATCAAGGCAATGTCTCGGTTTGCCTTGTCTAAGTGCAACTGCTTACCTTTATCTGTACCAAATTTTACCTCATACATACTGGCATTGAGACACTCCATTAATGACTGCTGCATCTGTAATTGCATGACAAAGGAATAAGGCGCATCGCTGAGAGACTGATGGCGAGGAAAAGAAAACACCACAGCCCTTGGCCTGCAGCCAGCCTTGATTCTTTCAGCCACGGCATCAAAGAAATCACCAGGTGGCAACTTGGCAGAAATCACCATATTCCAGCCATATTGATTCGCCACCCTGTTGATATTATCACGCAGAAGAGCCACCACCTTGTCCTGTCCCCTTTTGCCGCCGAAGATTCTAGATTCTTCCACAAAAAGGAAACCTCTGTTGGGGCGATTATCAATGATTACCTTACAGAAAGGCTGGTTGTGAATTTCATTCTCCTTAAAGTTACTCCAATAAAATTCTTTTTTGTCTGCGCATACATCCAGCACAGCCACACCTTCGCGAAATCCCAATATTCGGTTGTCGTGAATAACGTCTTCCTCATTCTTCCGTGATTCCACCAAAGTCATTTTCTTGCTTTTCAGCAAACTGTCCATTACCTTCTCGAAACCAGTCTGACATTCCTGATATTTTTCAGGCGATGACATTTCGAGAAAATCCAAGGGTAGAGTACCCTCGATACTTGAAAGATTCCGGCTTTTGCAGAAATCATACTTGAAGACAACAAAAGAAGTCTTTTCTGTGCTGTTTTTAGTTCGTCCAGTCATTAGCTTCTGGTTTAAATTATACCATGAAAGTTATTTTCCATAGCAACTACAAAAGTAACACTTTTTCCCCGAATAAACAAATAAATTCTAAATTATTTTTACCAAATTGTCTTTTTTCATAAAACCATCAAAACAAAATGTGAATGTGAATGTGAATTTGAAATGTAAATCAATGTATCGGGTTATTCCATCCATTCCTTTAATTGGATATTGTGAATGAAATTCAGTCCTCGCGCGCGTACCTTATTATATATATAATATGAACCTATTATAATGGCTACTATTACTTAAACACGATTATACGCTTCTCCTTCAGGTAACATTGAAAAACATTTCAAATTCACATTCACATTCACATTTTTGCCTTTCCTCCTATCAACCAGCTAACCCACATAGCAAGTTACTGTGCGCCCGATGCCCCCAAAACTGCGTGGCGACGCGCCGCCAGCCACGTCCCGACGCAGATGGCGATACGTCGGGACGCAGATGGCGGTACATCGGGACGCAGTTGGGGGTACGTTGGGACACGCCCTGAAAGGGCAGAAGCTCCTAGCCCAGGGCAACGCCCTGGGTAGCTATTGACGCAATCCCGGCGCCCTGTAAGGGCAAAAGCTTTAAAACCTCAAGCAAAAAATATAAAGCTTTTGCCCTTACAGGGCGTATTGGCTACATCCTTAAAACCCAGGGCGTTGCCCTGGGCTAGGAGCTTCTGCCCTTTCAGGGCGTGTGGCGTCAAGCAAATACATGATTAATGAGAAAGGAATGCACGTGATTCGGGACAAGGATGCACGTGATTCGGGACAACTATTGTTTTTCAGAGAAAAATGTTGTATCTTTGCACTGTCGTTCAAAGATAGGCTGAATTAACCACTAAAAAAACTGAGAGGCTACCGGGGAGTGCACACCGATGCCGATGAGTAACTTAAGGAAGCTGACCGATGAACCACAGAAAAAAACTGATTGTTGAACCATAAAAAAAAGAAAGGAAAAAGAAAATGAAAAAGGAAGTTTGGAAAACTATCTTGCAGGTGATTATCGCCGTACTTACTGCCGTAGGCACCACGCTCGGCGTTACCAGCTGCATGTAGACTGATTTGTTTAACCATTAAAAAAACGATTTGAATTATGGGTATTAAAGTAAAAGCAATTGAGCGCAACGTAGCGTTCGAAAAAGGTAAGCAAAAGTGGGCATTCGTGATGCAGGCTGAACTCTACAGCCAGCTCAACGCCACGAAGGTGATAGAAGAAGCTGCCGTTCGCAGCGGATTGCCTAAGGCGGTGATCAACGCCGGATGGTCGGCCATAGGCGAAGTGATTGCTGCATGGGCCACCGAGGGCCACAGCGTGGCTGTGCCAGGACTGGGCAGCCTACGATTCGGTCTTAACTCTACCGCCGTTGAGGATGTGAACAAGGTGAGCGCCAACCTCATCACCCGCCGATACATCATCTTCGTGCCTAACACCGACATCAAGAAGGAACTCGAAGAGACTTCCGTCAACATCACCTGCTACGATAGAAACGGCAAGGTGGTGAAGCAGGTTACCTCTACCGATACGCCTCCTACTACCCCATCCGACGGCGATAATCCATCCGGAGGCGATAATCCATCCGGAGGCGACACCCCATCGGGCGGCGATTCTACTGGCGGAACCGGAAGCGAAACCGGCGGCGATGGACTTGAATAGAAGGTGCTGAGCCAGAAAAACTAAAACCCTCCCCAGGTCTTAAAAAGTCCTAGGGAGGGTAAACTTTGTCTGGCAATTTACCAGACGTCCCGAACACAACATGCTAACCCACACCTTTCCCCAAGGAATCAGCATGTCGCTAACAATCCTTTGTGCCTCAAAAAAATAATACTTTTTTTCAAACCAAATCAACAGCCTAGCCTCACGGCTAAAACGTATATAATGTTCTTACCTTATTTCAAAACATGATGGTAACATATTCTGCAGCGATATCAACCAGCTTCTTGCGGCGGGCTACACCTATTATATAATGAGCCTCCTTCGCCGAACAGTGGAAGTATTTCTTCACAGCTGTTACCAGTTCTTCCTTGCTTATCGAGCCTATACCCTTAGGATAAGCCTTGCGGATAGCCTTCTCGATGTCTGCCATCTTATATTCATGGTGGCGCTTGTGGAAGTACTGCGATACAATGATAGAGAGAACTATCACGAGCAGGATGATAATAAATACTACAAACTTGTTCATTTCCTCATCTCCTTTTAATTGATTATACAATATCAGGTTCGCTGAATCACCCTTCCGGGTGCTCCAAGTTTCCGGCATCACCGATAGCCGTTATCGGTAAATCCGCTGCAAATATAGCATTTTTTCTTGAAACAACAACATTTTTCGGCATTTTTTTCACTATTTCTGCAAAAAAACTTGCTAAATACAAAAAAAACACGTATTTTTGCAAGAAAATAATCCTTAAGACAGAAAGATAATGCAAGAAACTGTAAAGAAAGTATTGAATGGCGATTTTAATCGCAAGAAAGCATTGCTGTTTCTTATAACGGCTCTGCTTACCGTTATCGTCTGGAACCTGCCCATCGACAGCTTCGGCATCGAAGGGCTCACCATCGTACAGCAGCGCGTCATCGCCATCTTCGTCATGGCCGTGATGCTCTGGCTCACCGAGGCCATACCGGCATGGGCAACCAGCGTAGTGATTATCTTCGTGCTGCTGTTCTTCGTCAGCGACTCCGCCTTTAAGATCATGCAAGGCTCAGAGGCTGAGATGGGCAAGCTGCTCGACTATCAGGGTGTGATGGCGTGCTTCGCCGACCCTACCATCATCCTCTTTCTGGGCGGTTTCGTACTCGCCATAGCCGCTACCAAGAGCGGACTCGACGTGATGATGGCGAAGGCCCTGATTGCGCCATTCGGCAAGCGTTCTGAGAACGTGCTGCTGGGTTTCATGCTCATCACCGGCATCTTCTCGATGTTCATCTCAAATACAGCCACCGCCGCCATGATGCTCACCTTCCTCACACCGGTGTTCAAATCATTGCCACCTTCGGGCAAGGGTCGCGTGGCGCTCACCATGGCCATACCTATCGGAGCCAACCTGGGCGGTATGGGTACCCCTATCGGAACCCCGCCTAACGCCTTCGCCTTCAAGGTATTGAACGACCCGGCAGGACTCAACCTGGGTCTCAGCTTCGGCGACTGGATGATGATCATGGCCCCTATGGTGCTCATCATGCTCCTCATGGCATGGGTCATCATACGCAAGATGTTCCCGTTCTCTGCCACGACCATCGAGCTCAACATCGAGGGCAACATGCAGCACAACTGGCGCACCACGGTAGTGGCCGTCACCTTCCTCGCAACCATCGTGCTCTGGGTATTCGGCAAGCAGCTGGGCATCAACGCCAACACCGTGGCCATGCTCCCTATAGCCATATTCGCCCTTACGGGAGTGGTTACAGCCAAGGACCTGAAGGAGATTGACTGGGCTGTCATCTGGATGGTGGCAGGCGGATTCGCCCTCGGATTGGCGATGAACGGCACCGGTCTTGCCGAGGCAGCCGTAAAGAGCATTCCGTTTGCAGAATTCAATCCGCTGGTCATCATGATTGTATCCGGACTGGTATGCTTCATCCTGAGTAACTTCATCTCCAACACCGCCACCGCCGCCCTGCTCATCCCTATCCTCACGGTGGTATGCGCCGGCATGGGCGACAAGCTCAACACCATCGGCGGCACCTCTACCATCCTCATCGGAGTAGCGGTATCAGCCAGCTGCGCCATGTCGCTGCCTATCTCAACCCCTCCTAACGCCATCGCCTACTCTACCGGACTCATCCAGCAGACCGACATGGTGAAGGCAGGACTCACGGTGGGCATCCTGAGCATGATAGTGGGCTATGCCGTGCTCATCACCTTCTGCAAGATGGGTGTGCTCTAGAGGGGCATCATCTGCGAAAATACACATTATTATATATATAAAGGAATGAAAAAGATTGTTATAGGAATCGACGTAGGCATCTCTACGACCAAGATTGTGGGTATCGATGAAAGCGGCATGGTGGTAAGCCCCATCCGCATCAAGGCCACCGACCCTATCACCTCGCTCTACGGAGCCTTCGGCAAGTATCTTCACGACAACAAGATTGCGCTGAGCGATGTAGAACAGGTGATGCTCACAGGCGTAGGTTCTGCCTATATCGACGAGCCCATCTACGGACTGCCTACCTCGAAGAGCGAGGAGTTCGTGGCCGACGGACTGGGCGCCCGATATGAGAGCAAGCTCGACCGCATGATTGTGGTGAGCATGGGAACCGGTACATCGCTCGTAAAATGCGATGACAACGAGATAAGGCACATCGGAGGCATCGGCATAGGCGGCGGAACCCTGGCAGGACTGAGCCGCATCATGCTCAAGACCGACGACATCAAGCAGATTATCAACCTCGCCAAGGACGGCGACGTGAGCAAGATAAACCTGCTGATAGGCGACATCAGCGCCAAGCCTCTGCCCGGACTCCCGATGAACGCCACCGCATCGCTCTTCAGCAACGCCAAGGCCAACGCTTCGCGCGAAGACATCGCCATGGGACTCATCTGGATGGTGCTGCAGTCGATAGGTTCGGCTACCATCCTCTCATCGCTCGAATCGGGCATCAAGGATTTCGTGCTCATCGGCAACCTCACCCTGCTGCCGCAATGCCGCGAGGTGTTCCCAGCCATGGAGAAACTCTACGGAGTGAGGTTCAGAATACCGAAATACTCGGAATTCTGCACCGCCATCGGAGCTGCGCTCGACTATAAGCGACAAGCAAAATAATCACCCCCGAATCGCCGCAATGCCCTATACACGGGCGTTGCGGCGATTTGCTTTCTCCATCCTGCCACGGCACACAGACAACAAGGGAAAAACGCACACAAGCGCACAAAATGCGCAACACGCTGATAGATAACAACTTAAACGTTTCGGAAAACAGAAATTTGTCAAAGTTTTCCAAAACTTTTTCGTTTCCTCCTGATTATCAGCGACTTAATATTTTTTAACGATAAAAAAGTTGTCCAAAAGTAATTACTTTCAGAAATATTTTATATCTTTGCAATGTCAAAAGGAGGTACATATCTACCTCTTCAAGTCATAAGGACTTAATACTAAGTAATTTAAACATCAATCGTAAAAGTAATACTAAAATGATCCAGACAGTAGTAAAGCGTGACGGACGCATCGTTGGATTCAACGAACAGAAAATCATGGCAGCCATTCGCAAGGCCATGTTGCATACCGACAAGGGTGAAGATACCACTCTTATCGAGCAGATAACCGACCACATCTCTTATCGCGGCAAGAGCCAGATGAGCGTTGAGGCCATTCAGGACGCCATCGAGATGGAGCTCATGAAGAGTGCCCGCAAAGATGTTGCCCAGAAGTATATCGCATACCGTAACCAGCGTAACATCGCCCGCAAGGCGAAGACACGCGACGTATTCATGAGCATCGTCAATGCCAAGAACAACGACATCACCCGTGAAAACGCCAACATGAATGCCGACACACCAGCCGGCATGATGATGAAGTTCGCTTCAGAAACCACTAAACCATTCGTCGACGACTACCTCCTCTCAGAGGATGTACGCGACGCCGTCATGCACAACTATATACATATTCACGATAAGGACTATTACCCAACAAAGAGTCTCACCTGCGTGCAGCATCCGCTCGACGTGATCCTGAACCACGGATTCACAGCCGGTCACGGTTCAAGCCGTCCTGCCAAGCGCATCGAGACCGCAGCTGTGCTGGCTTGTATCTCTCTCGAGACCTGCCAGAACGAGATGCACGGCGGTCAGGCTATCCCAGCCTTCGACTTCTATCTGGCTCCATACGTACGCATGTCGTACCAGGAAGAGGTGAAGAACCTGGAGAAGCTGACAGGCGAAGACCTGAGCAACCTCTATGATGCGCCTATCGACGACTACATAGAGAAGCCGCTCGACGGACTGCAGGGCCGCGAACGCCTGGAGCAGCACGCCATCAACAAGACCGTGAACCGCGTGCATCAGGCGATGGAGGCATTCATCCACAACATGAACACCATCCACAGCCGCGGCGGTAACCAGGTAGTATTCTCAAGCATCAACTACGGTACCGATACCAGCGCCGAGGGCCGCTGCATCATGCGCGAAATCCTGCAGAGCACCTATCAGGGCGTAGGCAATGGCGAAACAGCCATCTTCCCTATCCAGATATGGAAGAAGAAGAGAGGCGTAAACTATCTGCCTGAGGACAGAAACTACGACCTCTACAAGCTGGCGTGCAAGGTAACAGCCCGCCGTTTCTTCCCTAACTTCCTGAACCTCGACGCCACCTTCAACCAGAACGAGAAGTGGCGTGCTGATGATCCGGAGCGCTACAAGTGGGAGATTGCAACCATGGGCTGCCGTACCCGCGTGTTCGAAGACCGCTGGGGCGAGAAGACCAGCATCGCCCGCGGTAACCTGAGCTTCTCTACCATCAACATCGTGAAGCTCGCCATCGAGTGCATGGGCATCGAAAACGAAAAGCAGCGCATCGACATGTTCTTTGCCAAGCTCGACAATATCCTCGACATCACAGCCAAGCAGCTCGACGAGCGCTTCCAGTTCCAGAAGACGGCGATGGCCAAGCAGTTCCCTCTGCTCATGAAGTATCTCTGGGTAGGCGCAGAAAACCTGAAGCCGGAAGAGACCATCGAGAGCGTCATCAACCACGGAACCCTGGGTATCGGCTTCATCGGATTGGCAGAATGCCTGGTTGCCCTCATCGGCAAGCACCACGGCGAGAGCGAGAAGGCACAGGAGCTGGGACTGAAGATTGTTACCTACATGCGCGACCGTGCCAACGAGTTCAGCGAGCAGTATCATCACAACTACTCTATCCTGGCTACTCCAGCCGAGGGATTGAGCGGTAAGTTCACTAAGAAGGACAGAAAGCAGTTTGGCGTCATCCCTGGCGTTACAGACCGCGACTATTATACCAACTCTAACCACGTGCCTGTATACTATAAGTGTACAGCCCTGAAGAAGGCACAGGTCGAGGCTCCATACCACGACCTGACCCGTGGCGGCCACATCTTCTATGTAGAGATTGACGGCGATGCTACCCACAACCCTTCTGTTATCGAGAGCGTGGTAGACATGATGGATAAGTACAACATGGGTTACGGCTCAGTAAACCACAACCGCAACCGCTGTCTCGACTGCGGCTACGAGAATGCTGACGCCCACCTCGAGGTTTGTCCTAAGTGCGGCAGCCACCACATCGACAAGCTGCAGCGCATCACCGGTTATCTGGTAGGTACTACAGACCGCTGGAACAGCGGCAAGCTTGCCGAGCTCCACGACCGAGTAACCCATATCGGAGGAGAAAAGTAAAAATGATTAGCGTATTAAGCATCGTACATGATACGATGGTAGACGGTCCGGGCTTCCGCACATCCATTTATTGTGCGGGATGCCCCAACCATTGTCCGGGCTGCCATAATCCGCAGTCGTGGGACATCAGCCACGGCACGATGACCTCTACCGACGAGCTGATGAAGGAAATCATGAGCGACCCCTTCGCCAACGTCACCTTCTCGGGCGGCGACCCTATGTTTCAGGCAAAGGGCTTTGCCGAGCTGGCGCGCGCCATCAGGGAGCAGAGCAGCAAGAGCATCTGGTGCTTTACGGGCTATCTCTTCGAAAACCTCGTGAAGAATCCCGAACAGCTGGAACTCCTCCGCCAAATCGATGTATTGGTAGATGGCCCCTTCGTACAGGCATTGCGCGATGAAGACCTCTTCTTCAGGGGCAGCAGCAACCAGCGCATCATCAACGTGCAGAAGTCGCTGAAAGAAGGAAGAGTGATAGAACTCAATCTTACAACAGAAAACCCGAATCCGGTATTGTAAATCTACATACCAGATTCGGGTTTCCCGTTTCTTTTTTCATGCACGGATTACACGGATTTTCTTATCTTAAATATTTCCTATCCCTCTTAGCATCCTTCTCTTCGAGGTAGCTGATAGAACTCTGAATATAATCACGCTCCCACTCGCTCTCGTGCAATTTCTCATCGCCATAGAGCAGAAGGTCGAGATCCAGCGGAACATCTACCTTACGATAAGGACCACGGATTCTGCGTCCGCATCTCTGCTCCACACTCCGCAGCGCGGCAAGCACAGACTTCTTAGAGCAGATGGTCTCCCCCAACATCACCTGATTCAGAAACTTGTCTGAATTCTCCAGTCCGATAGGCTCAGTCCACATGCGCGGACCGAAAAGGCTGTTCCTGAACATACAACTCAGATGTTCATGCGCCTTCAACACATTCTCCTCCTGATTTCTGTTAGAGCCGATAGCTATAATTACTTTTGTACGAGTTTTCATTATTAAAATCATTATTTCTACAAAACAAGTCAGTTTCTCTCAGAAGAGACAGATAGCCCCTGCATTTGTATGTCACTGAACTTTCGCAAGTTTTACCCCACACGCCCTGAAAGGGCAGAAGCTCTTAGCCCAGGGCATCGCCCTGGGTTATTACGGACGCAAAC
>ERZ779851.2301-NODE-2301-length-14806-cov-3.058505_pt1 | contig 14806 bp, 17 predicted proteins | sample MGYA00511094_ERZ779851 | MGnify/ENA primary metagenome ERZ779851 (study PRJEB29588, sample SAMEA2155512) | human gut metagenome | biome: human gut; feature: human-associated habitat; material: faeces | place: Denmark | collected 2008/2010 ...
CGGATCAGCAGGAGGAAGAGCTTGCAGTGGAATCACTGCTGCAGTCTACACCGCAGGAAGATCTGGAAGATATTGAGCTGGAATCCAAATCGGAGGAACGTAAGCTCATTGAAAAATTTGTGGATGAAAATCCCGAAGCAGTTGCAAATTTACTGCGCAACTGGCTGACGGAAGACTGGGGGTAGCCCATGGGTAAAAATGGAGATTCGGAGATCAGCGGCGTACAGAAGGCGGCAATCCTTCTGATCGCACTCGGCCCTGAGAAGTCCTCTCAGATCTTCAAGCATCTGAAGGAAGAGGAAATCGAAGAACTGACGCTGGAGATTGCCAATACAAAAAGCATTACAACACAGACAAAAGATGAAGTGATCAAGGAGTTTTACGAGATCTGTCTGGCGCAGTATATCGCGGAAGGCGGTATCGGATACGCCAAAGAACTTCTGGAAAATGCGCTTGGTACGGATAAGGCGATGGAAGTCATCGGCCGGCTGACCGCATCTCTGCAGGTAAAACCGTTTGAGTTTGTCAGAAAGGCAGATGCTTCCCAGCTTCTGAACTTCATTCAGGATGAGCATCCGCAGACGATCGCACTTATTCTTTCTTATCTGCCGGCGGGACAGGCAGCACAGATCATTTCTGCACTGCCACCGGACAGACAGGCAGATGTGGCAATGCGTATCGCGACAATGGACAGAACAAGCCCGGATGTCATCAAAGAGGTAGAGCGCGTGCTGGAAACAAAGCTTGCATCGCTTGTCAACCAGGAATACAACGTGATCGGCGGCGTCGATGCAGTCGTCGAGATCTTAAATACAGTAGACAGAGGAACAGAGAAGCATATCATGGAATCTATGGAGATCGAAGAGCCGGAGCTGGCAGACGAGATCCGCAAGAAGATGTTTGTCTTCGAGGATATCCTGCTGCTTGATGACCGTGCGATCCAGAGAGTGCTGCGTGATGTGGATAATTCTGATCTGGCGATCGCCTTAAAGGGTGCAAACGAGCAGGTACAGAATGCAATCTTCAACAACCTGTCCAAACGTCTGGCTTCCATGATCAAAGAGGATATGGATTTCATGGGTCCTGTCAGAATGAAGGATGTAGAAGAAGCACAGCAGAAGATCGTCAATATTATCAGAAAGCTGGAGGATTCTGCTGAGATCGTTATTTCCAGAGGCGGAGGTGACGAGATCATTGTCTAGTCAGAGTTTATTTAAAGCGGGATTTGTGAAGCTGGATGCGGATGCTGTCCGTGTGATCAATTCCAATGACAGAATTTCCCAAAGGCTGGAATCCCTTCGGGAAATGCCTTCTTATCCGAATGAGATCATGGAGGAAGAAGAGGCATACATGGATGAAGCGGAAAATGATGAGACGGCTGCAGCAGAGCCGGACGTACAGTCTGATGCGCAGCTGATAGAAAGCTCGCTGAATGAAAATGCAACGAAGCTGATCGAGCAGGCAAACAGCCGCGCAGAGCAGATCATAGCAGAGGCAAATGCACAGGCACAGCAGATCATCGCAGATGCACAGGCGCAGAGCCAGGCAGATGCGGGACGTGCGCTGGAACAGGCACAGCAGCAGGGCTATACACAAGGGTATAGCGAGGGAAATCAGAAGGCGGTGCAGGAAACACAGGCAAAAATGGCAGAGCTTTCTGAAAAGGAAGCAGCCATGGAGCGGGAGTATCAGGAAAAGCTGGACAATGTGGAGCCATATCTGGTCGACAAGCTGACTGATATTTACGACCATATTTTTGCGGTAGATCTGTCAGAATACAGAAATGTGATATTCCATCTGATCAGCAACACGCTGCATGCACTGGAGAATACAGATACTTATCTGATCCATGTATCCGAGCAGGACTATCAGTTTGTCAGTATGCAGAAGACACAGATCGCCGAGGATGGAGGCGTTAAGCCATCCATGCTTGAATTTGTGGAGGACCGGACGCTTGGGAAGAATGAGTGTCTGATCGAAACACCGGATGGCATATATGACTGCAGTCTTTCCGTGCAGCTTTCAGAACTGAAACGGAAGCTGCTTTTGTTGTCCTATTCGGGAGCAAAGGAGCAATGAGTGTGTCAGATACATGTGTGAATATTGAAAAATATGATGAATTAAAGGAAGAGCTTTATTTTAAAAGACTGGGAAAGATCGCAGGTGTGGTTGGTCTGACGATAGAATCGGTAGGACCGGATGCCAGATTGGGCGATCTTTGCCGCATTTATAAGAGCGGACGTTGCGGAGATTATATTTCTGCAGAGGTTGTCGGCTTTAAAGACGGACTGACGCTGCTCATGCCTTATGAGGTGACGGACGGTATCGGTGGTGGCTGTATTGTGGAAAACGAAGGCTGCCCGCTGACGGTGCATGTAGGACCTTCTTTACTGGGGAAAACACTGGATGGCCTTGGCAGACTTCCGGATGGCAGTTTCCCACAGGGAATGGAGTATCCGGTAGAAGCACCGCCGCCTGATCCGATGGCAAGAGAGATCATCGATACCGTGCTTCCGCTTGGTGTAAAGGCGGTAGACGGACTGATCACAGTCGGAAAAGGACAGCGCATCGGCATTTTTGCCGGCTCCGGTGTCGGTAAATCTACCTTAATGGGTATGTTTGCCCGCAATACAAAAGCGGATATCAATGTGATCGCACTGATCGGAGAACGAGGCAGGGAAGTGCGGGAATTTATAGAGAGAGACCTCGGAGAAGAGGGAATGCGGCGTTCGGTCGTTGTTGTGGCGACTTCCGATAAACCGGCGCTGGAACGTAATAAAGCTGCCAAGACGGCTACGGCGATTGCAGAGTATTTCCGCGATCAGGGAAAGGATGTCCTTCTGATGATGGATTCCCTGACACGTTTCAGCATGGCACAGCGTGAGATTGGACTGGCAAGCGGAGAACCGCCGGTAACAAGAGGTTATCCGCCGAGCGTGTACTCGGAAATGCCGAAGCTTTTAGAGCGCGCGGGACGTTCTGATAAAGGTTCGATCACCGGACTGTATACTGTCCTGGTGGACGGTGATGATTTTAACGAACCGATCACGGATACGGCTAGAAGTATTCTGGACGGGCATATTATGCTGGATCGAAAGCTGGCACATAAGAACCATTATCCTGCGATCGATATTTTGCAGAGTATTTCCCGTTGCATGAGCCAGATCGCGGCGAAGGAGCATAAACAGGCAGCAGGTAAGCTGAAAAATGTTATGGCAACTTATCATGAAGCGGAAGATCTGATCAATATTGGAGCCTATAAAAAGGGCAGCAATCCCGATATCGATTATGCAATCGAGAAGATCGGCGCGGTAAATGATTATGTCATGCAGCAGACGGATGAAAAGTTTGAATTTGAAGAAGAAGTCAATATGCTGGAGCAGATATTTGAAGCCTGACAGGCAGGGGAATAAGCAATGGCAAAATTCCGGTATCGGATGCAGAATATATTAAATATCAAAGAAAAGCTGGAGATGCAGGCAAAAAATGAATTCGCGGCTGCCAATATGGAGCTTTTAGAAGAGCAGGAGCGGCTTTCTGTGATGCTGCAGGAAAATGCGGCGCTGCAGGAGGAAGGCAGAAAACTCAGGCAGAAGGAAAGTCTCAGTATCCGGGATATTGCGGATAACAGCCTTTCTGTTTCTCTGATGAAAGAAAAAATGAAAAGACAGGCACTTGCCATTCATCGGGCAGAGCAGAAGGTGGAAGAAAAGCGAAAGGCAATGACGGATCTGATGCAGGAGAGAAAAACGCAGGAGGTTTTGCGGGATAAGGCGTTTGAAGTCTTTCTGCAGGAGGAAAAGGCGGAAGAAGGAAAGCAGATCGACCAGCTGACCAGCTATACATATGGACAGAAGGCAAAGAAGGAAGAGAGCAGGTGACAAAATGGAAGATACGGAGAAACAGACAACAGATCTGAAAGCTGATAAAAAACGGCTGAAGGATGAAAAAAATAAACTAAAGCAGGAACAGAAGAAGCAGCGGAAAGAAGCCCGGGCGCGTGCAAAAGAAATTGCACTGGAGGAAGCACAGCTTGATGATGATTCGGAAGGAAATCCTGCATCCGTCATATTGATCACGATCGTGATCGTGGCGATCTGGCTTCTGATCCTTGGACTTCTGATCAAACTGGATGTGGGAGGCTTTGGCAGCAATGTCATGACACCGATCCTGAGAAATGTACCGGTCGTCAATAAGATCCTGCCGGCATCGGAATCTGCGGCCGATGAGAGTGGATATGAAGGGTACAGCTCTTTGCAGGAGGCGGTCGACCAGATCAAGACACTGGAGCTTCAGCTTTCCGCAGCGACAGCGGAATCGCAGACGGATGAGACGACGATCGCGCAGATGCAGGCAGAGATCGAAAGACTGAAAACGTTCGAAAATAATCAGCTGGAATTTCAGAAGATCAAAAATGAATTTTATCAGGAAGTTGTTTATGCGGAAAAAGGACCGGGCGCAGACGAATATGCCAAGTATTATGAGTCTATGGATCCGACGACAGCAGAGGCGCTATATAAAGAGGTTGTCGCCAAACAGCAGGAAACGACGGAAATACAGGATTATGCAGCTGCATATTCCGCAATGAAGCCAAAAGAGGCAGCAGCGATCTTTGAATCCATGACGGATAATCTTCAGCTGGTTGCCCGGATTCTGGGTGTGATGTCAGCAGACGACAGAGGAAAGATACTTGGTGTGATGGACGCGGCAGTAGCGGCGCGAGTTACAAAAATTATGGATCCGGAAAGCTAATATTTGTGCCCGGACGACCGATATAAAGAATAGAGTTCTGTACAGATACGGAACTCAAAAATCGGAAGGAAAGGAGGAGCCATATGACAAGTAATGCAATTAGCAATCTTGCAGGGGCGACAGGGTATCAGATGAGTGCTCCAAAGGCGCAGCAGAATGCGGAACAGAGTTTTTCGGATATGCTCAGACAGACAGCCCCGACAGTGCAAAGTCCGGCAGACGGTGTACAGCAGACTGCGCAGCCGGTAAAAGAACAGCCGAAGCAGACAGATCAGCAGCAGACGGATACGCAGCCGGCTGACAATCAGCAGACAGATGAAGCCAAAGAGCCAAAGACACAGGATGCGCAAAAATCTGCAGAAAAGGAACAGGTGCAGCAGACAGAAGATACCGCTGCAGAAGAACCGGAGCAGGAAGAAGAAAACGGAGAACCGGATGCGGTATTACTTTCGGATGTGATGCAGCAGATCCTGCAGCAGATCACGGAGCAGCTCGGTGTTTCGCCGGAAGAAGTCCTGCAGGCGATGGATGCACTTGGTATTTCCACGGAAGATCTTTCGCAGAATATGGCAGCGCTATTGTCAGAGCTGACAGGTACGGATCAGATGGCGGTTCTGACGGATGAATCGCTTTATACACAGGTAAGTGATCTGGCAAATGCGGTAGAGCAGACGATCGAAGAGCTGGCAGATACTTTGGGGATGGATAAAGAGCAGCTGACAACACTTCTGCAAGACAGCGTAAAGGAACCGGAAGAGCCGGTTATTGTAGTGGAACAGGAATCTGCAGCACCTGTTACCGATATGCAGCAGGAAAGCATAGGCGATCAGGAAGTACAGACGGCAACGACCACAGATATCGAGGCAGAGCAGCCGCGTGAGACAAAGAGAGACGAAAACGGTAATATGCAGCAGCAGATGCAGGATATGCAAAAGCCCGCAGAAAATCTGCAGCAGACGCAGGGCAGTGCAATAGCGGCAGAACAGACGACAGAGCGGTTTGACCTGCAAAGGACACAAAAGATCATAGATCAGATTGCGGATTATGTGAAGATACATTCGGGCGAAAAGCTCACTTCAATGGAGATCGCGCTAAATCCGGCAAGTCTTGGCAGTGTGAACCTGCACGTATCCTCAAAGGGTGGTGTGATCAGCGCACAGCTGTATGCACAGGATGAGGCAGTCAGGGCAGCTCTGGAGAGCCAAGTGGCAGCATTGAAGGAATCGCTGGAAGCACAGGGCATGAAGGTAGATGCGATCGAAATTACGGAGCACAGCCATCAGCTGGAACAGAATCTGGATCAGAACGGCGGGCAGCAGGAAAGTGCAGAAGCACAGAAAAAGTCAGGCAGAAGACTTTTAAATCTGGATGAACTTCCGGAAGAGGAAGCCTATGAAGAGGAAATGACACAGGCAGAAAAACTGCAGATTGAAATGATGCGGATGGGCGGTAACAAACTGAACTTCCAAGTATAAAAGAAAGGAGAGAAGCATGGGCGTAGCAGCAATTGTAGAAGATGGCAAGATCAAAAATGCAACATCGACAACAAGTACAAAGGAAAAATCCTCAACACTCGGCAAAGATGATTTCCTGCAGCTTTTAGTAGCGCAGATGAAATTTCAGGATCCGCTTGAGCCGACTTCCAATACGGAATACATAGCACAGTATGCGACGTTCTCGGAAGTGGAACAGATCCAGAATATGAGTAAGAGCATGGATCTGAGCAGAGCCTCAAGCCTTGTCGGACAGACCGTACAGATCACTTCTACGGATGATAACGGCAAAGAAACGACGAAGATGGGTAAAGTGGATTATGTAAAATATGAGAACGGAAAAGCAATGGTTTCCGTTGATGAGGAACTGTACTCTCTGGATGATGTGACTTATGTATGTGATCAGGACTACCTGACAGCTTTCGGACTGGCACAGACGCTTGTATCGGATATGGCAAAGCTTCCGAAGATTGAACAGGTAACGGCATCGGATAAGGAAACAATCGAAAAGGTTCTGAAACAATATGATGATATGAATGATTATCAGAAGACATTCTTATCCAAGTCAGTTGTCAGTTCACTGGAAGAATATCGCAAGAAGCTGGCTGAGCTTTCCGGCAATAAAGCAGATGACACGGAGAATGCAGACGGTGATAAAGCAGACGGCGGCAAAACAGACGGCGGCAATGATACAGCACAGGATGTATAGAAACGGAGGCGGAATATGAGTATACAGATAAACCCATACATATCCGCTTTGCAGGAAACACAGAAAGCCCCGGTTTCAAAAACACAGGAAAAAAGCGAAGCAGGCAGATTTGGAGCATTACTGGAAGAAAAGCAGAAACAGCTTGATACACAGACTGTCAGATTTTCCAAGCATGCGGCAAACAGGCTGTCGGAAAGAAATATCAGTCTTTCGGAAGGTCAGCTGAAGCGTTTGAGCGAGGGGATGGATAAGGCAAGCGGAAAAGGAATCAAGGAACCGCTTGTGCTGATCGATAATCTGGCATTTATCGTCAGCACCGGATCCAGAACAGTGATCACGGCGACAAGCCAGGATCAGACACAGGAAAACATTTTTACAAATATTGATGGTACCGTAATCAACTAGCCGGACCTTACAGGAGGCTATCAGTTCCTGAATGACAGAGGGAACGAAAACGTACCACAAGGAGGTCATTTACTATGATGAGAGCACTTTACTCTGGTGTATCGGGTCTGAAGACGCACCAGACAAAAATGGATGTTATTGGTAATAACATCGCAAATGTAAACACAACTGCATTCAAATCACAGTCCATTACATTTTCAGAACTGATGTATCAGACAACACAGGCAGCTTCGGGTGCCAATACACAGACCGGCAAGGCAGGTACCAATGCCCGTCAGATCGGTCTTGGCGTAAAATCAGGTGCGATCACTGCATCTGTGGAAACATCGGGCTCTTCTCAGTCTACGGGAAATCCGTTTGATATCAAACTGACCGGTAATTCTTTCTTTATCGTCAGCGACGGATCATCCAATTTCTTTACAAGGGACGGATCTTTCTATGTAGACGGTCAGGGCAATCTGGCTATGAGCTCTAACGGTTATACCGTACAGGGCTGGGGTGTGGATAACGGAAAGATCGTCAGAGATACGGTGAGCCCGCTTCGTATCATGAGCTCCGATAATATGAAATATCCACCGGAGGCTACCACACAGGCACACGTTTCCGGTATTGTGGATAAGAATGATACTTCCGTCAGCTCGGAAGCAGGTAAGATTATCAGCATCAGCTTCTTTGATAACCGAGGTTACTCCTATACGGCAAAGCTTTCCATGAAGGCGACAGCAGCAGAAGGACAGTATACGGTAGAATTGACAGATATTCTTGATTCCAAGGGAAATGCGATCGATAAAACAAATATTAAACTCGGTTCTGTCAGAAATGTGGCAGAGAGCAAGAAGCTTTCTCTGGCAAACGGCTGCAGTATCAATGGCACTACACTGACGTATCTGGATGAGGCAGGTCAGAACCAGACAATGGATCTGAGCGGAAATCTGACAGATGCCCAGAAGAAGATACTGGCTGAGTCTTACGGCTTTACCTCCTACGATGAAATGGCAAAGCTGTATGTGGCGGGAGCTGATGGTACTGTTACGACACTGGGAGCCCATCTGGACGGTGGAACCTTTGCACAGGTGATCAATGCAGCGGATGGCAGCATTGCAACAGACGGAAAGCAGATCACAGGCGGTGTTATCCAGTATAATACGGCGACAGGTGAGATCCAGAGTGTCAACGGACTGACCAATAACCTGAATCTGGTGCTTGATTTTGGAGACCAGCCGGGCAGTGCGTTTGAGAATATTACGATTGACTTTTCACCATCATCTAACTACAATAACAACGGAACGAGTACGATCAGCGGTGATTACGGTGATGTGGATAGAAAAGGAACCGGTAGGAAGCTTGGTGAAATGACGGGCATTTCCATCCAGCCAGACGGTATGATCTACGCAGCATACGATAATGGTATGACAAAGCTGCTTGGTCAGATTGCGGTTGCAAGCTTTGCAAATCCATCCGGTCTGCAGAAGGAAGGTGATAACCTGTATTCCGCAACCTTAAACTCCGGACAGTTTGATGGCATCGGTATGGATGTTACAAGTGACGGCGGTTATATGACGACAGGTGTTCTGGAAATGAGTAACGTAGATCTTTCTTCTGAATTTACAGAAATGATCACAACGCAGAGAGGTTTCCAGGCAAACTCCAGAATTATTACAGTTTCTGACACATTGTTGGAAGAACTTGTCAATCTGAAGAGATAAATTTGATGAAATAAAGGAAAAGCCTCTGTATCTTGTATACAGGGGCTTTTGCAATAGTAAATAATCTACTCAGGGGCTTTTGCCCGCCTATGAGCAAGCTCACATGGTTTTAGACTTTTTGCACCTGCCATCATTAAATATAGGGGGGTCTCTGTAATAAAGAAACGGGATTTAAGTGGTCTGTGTGGTTTAGAAATGCAAAAAGGCATAGACAAGATACAAAAAATTTAGTAGAATTGATTAGTAAGATTATAGGTATGTGTATACATATAAAATAATAGGTAGGTGAAAAAATTGGATATAGCTTCCATTATCGGAATGGTCATGTGTGGCTTTTTCCTGATATACGGTATTTGCAGCGGTGATGACGGGGCAGCGGCACTTGGCAATTTCTATGATTTCTCGTCTATATTGATCACATTCGGTGGTGCAATCTGTGCGACACTGGCAAGTCATACGTTGTCAGACTTTTTGGCAGGTTTAAAGAGCTTTCTTCTGATCTTTAAAACGCCGGCACTTGATACACCGCAGATCATTTCTAAAATTATAGAGCTATCAAATGTAGCAAGAAAAGAAGGATTGCTTTCTTTGGAAGAGGCAGCGGCAGATCTGGACGATGCTTTTTTGAAGAAGGGAATCCTGTTGATCGTTGACGGAACAGATCCGGAGCTTGTCCGTGGTATCATGGATACGGAGCTGGGCAGTATCGATGCAAGACACAAAAAACGAATTGGGTTCTGGGAGGCACTTGGTGCCATGGGTCCTGCCTGGGGTATGATCGGTACGCTGATCGGTCTGATCAACATGTTAAAGAATATGTCAGATGTAACATCAGTCGGACCAAATATGTCCGTTGCTCTTGTTACAACGTTTTACGGTTCCATACTTGCCAACTGGCTCTGCACGCCTGTTTCCGCAAAGCTGAAGGCTGATAATGATGCGGAGATCGAGGCAAAGGAGATCATGGTGGAAGGTCTGTTATCCATACAGGCAGGTGAAAACCCGCGTGTTATTGAAGAGAAGCTGAAATCCTTCCTGGCACCGAAGGACAGAACGACAGTCGGAGAAGAGGAGGCGGAAGTAAATGGCTAAGAAGCGGCAGGAAGAACCGCCGAAGGGTTCCCCCGCATGGATGTCGACGTTCAGTGATCTGATGAACCTGCTTCTTTGTTTCTTCGTGCTTCTGTTTTCCATGTCTACTGTAGACGCGCAGAAGTTTGAAGCGGTAGCTGCATCCTTTTCACAGACGTTCAGCATTTTTGAGGCCGGTGCAACTGCGATCGGAGACGGCATTCTGATCAGTAACGGTGTCAGTCAGCTCAATGAGCTTGATAAGTACATAAACAGTACCGGTAAATCAGCAGATACCGACACACAATCGGATGCACTTGAGGCATATCAGGCAGCTTCCATGGAGCAGGCAGAGCAGATGGCTGAGAATATAGAAGAAAGCCTGCAGGAAGATCACGGGGAATATAACAGCGATATTTCAGTGGATTTTACATCCCAGTATGTTTCGTTGAATCTGAACGGTGCTTTTTTGTTTGATTCGGGCAGTGATCAGATCCGGGAAGAGGCAAAGCCGCTTCTGGACAAGGTGGGACAGATATTGGAACGTTATGCGGACAGTACGATCGAGATTGAAGGTCATACGGACAATGTGCCGATCCATAACGCCAGATTTGCCAACAATGATGAATTGTCAAGCTTCAGAGCCCTTTCGGTATTTGATTATTTTATGTCTACGACCACACTTGATCCGGCAAAGATCAAACATTCCGGACGTGGTGAGTATGTTCCGGTTGCGGATAATGCGACACCGGAGGGAAGAGCAAAAAACCGGCGTGTGGAGATCAAAATCTATACAGAATTATCTGATTATGAATAAAAGGGAGTTTTAAAATGAAAAAGAATTTAATGTCAGTTCTGATTCTGGCGCTTCTAATCGTTAATATCGTGCTGACAGTAATCACAATGGTCAGCGTGACATCGACAAACAAAAAGACCGCATCGGTGGTAAACAGTATTGCAACGGTTCTGAATCTGGAGCTGAATACAAGCGGAGATGATACGGCGGAAAAAGAGGTATCCATTGATGATACGGCTGTATATAATATCGAAGATTCCATGACGATCCCGCTTCGCAAGGGTGAAGACGGTAAGGAGCATTATGCACTCGTTTCGGTGTCTCTTGCCATGAATACAAAAGACAAAGATTATGAGACATACGGAACAAAGATCGCAGATAATGAAAGCCTGATCAAAGGTGAGATCGTAGAAGCATTTGGCAGCTATACGATGGAACAGATCCAGGCGGATTCGGACGTTGTCAGAGATGATATTCTGGCAAGGATCCAGGGACTTTACGATTCAAAGTTTATTTATAAAGTGACATTCCGCGATATTATCATCCAGTAGTCTGGTGAAATGAATGACGTATGTCATGACAGGAGGTGAGTCAGGTGGGAGAGGTTTTATCTCAAAATGAGATAGACAGCCTGCTGCAGGCACTGAGCACCGGCGAGCTGGATGTAGATGAAATGAAATCGGCGCCGGAGAAGTCGGTAAAGAACTACGACTTTAAAAGACCGGCAAAGTTTTCAAAAGAGCATCTTCGTACGCTGGAAATCATATTTGAACATTACGGACGGCTTCTTTCCACGAATCTTCCGGTTTATCTGCGAAAAACGGTACAAGTCAGTGTGGCGAGTTCCGAAACGGTTACTTTTTCGGAATTTACGAATGCACTGAGCAATCCGGTCGTACTGGGCATTATCAATTTCGCACCAATGGCGGGAGATATCATTCTGGAGCTTTCCACGAATATCGGCTTTGCAATTCTGGATCGTATGCTGGGAGGCGCCGGAAAGCCCCTGGAGAAGAACAGGGAGTTCTCAGAGATTGAATTGTCAATACTTGACAAGATTATGGTCACCTGTATGCAGCTATTGCGGGAACCATGGAAAAATGTAGTGGATCTGGATCCGTTCATGGAGCGGATCGAGACAAATGCACAGTTTGCACAGATCATAGCCCCGAATGAGATGATCGCGATCGTGACACTGAATATCAAGATCGGTGATGTGGAAGGGTATATGAACGCATGTCTTCCATATATTACACTGGAAGATATCATGGATAAATTAAATACGAAGTTCTGGTTCTCTACGATGCAGAATGCAAGCGGAGAGAATTATGCAGAATATATCAGTTCGATGATCAAGAGAACTGATATTCCGGTCAAAGCAGTGCTTGGAAAGAGTGTTGTTTCCGTCATGGATTTTGCCGGATTACAGGTCGGAGATGTCATCCGGCTTGATTCCAAGATAGACGATGAAATGGAAGTTTATGTTGGTAATATTAAAAAATTTACTGCGTTACCCGGTACAAGCAAGGATAATTATGCTGTCCGGATCACGTCAGTTGTCAGAGAGGAGGAATAAATAAATGGACGGTATGCTGTCACAGGACGAAATAAATGCACTGTTATCAGGCGTGAACGCAGGCAGTTCAGATCCACAGCCGGATCCGCAGCCGGCAGCGACGGAAGAGATCCTTACGGATATTGAAAAGGATGCCATTGGCGAGATCGCCAATATCAGCATGGGAACATCCGCTACCACACTTTATTCCCTGGTGAACCGTAAGGTCAATATCACAACACCGACGGTATCCATTGCAAATTGGAAAAATTTTATAGATGAACAGGAAAAACCGTGTGTATTTATTCAGATCAAATATACGGAGGGTCTGGATGGTGCTAATATCCTGATCATGCGGGAAAGAGACGTAAAAGTTATCACCGATCTTATGATGGGCGGTGATGGCAGCAATATAGACGGTGAGCTTGGAGAACTGCATCTGAGTGCTATTTCAGAGGCGATGAATCAGATGATGGGTTCCTCTGCGACATCCCTTTCCTCCATGCTTGGCAGGATGATCGATATCAGTCCGCCGGAAGCAAGTCTTGTAAATATACTTGAAAATAAAAATGGAGCAGACATTGCACCGTTTTTGGCCGGTGATTTCGTGAAAATAGAATTCAGAATGCAGATTGAAGATCTGGTAGACAGTACGATCATGCAACTGTATCCGATCGATTTCGCAAAATCCCTGTATAAGATTTTTATGGATCAGCAGATGGGAACGAGCGCAGCTCCTGCACAGCCGGATCCTGCGCCGCAGCCACAGCCGGATCCTGCGCCGCAACCGCAGCCTTATGTTCCACCGCAGGCAGAAATGCCGCAGATGCAGCAGGCAATGCCACAAATGCAGATGCAGCAGATGCCACAGATGCAGCAGGCAAATATACAGCCTGCACAGTTCCAGGCATTCAATACGCAGATGCCACAGCAGATGGCAAGTCAGGAAAATATCGGCCTGATCATGGATGTACCGCTGGAGGTTACTGTGGAGCTTGGCAGAACCAAAAAGTCTATTGCGGAGATTCTGGATTTTACGCCGGGTACGATCATCGAACTGGATAAGATCGCAGGAGAGCCGATTGATGTACTGGTAAACGGAAAGTTTGTTGCCAAAGGTGAGGTAGTTGTAATTGAAGAAAGCTTTGGTATCAGAGTGACAGAGATTATAAAATAAAATTCATTTAGGAGAGAGAATTATGGCAAAGAATATTTTGATTTGTGATGACGCAGCGTTTATGAGAATGATGATCAAGGATATCTTAACCAAAAACGGTTATAATGTGGTCGGAGAAGCCGAGAACGGTTTAAAGGCTGTTGAGAAGTACACAGAGGCAAAACCGGATCTGGTGCTCATGGATATCACAATGCCTGAGATGGACGGTATCCAGGCACTGAAAAAGATCAAAGAACTGGATCCCGGTGCAACAGTTATCATGTGTTCCGCAATGGGACAGCAGGCAATGGTTATTGAATCTATACAGTCTGGTGCTAAGGACTTTATCGTTAAGCCATTTCAGGCTGACCGTGTTATTGAGGCTGTTCAGAAAGTTGTTGGATAATAATGTTTATTTTAGCAGGATTGAATAGTAGATGGGAAGCGTTTGCACAGTTGCTTACGCTTCTCGTTGTTTTTATATTTGTTTTGGCACTTACATATTTTGCTACAAGATGGGCTGGTAATATGCAGAAAACCAAAATGGCTGGACGCAATATCCAGATACTTGAAACAATGAGAGTGTCTAATACTAAGTATATTCAGATTATTAAGATTGGCAGTAAATGTTTTGCAGTAGCAGTCTGCAAAGATACTATCACTTATTTGAGTGAGATTAACGAGCAGGAACTGACTTATTCGTCAGAGTCAAAGACAATCAATACTGATGGATTTAAAGCTATACTTGAAAAGTTTAAGAAAGACAAACCAGATAATTAATTAGGCAGGAACGAGAGAGTTATGTTACAGTGGATTAGAAAGCATAGAAAGGCATTAGCAGGAATATCGGTTGGGGCAGGAGCTTTTTTTGCAGCCATTTCATTTATTACATATAAGGTAATGGCTGCTGAGGAAACAACAGCATCAGGAAATAATCTTATTAATATAGGTATTTCTACGAGTGATGGTAATGATATGGCTAGTGTTTTGCAGATGCTTCTTGTACTTACAGTAATTTCACTGGCACCTTCTATTCTGATTATGCTGACATCATTTACAAGAATTGTAATTGTGTTGCATTTTACGAGGGCTGCGCTTGGAACACAGACAGTACCACCTAATCAGGTTATTATATCCTTCAACATTATTTGAAAATCCTGGTG
>ERZ779851.2316-NODE-2316-length-14732-cov-10.965456_pt1 | contig 14732 bp, 13 predicted proteins | sample MGYA00511094_ERZ779851 | MGnify/ENA primary metagenome ERZ779851 (study PRJEB29588, sample SAMEA2155512) | human gut metagenome | biome: human gut; feature: human-associated habitat; material: faeces | place: Denmark | collected 2008/2010 ...
AATGATACTTCATGATCATTTAAAGACACATCATATGTTGTTTCTATAATTGACAGTGCATACCAGACTATGCTAAATAATTCAGAGTATTGTCTTTTAATACTATCTAACAAGGGATTAATAATCTGGATTCCCTTCTGTAATCTCACAATCATCGCTGGAACATGATATACAAGAGATTTGTATAAATGTTCGTCATGTGTCAAATCAACTTTTTCTATCTTGGACATTACCTTAATAATCTCATTCACAATATTAGAATAGTTCTTACTATTACTCTTAAGATTATTTGTTATGCGATGAGCAAATAATTGTCTGCATAAATATTCAACATCAGTGTTATTAAATTCAACATCTGCATATTGCTTCAATATTTCAACAATACTGTTTGCTACTATATAAGTTTCCATATACTGGATATTGTTAAATAAGAAAGTATCTTCTGACTCTAAATGATGATTGATTCTTAATCTAGCTAACTGGATTAAGAGAGTGACAATAATCGATTTAATATAATAAATTGACACATCATGAGTCAGTTCATCATAATCATCTAATAATAGATTAAATATCTCATCAATATCTTCCTTATTAAATACAGTAGTTAAGAACTGCTTTAAATCCAATAAAGAACCATCGCAATCTCCATCAAATATATATTCCTTTAAAGCTATCTGAATATCATTTTCTCGACCTTCTAACACAATACCGTGATTAGTCACCTGAAGTCTTACATCATGTGCCTCAAACACGTTATTAATAGTAACAAGATCCTGATAGATAGAAGTCTTACTTACAAGATATTTATCTGATAAGTCATCTAAATTTAATGTCTGATCTTCTAAAACTATCATTTTGATAATATTCAATCTACGCATTGCGGGTGCAAATATATCAATCTTATCGCTTGTATCCATTTCTTCGATAATAGCGTTCAACTGAGCACTACTCCCATTGACTTTAATGCCAATACGTGGTGAAGAGTCTAATGTAATACCATTGCTCTTCAGAATGTCATATAAGACATTTACATCGCTATAAATGGTTTTAGTTGAAACTGATAACCACTTAGCAAAGAAAGAAGCGGGTTTGTATTCACTTTGCTGTTGCAAGAGTTTTAAAAATTTAATTTGTCGACTGTTCATTTCTTTCACCCCATAAGTTAACTTGTTTTTCTTTCCGAATTCATCATATCACCTAGCCAAGAACTTTATCAAATACATAAACTTCCCTATTAACACGGAAGTAACATGAATCCCCTTCCACATTAACATAAAATCTTATTTTTATCTCTTTATTCCAATAAAAAAAGAACGGTTCAAAACCGTTCTCACCCTACCAAGAAAGCCCTATCATAAACTATCCCTTATTTATCCCTCCTATTTTCATGTCCAATATCATAATTACTCTTCTAACCTAGCAAAAAATATTTGTAATAAAATTACAATTAATAGAATAATCAATCATCAGACAATTCTAGTTATATTATTCCCTAATTTTAAAAAACTACTTTATCCATCCATATCGCCAAGAATATTCTTTAGAAAACATACTCTTTAATGCAGTAATAGAAAACTTTTCTCTAACTCCTGTTAATTGTAAATATCCTCTTTTTTTAGTTGCTTTCTCATCTACTATTTCAGCAACAATCATTTCAGTTCCATCATCTTCAACTACTACGTATTCGGTGAAATCATATATAAATCTCTTGCCATTATACAATGTGTGTCTGAATGGTTTAGGTTTAGTCTCTACCAAACTAATATCAAAATTTCTTAAAACATGACCCTCAAATAAACATTGCAATGGACTTACTTTTCTAGATAGACCATACATTCCTTCACTTCTACTTACAAACTGTAATGATTCATTTGAGACTACAAACGAATCTAATTCTAAACTTGTATCTATCATTGAATTATCAGTCATCGTAGATAATAAATATCCTGATTGTCCTGCTTTTGAATCATAGTTTTGCTGTATTAATTTAAGTTTCTCTTCACTATGCCCCGTACGTCCTAGTGATTTAATAACATTATCAAAAGAGCCTAAAGTTTCTACTAATTCAAATTTAGGAGAATAATAATAATTCAAACTATTCTCATATGGATTTAGCATAATATGATGATAAAAATCAATATCAACAATAGTTCCGTGAATAGTACCATTAAGACCAAGTTCTTTTAATTCTTTTGATAATTTCTTTTGAACTCTTCTTAATGGCAATAATGACTTCAAATACTTTGACAAGACTATATCAAAATTATCACAAATCCACATCATATCTGTTGATTCAGTAATTTTTTTATTCTTTCCACCATCTAGAATAAAGATACCTCTAGAGTTTCCTTTTATTCTAACCATAAAAAAGCCATAATAACCTCTTCGCTTTAATACGTATAAAAAGGATTTCCCACTATGTAAACTCTGATTCAATCCGGCACCTTTTGATATCCTTTTTGCAATATATCTATAGAACGCTAAATAATCTTCTAAAGTTGTTTGATACAAACCATCTGATAATTCACCATATGGATTCAAACTAACTCCAGTTATAGCCGTTCTAAATCGAAAATCATTATCTTTATATCCTATCTGATTATCTGCATAAACAACTTTCTCTTCATTCTTTATGAATTCATTGATATGTGTATGTCCAGTAAAGTAAATAGCTTCCTTATCATAATGATTATCTAAACATGCAGATACTGGATAATGCGATGCACATATAAAACAAAAACCATGCTTTTTAGCATATGCTAATGCTTCATAATATCCTTTCTCAAAAGCATCAGTTTCTTTTATTTCATCTTCTCTTGAGAAACCTTTACAGCATATTACTCTATTAGCATTCCAATTTTCATCATACTTTGCAAAACCTGTACCTCCATAAATGAGATATTCATTACCTATTTTATAATCATTGTGTAAAAGGGTAATCCCTAGTTTTGATAACTGTTCCCTAAAATATTCCACACCTTCATTCACATTTTTAAAGTCAATATAATCATGATTTCCTAAAACCATATAAATATTATCTTTAAATGAATGTTTGTAATCTAACAATGTAATTTCTTCTACTGGCTTATTATATTCTCTTTCAAAATACTCTACATTAAATCTCCAATGAATTTTCTTACTCTCATATTCTTCAATATGCTTACAATATTGTCCACTAAGATCCATAAGTTTTATCACAAGTGCAATTTTTTCTATGGTTAATTCAGGTAAATTAAGTTTTGTAAAGCTTCTTATTGTTTTAAAATAATCAAATGCACTTTCATTGGACTCTTTTGCTCTGTATTTAGCTTTATAATTTTCAAATTTAACGAAATCAAATTCAGGTAGTAATTGAACTTTTAATTTCTCAATATTATGATTTAATTTTTTTAAAGCTTCTTCATACCAAGATTTTCTTGATAAGTGAATTTTATACCTCTTATTTGTTGCTAAATCATTTTTAAAAGTTTTAAAGTTATATAATTCACTTCTTCTCACAAAGTATTTTAAAAGTTTAATAGTCAAATCTCTCTTAGAAGAAATATCACCATCAAATATAACAATCTCTGAATATAGAGATGAATTATATAGTCTATTTCCAATTATACGTATCATTTTCTCTTCATCATTATCATAATATTTCAAGTGATGTGACAAGTGCATATCAGAAATATATGAAATTCGTATTCTAGAATCATTGCCATAATATGAAAGTGAATTTTCTAATTGATCTACCACAGCTAATTGTTGGTTTAAAACTTGAAGTTCATTCTTATCTGAATTCCAAGTATATAAACTTTTTGAATAATCTGAGCTTTGATTTGCTGGATTCTTGTTAGAACAATCTGGATTTTTGCAATGAAGCCATTTGACGCAAGTTATACTATCATCATCCATATAATAAATCTTACCACATTTATTACATCTTACTTTATATAACTGCCTCTCTCTAATTGCAGTCAAAAGACTACCAATAGTATCAGGATGCTGATCATGACAAAGAAACATTTCTACATTTTTAAAATCACGATAATGCTTTCTAAACTTGTCTACAAAAGTTATGGGCATTGAGTCTTTATTATAATAAGCCTTCGTTTCCTCTTGACTTAATTCGAAATATTCATAAAAATCAAATAATATCCTATAGCAACTATATTCAAACTTATTCCACTCTTTCTCAGCAAGTTGTTTAATTATAGGCGCAATATCTACCTCTGCTTCTTCACAACCTCCGATGACTTCTAGACAACCATATTTATCTCCTATTTTTAATTCCATAAGCATTTCTCCACTTCTAATCGCCTAACCATTCGAGTATGCGTTTACATTCTCTATTAAAAAAATTTATCTTTAAGTAAAATGCCATCTCTATAATTGTACATTAAATGTTATAGAAAGCAAAACCCTTTTATCATAGCTATTTATAGGGCATAACTATTTACTCACCTATATCATACCTCATATCTGATAAGTCATGTATTCCGTAAATCCTCTACAACACCTCTAATAAGGTGTTAACCTTATTTTTTTAACAAATAAAAAGAACGGCTAAAACCGTTCCTTTTACCTAGTACTCATCTGATTTAGAAAATGTAAGATATCCATCTATTTCAATTTCATCATTACTTAATTTTTTAAATTTAACAGTCTCCTTATAATCATTTTCTACTCGATAATCATCTGCACTATATGATTCATAATATGGATGATAAGGCATTGATTTGTGTTTTGTATAAGTGATTTTATCACCGTCTCTCTTACCGTAATAAATCTCTTCATACAAATCTTCATATACGTCTGATTGATCAATCATATCATCGTAATAAGTAACATCGTCTCCATTGATTTCAAGATATCCAGACTCTTTATCATCCCATAAAACCCAAATTCCATCATACTGATGAACAGCATCATAACTTACCTTTGCATAGATACAACCGCCTAAAATGAAGACTACAGCAATAACTCCGATAACAAATCTCTTAAATAACTTCTTATCAGCTTTAATCATACTAAAATATTTAGTTCTCTTCTCTGAATCAGTTAATGTTGTTAACAAGTGTTTTGTCATATAGCCAAAAGAATTCTCAAACTCAACTTTGTCTTCCTGAAATTCTTCTGATTCATTTAACTTATACATATCTTCATATGGGAAAGCACCTTCATAATGCTTTAATTCACCATCTTTATCCAAATAGATAGTCTTTGATAATTTCTGTGGTAAAACCAAATATGACTTTAAACCATAATTGAATTTATTATTCAAGAATTCTATTTCACTCTCATCAAATATATATCTTACTTTCTTTTCTCTCTCAAAAGTAACTTTAATAGCATCTGAATAATCAACAGTTTTATCTGCAGTAGAATAACTTACAATCTCTGGTACAATCTTTCCTATATCCTGTCCTTTAATGTAAATAGGTGAATTATCACCAAATTTTTCATTAGAATCTAAGTTATTTGATCTATGAATTGTACATTCAAACTCTGATACCAATCTTTCAAAAGAATCATATGCTGCTATTTTAAGCGTAACTTCTGTAATATTTTCTTCCTTAATAAGATTTATGAACTGGAATTGTCCAACAAATCTTCCTTCTGTAAGATATAAAGCATACTTGCTTAATTGAACTGCTTTATCAGCATAAACAAAATCACAAGTGGTCTTATTAATTAAACGTAATTCACTCATAGTATGCTCTCCTATAACTTAGGTAATTCAATGTCTTTCACAACATAATTGTCATCAACATCTTTGTTTTCACTTGATCTCATCTTTCTTAATTCATTGGCAATAGCCTTCTGTTCTTTTAGAATAGAATCCTGAGTCACAATCAAATGACCAAAACCATAAAGAACAATACCTGATAACCAAGATAATAAAATAAGAACTAAGAATACTACTATAGAAACAAAACCGCCTCCAGCACCGAGTAGCGCAAATGTTATCATAAGACTAAACAACATAAGCACTAATGCAATTGCTGTTGCTATACTTTTTAATTTTTCCCCTACATTGTTGTAAAATAACTTAATAACTATATCATACTCAGTTACAAATGAATACCTGTTTCCCATAAATAAAAACTTTTGTGAGTATGTTGTTTATTTTATTAAAATCTTAGTCTTACCAATCCCCCATACTCTAATTGATGATTCTCCAATCTATCCACTAGATTATCTAAATCATCACTTAATGCATCATACTCATCTTCAATCTCTTCTTCATCATCTATTCTTTCTTCTAAATCATTTAATTCTTCAATAAGAGATTCAAAATCATCTAGTATTTCCTGTAAATCATCACATCTCTCTTCCCATCTATCATATGTTTCTCCACAAGAATCTGGTTCTGAACATTCTAGACTATCTAATTTCATTTCTAAAGTATCATAAATATCTTCTAAATCATCTTTATCCTTAATAGTTAAGCTATTCATCTCTTTTAATACATTCATCGTTTCAATCTCCTTTAATTTACCAGACTAATTGTCCTACAAAATAGAATGTTGAAGTATCACCATACTCATTACCTTCATATTCTAAAACACCATTAATCCATTCTTTGCGATAATCTCTATCATATTCAGTTTGAGCATATAACCTCACTGGTTTAGTATATAAACATACTTTTTGTCCATTATTGAGTTCTACTATCATATCTTCTGAGTTACTCATCAAAGATTTACTCGCAATATGTCCAATTCTTTTAAATTCTGTAGCCGTATAAGATCTAGCTACAGATGGATTTATTATTGCATTTAATTGATCCTCACTTACCAATACGTAAAAATTATTAATGACATAAAAATCAATATCCTTGTATTTTTCATCAAGAGGTTTATCCATATTATTTCTATTAAATAAATTACCCACAGGATAATATCCTCTCTTCAAATTAGTCATCATATCTAATGTTTTAGTATTATATTTCATATACTTACTTTCCCAGCGTTTAGCTGATTTTAAGTAATCACGAACACAATCATAATATTCTGATTGTGTGAATGCTCTTTTCTTTTCCACAAATAAATCTTCCAACATTTTCCTTTTCCTCCCTTACATTCCTAAAAACCCTTTATACTTCAATACATAACTCTTTCTTAATATCTTACAATCAAACCTTTCTTCTACTTCTTTAATATGATCTGAATAAATATATTCTTCAGGTGTTATACCTAACTCTTTACTTCTTTCTTTAATCATATGAATCTTTCCAGACTCATAAATAGAATTTGCTTTTACGATATTAAATACCCCTAGGTATTTCAAACTTCTAGAAATACCGTTATAGACTACCCTGCCCTTTTGGAAATCACTTGTATCATCTCTTGTATTAGGGTAGTACTTAAGTACATAACCTCTATCAATCAAATCAAGTACAACATCTCCTATACCTTCTTTAGTACATGAATAAGACTTTGTTTCATTGATACTATCTTGCATATATTCTAATAATTGATCAGATACATAAATATCCCTGCCACTTGCAAGATGTACAGTATTCCCCTTTATATCACCTGGTTTAAGCTTTACAAAATCACAAAAATCTTTACCCTTCATTCCTTCAAATAATCCCAGTAATACAACCTGATCCTTAGGGTTAGGAATCTGATCACACCATCTTATAACATCTTCTCTTGAAACAATCTTCTTATTGAATTTAACTGGATTAATACATCTATTTAAGAGATTTAAATTAAACTCTAAGAAATGATTCTGATTATCTATGACAAGATTATTCTGTAAACACCATTGTGTATAAAGAGATAACTGTGAATTTAAACAAGCAAGAATCTCTAATGATGACACATTCAATAACTTATAAAACGTTCTTATTTCTCTTGTTGTAAAACAACACACATCTTTATCATATTCTTTTTCATACTCTTCTAACTTATTAAACTGACATTCTAAATACCCTTTAGGAAGTGTAGTAGTGAAATACTTTTCTTCGATATATCTTTCTTTAATATTCTGATTAAACATATTTTTTCCTCCATTTTCTTATTTCAATTCTTTATCTAATGTATCTTTGATAAGTTCATCTATATTTTTATGTAGTTTTTCATCTTCATACATAAGCATGACTTGTCTACCAAATGTAATTGCTGGATGATATTCACTAGGAATACCTTCATACATTTCTTTAGTCATTATTGTTTCATCTGTTTTTGATTCATACTCAAGTTCATATCTAGAATTTGATTCCACCTTTTCTAGTTCATTATCAAAATCAATATCATGACGTTTCATATTCATCACAACATCAAATAAAGGTAAATCACCAATAAAAACCGTTTTATACATACAATACTTTGAAAGTAATATAAATGAACTTTTCCCTTCATCATTTGTAACCATCAATTCTATATTACTTGTACCTGGTACTGGTCCACATGCCATTCCACCATCCTCATAACCATACCTTGCATTTCTTAATACCATCATTGTTCATCTCTCCTTTTGTTTATTTAGTTATTCAATTGTCCTAACAATGCCATAGTAACTCCTAATTTTAACTAGTTATAATTTTCGTTGACATGAAAAAAGATCACTAGATTTCTCTAGCAGTCTTATTAGAATAATGTAAATAGAATCAAACTACATATCGCAATAGCAACAGCTGGTGGATCAACATGAGTACCACAATCAGTATTGAATACCATACCAAATAATAAACCAACAAAATGCGCAATAACTCCAAATGCAATCGCAATAAGAATATTTCCAGTTTGTGCAATGGCATAACCAGCAACAAGAGTTGTATGATGTGTTGCAGGGAATGTTGTATCAATACCACAATGATTAAATATGATAACGAGTAGACCAACAAAACCTGTACATATAAAGGTTTGTGTTCCACCTATAAGAGTACCTAAAATACCTGCAAAAAAAGCTAATATAATTGATGATAGTGAAAACATAATAGTTTGTCTTCTAATTTTTTTATTCATATACATAATCACGCCGATGTAAAATAGTTTACATTACATAGGCATTTTGGTTTGTGAATCATTCTGATTAAATAGTGTTATTGAAGTATGTCTTCCATAAAGTAGTACTGTCTTAGGTGATTGATTGGTACGAGTATTTACTATATGACATAATTTCTTGATGGAATGATCATCTTCCCTGGACAGATGTTTCACCTACTGCTTTATTGTAAGATAAGCAAGTTTCCTGCGGTTTATCATATCTTATCCATCTATCAAACATTTCTTTTTTAAATTATGAACAGCATTCATCTCAATGTCTGTAGAAGAGGAAGTTTTCTATCATTTCCAGATAAAAAGGGTTACTAGATGCATAACATCCAGTAACCCTTCTATGATATCTACCTTATTTACCCCAAGGTAATAAATTTGAAATAAACTCTTGAAGTTCTTTAATGCTAAATAGCCATGAACCAATAACTACTATAGCAATTATCAAACAAGTCCAATTCAATTTTTCTATTTTAAATAAATTCGCATCTTTATCATTAATTGTAAAGATAAACTTAACCAAGATGTAAATAGTATTAATAAGAACAAACGCTAAAAAATCAATAGTCAGCAACAACCTATATATACTAGCTGCGGAGATACTTTGTAAGACAGATGTAGAAAATGTAATTCCACCAACAAACGCTAAGACTATAGAAGCAAATATACCAAGTATAGATATATACTCCCTTTCTACGCCCTTCACCTGCTGTTGCAATTTAACTTTCGCATCTTCAATACTAGCCGCAAAAATATTATTTGCATTTTCTATTTGACTTATCGCCAATTGAAAATGATCATATATTTTAACAATTATTTTTTTAGTATCTGCACCAACATGATTTTTCTCATCCAATGAATAGAGTAGTAACTTCTCAACATTAGTCGCAAAAATTCCTCTTTGTTCCATTTCTAAAGAGTAGATATAGTTACTAATTTCTGAATATAGAATTCTTTCTAATTTATCTGGCGACTCTATATAAGCATTGATATTCCTAACTGTCACCTTTGGATCATATTTTCGTGACTCCATTGATAATGCCTGACAAATACTATTCATTTTTCTCTTAGTATTATTATATTTTGATGAATTTTCGATCACTAAAGTTTTCTTATCTTCAGTGCGCAATAATTTTTCTAAATCATCATTAGGCATTAAAATACTCCTTTATCGCATCCAGTGTAATCTCATTATTTCTATATGGAGCATAAGCATCCATCCAAGGAGACTGCCTATGTGTTATCGCAACAAGATCAGTTGCTGAATAACCTGAAAACTTATCTACAACTTTATTAATGCGATTTTTATCTTCATCAGTAATAACATCATCATTAAATTTTACTCTTTCAGTATTCCAAATATTGTCCGTATCAAATAAAATATAAGACTCTATTGTTGGGATATCTCCACTACCATATTGCTTATACTCATGATATGCAGCAGGAACAACTGGACCAAAATTCCATGCTTCGATTTTATCATCAAAACAAGGTGCATTTTTTGTTTTATCAATTAGAAAATAAGCCTGAATAAAATAAAGAACCTTTTGTAGTTTTAAATTAGAAATACCATAGTCCTGTTCATTGCTGTAATTAATCACATGACGACATACTTCTAAAACATCATAACTCATACTTTATACACTCCTTTTCCTAACCATAATAGAACATATTTCAAATGGCAATGATTTTCTCAAACACTCTCTAATATAAGCAAAGAGCATGCATTCGCACACTCTTCTATTTCTAAATATTAGAAGAAAATGTTTTACCATCTTCTTCGTCTAATTATTCTCTTACCATTGAAACTTACCAAACAAACTTCAAGCCAGGCCATGAAATAGAAAACAATTTTAATAAACCACCAGATTAACCATAGTGGAAAGAACAGAAGATACATTAATAACCTAAACATTTAAATAACCCCTCTCTTATCAATTTTGATTGCACATTTAATAATCATACTCTTTACACCATAAGACATAATCATTCGACTCTTTTCAATTAAATGATACACTATCCAATCATGTTTTAATATCAATTCAGAATTATTTCTGAATCTTTGCGAGTTCAAAAATAACTAGAATTAGAAATACCAAAATCACCAACAATACCTTCAAAACCTTACCTACTAGTAAAAGCTTATCATCAGTACTCATAGCATTAGTCTCCTTTATTTAAATAAGTCCCAGAAACTTACAGTATTTTTTCTATAGACCTTGTTATAGGCAGCCTTTCTAGGATTCGTAATCCATCCTCTACCCTTCTTACCATATCCAGGTATAAGAACTCTCTTAATTGATCTTTTAGCTTTTCCTGTTGTTCTAGCACTAATAGATTAATGATGGTGTTCTTACTGCAAGCTTCATATTACTCATCTTCATTCCTATTATTATCTTATACTATTTTTAATATTCATGTATCCTGTACCCCTCTGACAACGCCTTTCTAGAGGTGTTTCTAAAATATTTTGAAAGTTTTATGATAAAAGGAGGTAATATGTACTTCTGTTATATTCACAATCTATATAATTAGAAAATCCTTACATTGTATAGACACAAAAAAACGTTAACCCTAAAGTTAACTCTTTAAGTCGGGACTTTGACAGTTGCAGAGCCTCTGATTTTAAAAAACGTTGATTACAACGTTATTTTTTTGTCAAATTTTCTGTTTTGAATAGTTGTATGGCGTTGTATAATATGATATAATTGTCATAGGAGCTGATTTCTATGAAACTTTACTATGACAGACGTTCTAAAAACCCTACATATTTCATCCAGCAGGGAATAAGGAACGGCAAAAAGACCACGACTAGAAATATAAAGAAAATCGGCAGGCATAATGATCTGCTCAGAATCACTGATGATCCTCTCGAATATGCAAAACAGGAGGTTGCAAAATACAATGAGGAATATAAAGCCGGAAAAGTATCACTTGATGTAAATATTGATTTTTCCAAGAAGCTTGCCTCTTCAGATGATCATGTTGCACATTCAAGGAATCTCAATATCGGCTATTTCTTTATTCAGTCCATCTATAATGACCTGAAAATAAAGAAGTTTCTTGATGAAATCATGGAGAATACAAAAGCAGAATATGACGCGAATCTTATAAACAGATTTCTCACGATATCAAGAATTCTCGATCCACGATCAAAGCTGGGCATTTATGATCACCTTCATACATACTATGAACAGCCACATTATCTTTATGAATCATCGCTCAGATTCATGAGCCTTCTCGCAGGACACTTTGATGACTATATCACCCACCTCTATGAGGCAAGCAACAGTATCATCAGAAGAGATACCTCAGTGTGCTACTTTGACTGTACCAACTACTATTTCGAGATAGAAACAGCCGATGATGATTATGTGGATGAGGTCACCGGAGAGGTATCTTCCGCTTTAAGAAAATATGGAATATCCAAGCAGCATCAGCCCAGTCCTATCGTGCAGATGGGATTGTTCATCGATGCTCAGGGAATCCCTCTTTCCATGTGCATCAATCCCGGAAATCAGAACGAGCAGCTATGCGCCACATCCACTGAGAAAAAGATGATAAGATCCTTTAGAGACAAAAGGCTTATATACTGTGCCGATGCCGGTCTTGGATCGATGGACATTAGAAGATTCAACTCCTTTGGAAGCAGAGCCTTCATCGTCACCCAGTCCATAAAGAAGTTGTCAAACCCACTTCAGAAAGCCGTGTTCAATGATGACGGCTATAGATTATTATCAAATAATAAGCCGAAGACTCTGAAAGAGATGCGTGAATTTGACAGAATGGATGAATCAAACAGATTGCTTTATGATGATGTAGTATATAAAGTCATTCCTGCCGATAAGGCCATAGATCTTGGATTTACCGAGGAATATGAAACATCCTGCGGAAATACAAAAGAGAAGAAGTCCAAAGGAAAGCTGAAGCAGTATGTGATCGTAACATTCTCAAGAAAAGCCATGGAGTATCAGAGATATGTAAGAAACAGACAGATAGAGCGTGCAAGAAGACTGATAAGCAGCAACAAGGTTGATGATCTGAAAAAGAATCCCAACGATCCGAAGAGATTTATAAAAAGAGACAAAAATGATAAGGATAGATACTATATCGATGAGGAGAAGATAAAAAAAGAAGAGATGTTTGATGGATTCTATGCAGTAGCTACCAATCTTGATGCAGAAGATAACGCTAAAGAAATCATCAGAATCAACTCACAGAGATATAGAATAGAAGACTGCTTCAGAGTCCTCAAGACAAATTTCAAGGCAAGACCAGTAAATCACAGAAGGGACGACAGAATAATCGCTCACTTCATGACATGCTACACTGCACTTCTTATCCAAAGGATAATTGAGGTCAAGCTCAATAGAAATGGCAGACACTTCACCACCGATGAGATAATAGAGAACCTGAAAAATATGAATGTGGTGAACAACCATGATCTGTACTATCAGGCAACATATACAAGCAGTGCGATCTGTGATGCATTAAACGATACATTCAGGTTGGATCTCGACAAAGAATACTATCAGCCCAAGGATCTCAATAAAAAAATCAAAAAAATTTCATAAAAAACTTCCCATACAACAATTTTAAAAGGGAGAAAAATGCCCTTAAATAGGCACTTTTCTCCCTTTTTTACATACCCAACTGTCAAAAACGGGATTATAGAATAATATGTTGATTTTTCAAGAGTTATTATTCAGGTTTAGAAGTAATACACTGCACTCTGTCATAAGAATAACTAGAACGTTTTTATACAAATAATTAGTAAGTAATTCTTAATATTTTTATAAGTAATTTGAGCCGTTTCTTTTTATAATTTTACGTTATAACTATTATGAGAATGAAATATAAAAGGGAGACATAATAGTTATGATTAAACAAGTCAGAATTGAAATAAAGAACGCAGTGAATCAGATTGAGTTCAAAGTTTTGTTTGCAGCAATACTTTTAATAAGTCTAATAAGTATTTTTTTGAATTGTTTCCAGGATTATGGTCGTAATATTTTATTTATCAGGTCTTATATTGATAATTCCATGTATATCAGCATTAAGGCAAGACCTATTATGAGTGTTTTTGAATATTTATCACCACTTATTGTAATGATGATTTATTCATCTAGTAAGTGGAAAGAAGAAAAAAATGGAATGCAGTCAATGGTCATCACTCGTCTAAATAAGAAAGAATATTATCTCTCAAAGTTCATAGCAAATTTTATTATCGTATTTGGTGTGGTTCTATTTTCAGGACTAATTAATCTACTTATTTCATATATTGTCTACCCTACTGTAGGATTTGACAACCGATGGGGAATACCAGTCTATGATTTTATTCAAAGATATGATAATAGAGCTTTATTGGATCTATTAAGAATTCAAAATCCTTTTGTTTATATTCTTGTCAAAAATATTATAGTCAGTACTTTTCTTGCAACGATTTCAAATATTCCTTACTGTTTAAGTTTTATCAAGCATTTCAAGGAAATGGAATTCATACAAATATGCATCATGACGTTTATTGTGATTGCTGTTGCTAGTGTTATAGGAGTTATTTTTCATATTAGTTTCATTAATTACATATCGTATATGTATGTAGATGCTAGAATCTCTTTCTCAAGTGTATGTCTATCGATAATAGTATTGAATATAGCTGAAGTATTGATTTTATTTAAAGGAATGAAGAAGTGTGAAACAAAAATCAATCAAAACGTATAAAAAAAGACGAACTTAAAAACA
>ERZ779851.2320-NODE-2320-length-14717-cov-3.272473_pt1 | contig 14717 bp, 22 predicted proteins | sample MGYA00511094_ERZ779851 | MGnify/ENA primary metagenome ERZ779851 (study PRJEB29588, sample SAMEA2155512) | human gut metagenome | biome: human gut; feature: human-associated habitat; material: faeces | place: Denmark | collected 2008/2010 ...
TTCTTTTGCTGTTTTCATAAGATCCAAACCCTTTCAATTACGCGTTGGTCTTGCCGGGCTTGATAACAACATGCTCGTCAGAGTAACGGACGCCTTTGCCCTTATAGGGTTCCGGCTTCTTGTAACGTCTGATGCGCGCGGCGACTTCGCCGACAAGCTGCTTATCCGGGCCTGTGACCACAATCTTGACACCGTCGGTGACAGTGACTTTCACGCCATCGGGAACCATGTAGTCAATCGCATGGGAGTAACCGAGGTTAAGGGTCAGCTTGCTGCCCGCGAGAGTCGCTTTGTAACCGACACCGACGATCTGGAGTTCCTTCGTATAGCCTTTGGAAACTCCGACCACCATGTTGTGGACAAGGCTTCTGGTAAGACCGTGCAGAGCATTGGCGCTCTCGGCAAGGCACTTCACATGAACCAGCTTCTCCTCGACTTCAAGTTCGATATTCTTCGGAACAGCGAATGAGAGCTTGCCGAGTTTGCCTTCAACATTGACGACACCGTCGACGACAGCGACTTTTACATCCGGAGTGATTTCGACCGGTTTATTTCCGATTCTTGACATCTTCCATACCTCGTTTCATCACCAGACGTAGCAGAGAACTTCTCCGCCGACATTCTGTTTCTGTGCATCTTTGCCGCTGAGGACGCCTTTCGGCGAGGAGAGGATCGCAATTCCCAATCCATCCTTCACGCGGGGAATCTCCTTGCTGCCGCAATAGAGACGGCAGGAGGGCTTGCTTACTCGTTCCAAGCCTTCGATCACCGGACGACGCATATAATATTTGAGTTCGATTGTCAAGGTCTTCTTGACATCGCCTTCCACGCGGTATCCGGCAATGTAGCCTTCGTCAAGGAGAACCTTGGCGATCGCGGCTTTCATTTTGGAAGCGGGCATGACGACTTCTTTCTGGGAAGACATACCTGCGTTGCGCAGACGTGTCAGCATATCAGATATAGGATCCTGCATACTCATTTTCTATGTCCACCTTTCACCAGCTTGCCTTGACGATGCCAGGGATCTGACCGCTGAGGGCCAGCTCACGGAAGCACAGACGGCAAAGTTTGAATTTGCGGATGTATGCGCGAGGTCTGCCGCAAGCCTGGCAGCGGTTGTAGTTCCGGACTGCGAACTTACTTCCGCGTTTCTGCTTGGCAATAAGACTTTTCTTAGCCATTTTCTATTCTCCTCTTCAGCGCACGAACGGGATTTCCAGCATCGCGAGCAGCTCTTTGGCATCTGCATCGGTCTTTGCGCTGGTTACCATTGTTAAGTTTAATCCAAGGGGATATTTGATCTTCTCAAGATCAATTTCGGTGAAAATGGAAACATCCGGAATACCGAGATTGTAGTTTCCGACACCGTCAAAACCCTTGACCGGGACGCCGCGGAAGTCTCTCACACGCGGAAGAGCATTGTGCACGAAACGATCAAGAAACTCGTACATCTTCTTGCCGCGAAGAGTGACCATCAGGCCGACCGGCATTCCGACGCGCAGTTTGAAACCGGCAACGTTCTTCTTCGCCTTGCAGGTGACAGGTGCCTGTCCCGCAAGAGCGGTCAGATGCGTTCTGGCTTCCGCCATCGCGTCCTTTTCCATTTTGGAGCTGATACCGGTGCTCAGAACGATCTTCTGCAGCTTCGGCACCTGCATAACATTGGTGATGCCGAGCTTTTCTTTGAGAGCCGGAACCACTTCTTCATTGTATTTTTTCTTCATGTCAGGCATAATTGTTCTCCGATTTGTAATCAGTCTTTCTTCCTGACGTTAGAAACATGAACCGACACCAGTCCGCCTTTCGGATTGGTCTGGGATTTCTTCACGGTCTTCTTGCCGAGACGTTCCGCCTGCTTCTCAGCAGGAACGCTCTGGATCTCAAGAACGACACGGTCCGTCTTTTTAATAACGGCGACGATCTTGCCGGTCTCTTTTTTCCACACGCCGCTCAGTACTTCCACCACGTCGCCTTTTTTGACGTGATAGGTTTTTGCGCATTTCTCAGAATACATCAAAGCACCTCCGGAGCAAGCGAAATGATTTTCATAAAGTTCTTATCGCGAAGTTCACGGGCAACAGGACCGAAGATACGGGTACCTTTCGGATTGTTCTGATCGTCGATCACAACCGCGGCATTCGCATCGAATCTCAGGTAGGAACCATCTTCACGACGGATCTTCGCAGCGGTTCTGACGATGACGCATTTGACCACATCACCCTTCTTGACGGCGCCGCCCGGAATCGCTTCCTTGACAGCCGCTGTCACAATGTCGCCGACTTTCGCGCAACGACGCTTCTGACCGAGCACTGTAATGACAGTGACACGCTTCGCGCCGGAGTTGTCGGCAACTTCCATATTTGTTTGCATTTGGACCATTGCAGTAATCTCCCGCCCCGCTTATTCAGCGCGGCTGATAATCTCTTCAAGGCGCCAGCGTTTCTGCTTGCTGAGGGGCCTGGTTTCGCCGATTCTGACCGTGTCGCCGACTTTCGCCTGATTCGTCTCGTCATGCACGGCATAGCGTGTACGGACTTTTACGACCTTCTTGTATTTCTTGTGCGCCGCTCTCCGCATGACTTCGACGATGATGGTCTTGTTCTGAACATCGCTGACCACCATGCCGACTCTGTGCTTGCGGTTACCGCGTTCCTGCGGTGCGCTGCTGTTGTTCTCATTCATAGCACAATTCCTTTATTATCATCAGGCCTGCACAGCAGCGCCCCTGATTTTCTTTTCTGTCAAACATCTTGCGATGTCCTTGCGGATCTGACTGATCCGGGCCGGATTCTCAAGTGTTCCGGTCTTGGACTGCTGACGGAGGGTGAAGTGCTCCTTGCGCAGATCGGCAACCTTGGTGTCGAGTTCCTCGACCGTCAGTTCCTTGATGTCTTTCATCTTCATCGTAACACTTCTCCAATCAGACAGCGTGTGTCCGCATGATGAATTTGCATTTGATCGGGAGCTTCGCAGCTGCAAGGCTCATCGCCTCTTTGGCCACGTTTTCCGTGCATCCGCTGACCTCGAAGAGCATTCTTCCAGGCTTGATCGGTGCAACCCAATATTCCACATTTCCTTTTCCCTTACCCATACGCACTTCCAAGGGCTTCTTGGTGTACGGCTTGTAGGGGAACACTCTGATCCAAACTTTACCGCGGCGTTTCATATGACGCGTGATCGCCACACGGGCGGCTTCAATCTGGTTGGCAGTCAGGTACGTGCGCTCAAGAGTCTGGAGTCCATAATCGCCGAAATCGAGTTCATTACATCTCTGCGAAAGACCCCTGTTGTTACCGCGCTGAACCTTTCTGTGCTTTACTCTTTTTGGCATTAACGGCATTTTGCATTTCCTCCGTTGGCTCTTTATGACAAATCCATACCTTCACGCCGATCTTTCCAGCGGTCGTGTTGGCCTCGGTGAACCCATAATCAATATGGGCCTTCAATGTGTGGAGAGGAGTTCTTCCCTCTTTGTACTGCTCGGTGCGCGCAAGCTCGGCTCCGCCGAGACGACCGGCGCAGTGGATCTTGATGCCTTCCGCACCCAGTTCCATCGCGACCTGGATCGCTTTCTTCATTGCACGTCTGAAACCGATTCGGCGTTCCAGCTGCTGGGCAACACTTTCCGCAACCAACTGCGCATTCGTTTCCGGCTGCTTGATCTCGACAACTTCCAGGATCAGCTCTTCGTTGTGCGCAAGCAGTTTCGCCACACTGGCTTTCAGCGTATCAAGTTCCGCTCCCTTGCGTCCGATCAGGATGCCGGGACGTGCCGCATAGATCGTCACACGGACGCGGGTCCCGTAACGCTCGACCAGAATCTTTGAAATCGCGGCATTGTTGAAATTCTTTTTGATGTAAGAACGAATCTTGAGATCTTCGTGAAGCCAATCGCCGAAGTTGTTCTTATTGTCTTTTCTCGCAAACCAATGAGAACTCCAGTTCTTGTTCAGAGCCAATCTCAGCCCAATAGGATTAACCTTCTGACCCACTATCAGACCCTTCCTTATTTCTCGTCCGTAAGAACCACCGTGAAGTGACTCGTACGTTTTCTGATTCTGCCGGCCATACCACGCGCTTTCGGACGGAATCTTCTCAGCATCGGACCAGGATTGGCTACCGCTTCCTTCACCGTGAGGGATTCTCTCTTGAGCTCGTAGTTGTTTTCGGCGTTTGCCAGCGCGCTTCTCAGTGTCTTACCGAAAAGTCTTGCTGCCTTTCTCGGACTCAACTCCACCATCGCGAGCGCATCGACGACTTTCTTTCCCTGAATCGTGCGGGAAAAGTCAGACGCCTTCTGCGGGGAGATGTGGACGTATTTTGTCATCGCCCGAACTTCCATTCTACTTCTCTCATTTCTTTTGTTTTTGGTTGTATACACTCGAAAGATTCCGATGAACCTTTCCAAATTCTTCATTTATTCGACGCCCGCACTTCCATGCCCGGCGCCAGATCCCGGAAACGGCCTTCCGTCACGATCGCGGCGCTCGTGAAATTCCGCAACGCCACAACTTTCATCGCAACTTTCTCCGTCCGCAGGATCAATCCCATCCGGACTCCATTCCGATAGCCCGCCGATAAAATCACAAGCTCGGGTTTCTCGTTCAGTTCGTAGATCCGGCAGCTCACCAGCTTTCCGGGAGCTTTCGCGGGGGCCGCAAGCAATGCGCTCTTCATCGCAAGCTCTTTCAACGATTCAAGCTTCAAGCGCATGCGGGCGGCTTCTATATGATTCGACACAATCGACGGGAGGACAGCTCCTGTTTCATCGCAGAACTTCAGCACTTCCACTGAGAGCCGCCCTATTGAATCTGCGCATAACTTCAAATCGGCTTCCAGTTCCATCTCCCTGGCGCCCATATACACCGGTTCAAGGGTTTCGATGGTCCCGGCGGAGCTCTTCTCCATGCGCTTCAATCGTCCGGCCTGCGTCGAATACTTGTCTAGTGTTTCAATCAGCTCCTTGCGAAGAACGCTCTCCCCTTCCCGGGAATCTGTTTTCAGACGCTCAACCGTCCTCTGCAGCTCCGCGTTCTCTTTCTTCAAACGTTCCATTTCCGCCTGAAGTTTCGCAATTTTTCTGTTCCGGTCATAATCCTCCGCCCACAATCCGGGCAGAAAAATACCGTACAGAGCTATTACTATAACCCCGATTCTGAGAAAAATCCAATTTTTTTTAAACTTTTTTTGATTTTTCACCATTCCAACCGGCAAAACTCCTCTTTTCTTCCATCCTACAATATCATGAATACGGGATTTTGCAAGTCATTCCGCCGCAAATCCTCCGAACCCCTTATTTCACCCCGCTCTCTTCACAGAGCCGACGGAAGAATTCATGCATGAACGCCGCGCGCTCTTCCGCGGCCGCACGCCCCGCAGACGTCAGCATCCGCTCCGGAACATGACGCAGCTTGACCAAATACTCCCGGTAAGCGGAATCCTCGCGTCCATATTCACTCCCGGTCAAAGCCTCCTCCGCCGGATTGTGCAGCCGCGCCCCGACCCTGCCGGCAAAATGAAACGCTCGTCCCACACCGACCGCTCCGATGGAATCCAACTTGTCCGCATCATAAACCAGCCGGTCGGTCAGCGTCTCCGGCTGATCCTTGAGCCGGACCGCGCCATCTTTCAGCACGATCGGCAATCCGGCAAGTGTATATTCGCCCTCCGCCATCCCCGAAGCCTCGACCGAATCTGTAATCAGCATAATACGGTCAATATTCTTGATCTGAAAAATCAGGTTGATCATATCGGGGCACACATGCAGGGTGTCGCAAATCAGCTCCAGATAAACATCCTCATACAGGAATCCCGCTCCGACAAGCCCGACTTCCCGGTGTTTCAACGGCGTCATCTGATTGCAGAAGTGACTCAGATTGCGCATTCCATGCTCATACGCACCCGTGAACTGCGCAAAGGTCGCGGCGCTGTGCACGCAGGACGGAACGATCCCGTGCTCCAGCAGATCCGCGGTAAACGGGATCGCGCCGGGCATCTCCACTGCATAAGAGACCTTGCGGACCGGAAAAATCCGGTTCAGTCTCAGCACCTCTTCAATATCGGGATCGCGTAAATATGATGGATTTTGAGCTCCGAGACAGTGCGGATTGATGAAAACGCCCTCCAGATGAACGCCGGGCAGTTTTGCTCCGCGATTTTCCGACTTCACATACTCCGCCGCGCTCCGGAGTGCGCGCGCAAGAGTCTCTTCGCTCTGCGTGGACGTACTCGGCAGCAGAGTCGTGATCCCCTCCGCCAGTTTGTTTTCCGCGATCGTACGGATCGCCTCGCGGGAGCCATGCGAAAAATCCTGTCCGCAGCAACCGTGTGTATGAATATCAATAAATCCGGGAACGAGCATATCCCCCTGAACCTCGACCACCCGATCGGCCGCCGGCAGTTCCTCTCCACACAGACAGATCCGGCGGATCAGTCCGTCCTCAACCAGCACCGACGCACCTTCCAGTTCCACATCCGGTGAAATCACACACGCATCATGAAATAAAGTTTTCATGCGACACTCCTTCCTTTCTCTATGATTCCGTACTTTAGCGCACCGCATGGAGGAAATCAAGTCTTTTACGCAAATTCCGCAGGATTCCCCCGTCCAGAGCTCCCCCTGCCGATGAAAACAATGCCGCAAAAAACGGACGGACACACGATTTCAAATAAAATATCATTTTTTTCATTATCAACCTCTTGACTTTTTTCCAGTTTTGCAGTATAATTTAATAAAGCGCTTAATCACCGATTAAAACGAAGGACGGAAATGGTCAGGCTGGTTGATATAGCAAAACGGGCGGGCGTCTCTTTAGGCTCAGCCTCCGCGGTTCTGAGCGGGAAAGGCAAAAGCAACATCCGCGTCTCCCGTGAAAAGACCGAACGGATCCTTGCAATCGCAAGGGAGATGAACTACATCCCGAATTTCTCCGCTCAGATGCTTTGCGGACACTCTTCCCACACGCTGGGAGTCCTCATCGACAGCGAAGACGCCGCCGTGCGGTTCCGTCAAATCGCCGCGATCGAACGGGAAGCGGACAGGCGCGGATACCGTCTTCTGATCGCCGAAACTCATGACAATCCCGGGAAACAACTGCAAAACTGCCGGACACTTTTTCAATACGGTGTGGACGCCGTCATCTGCCACGTCAACACGATAGATGATGATCTTAAAAAGCTGGACAAAGTGATCTTTTATGGAGCGGAACCTCTTCCGAATCTGCCGTCCGTCTATTACGACATCAGCCGGGGATACGCGGAAGCGGCCGCACAATTCCGGTTGGAAAAGCGGTGCAGCCCCGCACTTCTGATCGGTGAGCAGGAGATGAAATACGACTCCCTTCAGGCGCGGCGCAAAGCATTCCTCCGCGAATATCCGGACCGGGAGAACGCGGTTTTCACGATTCCGAATCCTCTCGGCTCCTGTGAATCCGTGCGCAAGCTCTTCAGCCGTTTTGTCGATGAAACGGTGCTTCCGAACGGGATCGACGCGCTGATCGTCCAAAACGACATCTGGTGTCTCGCCCTCGTCAGCGAACTGCTCCGGAGAGGAAAACGGATCCCTGAAGACATCTCGCTTGTCGGACAGGACAATGCGGAATTCAGCTGCTGTCTGTACCCCGCATTGTCCACCATTGATACCAATCTAAATGAATTCGGAAAAACAGTGATCGAACTGACTCTGGAGCGGATTCTCCATCCGGAGGCTCCCGTCCGCCCGATCGCGGTTCCGACTGCATTAATTCTGCGTGAAACCACTCAACCACGGAGGAACAAATGAAAAAGGATTTCACCCTTGTAGAACTGCTGGTCGTCGTATCCGTAATCGCTATTCTGATCGCTCTTCTCCTGCCTGCTCTCGGCAAAGCCAGAGACAAGGCGCGGGGGATCAGCTGTCTCGGAAACATGAAGACAAGCGGACAGCTGATCCATATGTACGCCAATGATTCCGGCGGAAATGTCATTGTCAAGGTCCACAACAGTTACAGCTGGCTGCGGTATCTGCAACTGACCGACTGGGTCCGGAACGTCTCCAAAGAGACAAATGCTCCGTGGTGCTGCCCTCTGACAAAAGGAACATTTTCCCAGAAAAACAATACAAAACTTTATTATCACTACGGCTGGGTAGGGGATTTGCTTGAGGATGTAAAGACCGCGCGGGAGTTCGGCGATCTCAGCGAGAACTTTGAGTATAAGGCCGCCAAGCGCGAAAAAAGCCGCAACGACAGCCGCATGGCATTCCTTTGGAAATCACCAGCTCAAATGCCGATGCTTGTCGACAGCCGCACAATCGAAACCACCAACCCCGTTCTGGAGGATGGCGGTCCGCGCAATGCAGGATTTCTCAAAGTAACCTGGCCGGAGGGACCGCGGGCATGGACCGCACACGATCCGCAGACAGTCAACCTGCTGTATGTCGGCGGAAATGCGGCGGCGGTCTCCACCGCCCGGATGAAAACAGAACTCTATCCGAAACTGGAATTCGCCCGACAGCAGCAAACCGAATGGTAAACTGAATATAAGGAGCAAAAAAACATGAAACAGATCCTTCTGACAGTCATATTTTTCCTGACGGTATCCACCGTCACGGCAGCGGAACCCCCGATCCGGCTGGACTCCCGCGGCAGATTGGCGACCTCCGAATTGCAGTTCGGCGCCGACTGCTGGACCGGCAAACGCAATTTCGGACAAGGCGCAAAAGAGTGGAAAACCGGTAAAACGGCGGTCTCTTCCTCCGGCTGGAGCTCCAAAGGAGAAATCCATCTTCCCGGCGAACCGGGCGGGACCTACCGCGCAGAGCTCCGGAAAACCGACGATCCGGATTCCTATGTCTACGAGCTGAACATCTCCTCCGGGGTTCGGTACGGCTTCACGTTCCGCACGGCAATGCCGACAAAAAATTTCGCCGGACGGAGCTTCCGGATCAACGGGCAGGAACTTGCACTGCCTTTGCAGAAAAACAAAGTGGAAGTCTATGCAAACGACAAAGTCAACCGTCTGGAAATCCCGGAACAGAATGGAGTTCTGGTTCTCTCCGGCACATTCTCCGTGCGGATTCACGATTACCGCCCCCGGCCGGATACATACAGTCTGCTGATCGGCGTTCCCCGAATCGGGAAAACTCCGGATCGGAAACTCCGCCTGAACATCCGGTACCTCCCGAACCGGTCACAGACAATCAACCTGCGGGAATTTGTCAACATGGGCTTTGCCGACCAGACGCCTGCCGACGGAAAAGGCGGCTGGACCGATCAGGGACCGGAAAACGATCTCCGCATGATTCCCGTCGGACGCCGGCGCTGGCGCGGCATCGAATTCGACATCATCAATCCGGACCGCAACAACGGGAAATCCTGTCTTGTTCTTGCCGGAACGAATCGGCTCTACATGCCGCGGGAAGCCGGCGGTGCGACAAAGGAAAATCCGCGCGGCAAATACTTTTATCTGCTTCATGCGATCGCATGGGGATCATCAGCCCCCAGGATCGGCACGATCACACTGACCTATACGGACGGGACACAGACCGTGCTGACGGTCAAATCCGGCGATACGGGAAACTGGTGGTCGCCCGTACCGGTAAGCAACGGGGAAGTCGTCTGGACCGGAGAAAATCGCAGTTCGTATGTGGGGCTTTACCGCAGCGTCTACGAAGTGGAGGATAAACCGCTCGCCGGTATCCGGTTCCGCTCCGCCGGAAACGCGGTCTGGATGATCGCGGCGGCAACACTCTGCGACCGGAAAGTCCCGCAGAACGCCTCCATCCCCCACTATATCGTCGCCGGACGCAACTGGAGGCCGATCGACTACCATAAAGACATCCTTCCCGGCTCGGTTCTGGATTTCTCATCCCGTCTTGACGCACCTGCCGGAAAGTACGGTCCCGTCGTCATCCGCAACGGACATTTCGAGTTCCGGGACCGTCCCGGAGAACCGCTCCGTTTCTATGGGACCAATCTCTGCTCGCAAGGCCCCTACACGACCAAAGCATGGGCAGAGCGTCTCGCGGACCGCATGGCGGCAGCCGGATTCAACGCGGTCCGTCTGCACCATCACGATGGAGGAATGACAAAACGGGAACGGACCACGGAACTCAATCCCGACCGTATGGACCAGCTGGATTATCTCGTTCACTGCTTCAAGAAAAAAGGGATCTATATCACCACCGACCTGTACATCTCCCGCCGTCTCCCGAAAGGGGAGATACCCGAATATCCGAAAGAGTTGACGGACATCTCGGTTTACAAAGCGCTCTTCTGGGTTCTGGATTCCGTCTATGAGAACTGGGAGACCTATTCCCGCAACTATCTCACGCATGTGAACCCGTATACCGGACTCGCCATCAAGGACGATCCCGTGCTGATCTCCATATCGTCAACGAAGGCAACATCAAATCCTGCTGGGCGAAAAATGAATTTACCCGCGCCCTGTATCAAACCCGTTTTGAAGAATGGCGGAAAGCAAAAGCTCTTTCCGCAGGCAATACTCCGGGCGAACACAACGCTCTGTTTGAGCGGTTCCTGACCGAGACCTACGAAAAACGTTACGCTCAGATGAAGAGATTTGTCCGCGATCTCGGCGTCAAATGCCCGCTGAGCGATCAGAATATGGGATCGACTCCGAAACTCTCCACGATGCGCGCCATGTATGATTATGTGGACAATCACGGTTATTCCAGTCATCCGCGTTTTCCGGTAAACTCCTGGAAACTGCCCTCCATTCTCCAGCAGAGAACGGCGATCGTGACGGGACCCGTTCCGGGCAGTCTCACCGTCAGCCGTCTGTACGGAAAGCCGTTCACGATCACTGAATTCGACTATGCCAAACCGAACCGTTTCCGGGCAGAAGGTCCCGCCCTGATCGGAGCATACGCCGGATTGCAGGGGTGGGACGCCCTGTTCCAGTTCGCGTATTCGCACGGGCTCGAAAACTACCAGCGGAACGACCGGGCGAACAATCATTTTGACCTTTCGACCGATGTCGTCAAAAGTCTGGCGCACCGCATCGGCGTTTCCCTGTTTTCCTGCGGCGGCATACAGCCCGCAAAAGCCCCTCAAACCGCCCCCAAACAGGACGGAGTGCAGCGGCTTGTGGACATTGAGCAGAAAATGGCCGAGGGCAAAGGCCGGGGCTATGAACGCTGGGCGAAGATACACAATCTGAAGCAGGCCGCCAAAACGCTGTCCGTCTACCAGCAATACGGCTTTACTTCCCCGGAGCAGTTAGAAGCCGCCGTTGACACCGCCTATCAGAAAATGCGCCAGACCAGCGGCGAACTGAAAGCACTGGAAACGAAGCTGCAAGGGAAAAAGGAGTTGCAGCAACAGGTACTTGCCTACGCCAAGACCAAGCCCGCCCGCGACGGGCTGAAAGCGCAGAAATCCGAGAAAGCCCGCGCCGCATACCGGCAGGCCCATGAGAGCGATTTTATCATAGCCGACGCAGCAGCCCGGTATTTCAAGGCGCATGGCATTACCAAGCTGCCCGCCCGGAAAGCGTTGCAGGCCGAGATCGAGCAGCTTATCTCCGAGAAAGACGGCCTGTATAACACCTATCACGAACAGAAACAGCGGTTCAAGGAGTTGCAGACCGTCAAGCGGAACATCGACCAGATTTTGCGCCGGGAGGAACCCCACCGCAGAAAGGAGCAGAGCCATGAGCGATAACCTGCCCCGCATGGACTACCGCCAGCACCGGCGGGCGCGGCGGCTGGTACATGAGTGCTGTAACTACGACGGGGGGAACTGCCTGCTGTTAGACGACGGGGAGCCTTGCGTGTGCGTCCAGAGCATTTCCCTTTCCCTCATGTGCCGCTGGTTCCGTGTGGCTGTCCTGCCCCTTGACGGGGAACTGGCCGCAGCCCTTTTGTACCGGGGGAGCCGGAAACGGTGTGCGGTCTGCGGCGCGGCATTTGTCCCCAAATCCAACCGGGGAAAATACTGCCCCGACTGCGCCGGACGCATGAAGAAAATCAAAGCCGCCGAGAGAAAGCGGAAACAAAGGCAGAGATGTCACGCTTTAGAGCCTTTCAAACCCGCATAAATCAAGGCTTTTTTCGTGGGTGTCAAAGGGTACGCGATACATTTATCCTTTTCCCCCGGAAACGGCGTTTTAATGCGTGACAATACGCCAAAATCAACCCGAACACAGGGAGGTGATCCTATCGCTGATTATATCACGGCAGACACGAAGCTGCCCGCCTATCTGCCGTATCCCCGTTTCCTGCTGAAAATGGAGATTTCACAGACCGCCAAGCTGCTGTATTCGCTGCTGTTAGACCGTTCCACCCTCTCCCAGAAAAACAAGTGGCTGGACGACGAGGGCAGGATTTATATTATCTATCCCATCGCGGAGATAGCAGAAATACTGGATAAAGGCAGCACCACCATCAAGGGGGCGCTTAATGAACTGGACACGGCGGGGCTGTTGGAACGGGAACGGGGCGGCTTCTCCGCACCGAACCGGCTTTATGTCAAAGTACCGCCAGTGCCACAGGTACAGTTTTCAGACCAACTGATGGCCGGAAGTCCGCCCCTCATAGAGCCGGAAAACCGTCCTACTGATGGTCAGAAAACCGACCTTATGATGGTCGGAAAACCGTCCCCTAACCAAACTACTATAAACAACCTTACAGAGAGCCAAACAAAGGGAGTGAGTGGGGGGCCGTCCGCGCCCTATGGCCGATATGGAAATATTTTTCTGTCACAGACCGAATACGACGAGTTGCAGGCAGAGTACCCTGACAGGCTGGAACGGTTCATCGAGGAAATGAGCCGCTACCTTGCCGCCAACGGGAAAAGCTACCAGAACTATGCCGCCGCCCTGCGGATATGGGCGGGGAACGACAAAAAGAAAGCCCCGAAAAAGGGCATACCAGACTACTCATGCAAGGAGGGCGAGAGTTTATGAAGAATGAAATCAACGCGGTTTTGGAGAATATGACGACCACCATCCCGGAGCCGGAGGACTACACCGGCGAGGACGGTTTACTGTACTGCGGCAAGTGCCGCAAGCCGAAAGAAGCCTATTTTGCGCCGGATAAGGCCGCTATCTTCGGGCGCGACCGCCACCCGGCAGAGTGCGACTGCCAGAGAACCGCCCGCGAGGAACGGGAAGCCGCCGAAAAGCGGCGCAGACACCTTGACACCGTGGAAGAACTGAAACGCCGGGGCTTTACCGACCCCACCATGCGGGACTGGACTTTTGAGAACGACAACGGCAGGAACCCGCAGACCGGGATTGCCCGCCGGTATGTGGAGCATTGGGAAGATATGCGGACAGACAATATCGGCTGCCTGTTCTGGGGCGGCGTAGGCACCGGCAAAAGCTACCTTGCAGGCTGTATCGCAAACGCCCTCATGGAGAAAGAAATCCCCGTCCGCATGACGAACTTTGCTCTTATCCTCAATGACCTTGCCGCCAGCTTTGAGGGGCGCAACGAGTACATTTCCCGCCTTTGTCGTTATCCGCTGCTGATCCTTGACGACTTCGGCATGGAACGCGGGACGGAATACGGGCTGGAACAGGTGTTCAATGTGATTGACAGCCGTTACCGCAGCGGCAAGCCGCTGATCGTCACGACCAACCTTACGCTGGACGACCTGCACAACCCGGAGGACACCGCCCATTCCCGGATTTATGACCGCCTGCTTTCCATGTGCGTCCCGGTACGCTTTACCGGCGACAACTTCCGGCAGGAAACCGCCAAGCGGAAAATGGAGAGCATGAAGAAACTGATTACCGACTGAAAGGAGTATTGCCTATGGCAGATAACAAGCAGCACGACACCCGCACCACCCGCCGCCCTGACTGTGTGACGGAAATCCGCATGGGCAATTCCGTCCTTGTCGTGTCCGGCTATTTCAAGAAAGACACCACGACCACCGCCGCCGACAAAATGGCGCGGGTACTGGAAGCGGAAGCCGCTGCTACACAGGAGCCGACTTATCCGGCGTGAACCGGGGCATGGAAAAGCGGCCATGCCAGGGAGCATGACCGCTGGAACGAAAATCGGAAGTGCTTTAGCAATTCTTAATCTCATTCTCTATAAAATAATTTGCAATTTCAAAGGCTTTTATTCTTCTCTTTGCCAATGTGATTTGTGATTTATAACGCTCGGAATTATCCTTTGATTCAAATGTTTTTACTGTTTCTCTTAGCTTGTGCAGAGTTGAATCAATTTGCCTTTTGGCCGCGGTTAATTCATCTATTGTATACTTCATGTTTTCTCCTTTAACTTCTGATTTTTTTGTTAAATCAGAGTATACCACGGAGTTATGAACTTTTCTACTGCAAATATGGGACGACAACCCATACCATAAAAATCGGAAAATTGAAAAGCTGTAAAGAAGCAAATTTAACGCTTTTGCCGCTGTACAGCCCCCGCCGTTCCGTGGTACAATGAAACCACGGAATAGTGGGGCTGGCTGTCGGAAACGGAGGATTTTATGTTAAGACAAGCCACCCAAAACCTCATTACCGCCCTTTATCCGAGATTGTCCCACGAGGATGAATTGCAAGGCGAGAGTAATTCCATATCGAACCAAAAAAGGATACTCGAAACCTACGCAAAACAGAACGGCTTTACCAATCTGCGCTGGTACACCGACGACGGTTTTTCCGGCGCGAACTTCCAGCGGCCCGGATTTCAAGCCATGCTTGCGGACATTGAAGCCGGGAAAGTGGGTACGGTCATCGTCAAGGCCATGAGCCGGTTAGGG
>ERZ779851.2321-NODE-2321-length-14714-cov-5.591718_pt1 | contig 14714 bp, 14 predicted proteins | sample MGYA00511094_ERZ779851 | MGnify/ENA primary metagenome ERZ779851 (study PRJEB29588, sample SAMEA2155512) | human gut metagenome | biome: human gut; feature: human-associated habitat; material: faeces | place: Denmark | collected 2008/2010 ...
CTGCATCCTCTTCCAGCGTCACACCGGTGCGGGCATACTGCCAGTTCAGATAAACGGCAATGACCAGTGCTGCTGCCAGAGTAATGGCTGTTGCTTTGCGGGTATTCTTCGAGATGGCTCTCATAGCTGTTTCCTCCTTATATTACATGGTGCGTTATCCTTTGCGCTGTTCTACACAAATTCGATTGGCCGAAAGATCCAGCAGTGCCCGGACAAGCTCTGTGATACGAGCGGCGACCCGGACATCTCCCCCACCATCACAGACAACAGCCACACCGCAGACGGCAGGCAGATAGGTTGTCTCTTCCAGGGCGGAGCCATCCTCCAACAGAACATGGGTCTCCTGGTTCTGCATCTGGCCGGACTGCGTATCCACAGCATAGATCGTTTCTTCCCCACTTTCCAGTGTTACCATCACAACGGTTTTTCCTGCCCCATCGAGCTGTTCGATCAGCTCTGTCAGCTGTGTTTCCAGTTGCTCCCGGTAGGCAGTTTCTGAAACAGCAGCAGAACTGCCTGCATTTGCTGCGGTTTTTGCGGGGGTCGAGAATAATTCTGAGAATAAGATCAGCAGCATTGCCGCCGCGCCCAGAATGATTGCGAGCTGGGTGCGGTTTTGCTTCTGGAGCAAACCGGCAAAGAGGCTCTGTTCCCTGCTCTTCATCCGGAAAGGTTCCCCTCCTTTGCTTCCTGTCCGCTGCTGCGGGCATCCAGTTCAGCCCGAATGGCATCTTCCAGCGTGCCCATGGATGTGGGCGAAAGATCCGGCACAGAAAAGGACTGAACTTCTGTCCGGAGCTGAGGGATGACCTGTAAAAGCACCACTAAAATATATAGTCCAGCCACGGCTTTTATGCACCGCCGGGCCCAGCTGTTTCCTGTGAGCCGGGCCAGCAGCTCTGCGCAGATACAGGCAGTGCAAAAGACCACAGCTGCGCTTTTCAATGTCTGCATCAAACGCCTCCCAGCATAAAAAGAAGTGCGGTTCCTGTTACGGCCAGCCCGAAAAAGAGTGCGATACAGGCCATCATACACCGGACAGCAGAAGCAAAACAGGTAAGCAGTGCCTGTCCACGGTTGTTTCCGGTCAGGCTGCACAGCGTCCCGCAGAGAACGATACATCCCAGATGTGCAAGCATCCCGAGATACAGTGGCAGAAACTCAGCCAATAAAATCAGGATAGCGGCCATTCCAAGGCCGCTTTTGAGCAATTGGATGCCTGCCAGAACAGCCTCGGAAGCATCGCTCAAACTCTGCCCCACAATGGGAATGGTGCCGGTGAGAAACTGTCCTGTGCGCAGCGCCGTTCGGTCGAGCTGTGCGGCAGAGATGCGCTGAAATCCCAACAGTGCAGCCAGCAGCTTTCCAGTAAGGGAAAGTCCCTTTTGCAGCAGTATCCCTGCCGCTTTGCACAGGTTCCCCAGGCAGCTCTGTTCCGTGATACAGCAAGCCATGCTCAATGCAAAGAAGCATTCCAGAATGGGCGGTACAAAGGCCGTCAGGGCCTGTGCCAGCAGACAAAGCAATGTCAGAAAAAAGCCGCTTGCGGCGGCCCCGGCACTTGTCTCACCGCCCATGATCAGAACACCGGCATAGACAGGAAGAAAACCGGAGAGAAAGCGGTTCCAGCTTTCGATCTGCACACAGAACTCGTCCGACAGCGCGACAAGCTTTTCCCACAGCAGCACCCCGCAGCCGCCCGCACAGACAAGGTCCAGCAGGGTCCCATCCGCGCGTTCCCCCAGCAGCAGGGCGATCACCGCGCTCAGGATCAGAAACAGCAGCACCTGCGCATAGCCGCCGACCGCCTCCCGCAGCACGTCCCCCAGCTCCGCCGGGAAAAAGCCGCGCAAGGTCTTGAGCGGATGATCCACCAGCTCGGTGGGCGATACCGGGCTTTGCTCCAGATACGGTCCCCAGAGGTCGCCCCCCGGAAGCAGAGTATAGAGTTCCTTCATCCTGTCATGCTCCCGATCCGCTGTAATATTTCCTCCAGCAGAGGCCATGCCGCCGCCAGCACCAGACACCGCCCCGCAAACCCCACGCACCACGCCAGAGAATCCGCCCCCGCTTCCTCGCAGAGGGTGCGGGTGTAATCCGTGAGCAGAAAAATGACCGCGCTCCGGACAAGGCAGGAAAAGGCCGCGCCTCCCGCCTGTTCCCCCAAACGCGCTACACCAAGCAGGACGGACCGGAACGCCGCTCCCACCCGCACCAGAATCACCAGCGCTGCCGCCAGCGAAAGGAACAGCGCGTAGGATGGGACACTGCGCTTCAGCGCCGTATAGAGCAGCGCCGCCAGCAGCGTGATGCCGAAGACCGCCGTGAGCGTGTTCATAAGGAAAATAGTGATTTGATGGTCACAAACAGGACGCTGATCTGTTTGACCAGAATCGACAGTACGACCACAAGCCCCGCAAGGGTGGTCATCATCGCCTGATCCTCCCGCCCGGAACGGATCAGAAGCTGGTTCAGCACCGCCACAATGATGCCGATGGCCGCAATCTTGAAGATCAGATCGATTTCCATCTCCGTCATCCTTTCAAAGCAGCAGAATGGCCGCCGCCAGCCCCGCAGAAAGGCCCATTTTATGCGCCAGCTCCATTGTAACGTTCAGGTGCGGCGTAAGGTCATCCCGGAACGCTTCGAACTGCGTGATGTACAGCGCAAGCCGCTGGCATTCCTGCTGCGCTTCCGCACGGCCAAGGCCCGCCATGCAGTTTTGGAACGCGGCCTTTTCCCGCCGGGATAACTGCGGGAACGGCTCCAGCTCCTGCAGAGCCCCGGCAGCTTGTCCGACCAGACCTTCCCGCTGCAAGCGAACAAATAAAGAAGCCAGATCTGCCCGGCGGAACTCGATCTCCCGGCGGATGCGATCAAGTAATTCGATGGTTCTTTGAAGCGCCCGCTGATGCTCGGATGTCCGCACGCAGATGCTGTCCCCGACACACCAGCCGCAGAGCACAAGGCAGAGCGCCCCAAATCCGCGCAGACTACTTCCGCTCATAAAAACCGGACCTCCCGGATCTGGCCCGGCGCCGTCCGGCCTTGGAGCCAGACCAGAACCTTCACCGCGCCGCGGGCTTGCAAAGCCTGTACCTGCGGTCGGCCGACCGCTTCTTCCGGGGTCCCAGCGTGAAGGGTAGCAACGAAATCCACACCGCTGAACATGCCTTGTTCCAGCGCGGAAACCTCTTCCATGCCGCCCAGCTCGTCCAACAGCAAAACCTGCGGCGAGAGGGTCCGCAGCGCCATCTGCACAGCCTGTCCCTTCGGGATGCCGGAAATGACGTCCAGCGCCTCGCCGGGGAAAGTCCGCCGGGGCATTCCGGCAAACAGCTCCCGCCGTTCGTCGATGACGGAGACGAGCTTTTTCTGCCGGGCAAGCTCCTGCGCCATGCTCCGCAGCACCGTCGTCTTGCCGCTGCCCGGTTCGCCGACAAGAAGCATCCCGATGAAATGTTCCTGCAATGCGGCGCGCAGCTCTTCGGGAAGGTCGATCGTTTTTTCCCGCGCGATGCGGAGGTTCACTGAGGTCAGCTCCTGCAGCACGATGCCCTGTTCCGCCGTCTGCAAAAACTGCCCGCCCAGACCGGCCCGGCACCCGGACGCAAGGGTGACATACCCCTGCGCGATCTCCGTCTGGTGGGTGTGGACCGAACCGCCGCAAAGGGTGAAGAGGATCTCTTCCATCTGCGGCGGGGTCAGGCGAAGCGTTTGCAGCGCCTTTCCTTCCCGTCCCAGTTCCTGCGGGGCATATACCGCACCGCGCACCGTAAACATCGGCGTACACCCCACCCGCAGCCGCACTTCCTGTACCTGCGGCGCAAGCGTGCTTGGCAGCTCCAGCAGCGGACGCGCCAGCCAGCTCGGCAGAGCTTGGATCACCTGATCATACTCGTCCATCTTCCGTTTCTCCTTCCGCGTCTCTTGCCATCACTTTATGCGGCAGGACGGAAAGTAGAACCACCCACGCAAAAAGCCCGCACAGCGGCAGTTGCTGTACGGGCTTATAAAATCGGACTCTATGGAATTATGCTTCGGGGGTCGGTTCGTCGTCACGCAACATGGCGAGGAACTCTTCCTCCGTCAGCACCGGGACACCCAGCGCCTGTGCCTTGGTGAGCTTAGACCCGGCCGCCGTTCCGGCCACGACATAGGCTGTCTTTTTGGAGACGGAACCGCTGGCTTTGCCGCCGTTTTTCATGATCAGCGCTTCGGCCTCATTGCGGGAGAGCGTTTCCAGCGTGCCGGTCACTACCAGCGTTTTGCCCGCCAGCTTATCGCCCTTGGGCTCACCCTTCCACTGCATGTTCAGCCCGGCATCTGCCAGCCGATGAATCAGGTCGGTCGTGCCGTCCTTCGCAAAGAACTCGGTCACGCTCTGAGCCATCACACCGCCGAAGCCGTCGATCTCACTGATCTGCTCTTCGGTGGCTTCGCGGATGGCTTCCAGCGAACCGAAATGTTCTGCCAGCAGAGCCGCTGCCTTATCGCCGATATTTCGGATGCCGAAACCAAACAACAGCTTATCCAGATTGTTCTGCTTGGAGTTTTCGATGGCTTGCAACAGGTTGGTGGCGCTCTTTTCCTTAAATTTTTCCAGCGTCAGCAGTTGTTCCAGCGTCAAATCGTAAAGGTCCGCCGCCGAATGCACCAGCCCTTTTTCGACCAGCTGGGCCGCCACAGCGGCGCCAAGGCCGTCGATGTCCATGGCGTCGCGGGAGGCAAAATGGATGATGTTCCGCAGCGACTGCGCCGGGCACTCCGGGTTGACGCACCGCAGCGCCGCCTCGTCTTCCAGATGCACCACCGGCGCGCCGCAGGAGGGGCAGACTTCCGGCATCTGATAAGGCTGTGCCTCTGCTTCGTGACGGGTCACGCCGATGACTTCCGGGATGATATCGCCCGCCTTGCGCACCTGAATGGTATCCCCGATGCAAAGGCCGAGCTGACGGATGAAATCCTCGTTGTGCAGGGTGGCGCGGGCGACCGTTGTGCCCGCCAGAAAGACCGGGTCAAAACAGGCCGTGGGGGTCAGCACGCCGGTGCGGCCCACGGCGACTTCAATGCTGCGCAGGGTCGTCTCCTTGACTTCCGGCGGGTACTTGAACGCGATGGCCCAGCGCGGGAATTTATTGGTCGAACCCATCCGGTCACGCTGTGCAAAATCGTTCACCTTGATCACGGCACCGTCCATGTCAAAGTCGAGGGTCGAACGGCTCTGGCCGATCTGCTCGATCTCTGCAATGGCGGTTTCGATGTCGTGCACCACATGGTAGCGGGGCGAGACCGGCAGCCCAAGGCTCTTGAGGTAATCCAGACTTTCGGCGTGGGTCGTCAGCTCCTTACCGCGGATCTGCTGAACGTTGAACACAAAGATGGACAGGCCGCGGCTCCCGGTGATCTTGGCGTCTTTCTGGCGCAGCGACCCGGCAGCCGCATTGCGCGGGTTTTTGAACGGTGCCGCGCCCTGCAGCTCCTGCTCAGCGCACAGGTGCCGGAAGGCCTCGTGGGGCATATACACCTCACCGCGCACTTCCAGAAATTCCGGTGCGTTTTTGAGCTGTTTCGGGATGCGCTTGATGGCCTTGACGTTGGCGGTCACATCCTCGCCGACCACGCCATCGCCGCGGGTCGAAGCCCGCACCAGCATTCCATTCTCGTACTCCAAGCTGCAGGAAAGGCCGTCGATCTTGATCTCGACCACATATTCCGGTTCCACGCCCGCTTCCCGCACCCGGCGGTCAAAGTCACGCAATTCCTCAAACGAAAATGCGTCCAGCAGACTCTCCATCTTGACGGCGTGCGTGACCTTGGCAAACCGTCCGCTAGGGGTGCCGCCGACGTGCTGGGTCGGCGAAGTCGGCGTGACCAACTCCGGGAACTGCGCTTCCAGTTCCTTCAGCTCCCGCGTCAGGGCATCGTATTCAAAATCCTCCAGTTCAGGGGCGTCCTGATCGTAGTATAATCGGTTGTTCTTTTCGATCACGGTGCGCAGCTCTTCCACGCGCTTTTTTGCTTGCTCCAGTTCCAAATGGTCCACTCTCCTTTATCCTCTTTATTATACCACACCACGATCCTTCCTTCGAGGGATTTTTTAAACCGCCGCATCGCGATGTTTGACGCATTTCCGCTGTATACAAATTGTATTTTTGCCATTTCGCAGATTGTTGAGCTTCCTAAATCCAGTCCAGTTTCAACTTCCTCTTGATTTACTCCTTGTTTTATTTTTAACGTTTCGATCGTTGTGACGTTCTTTTCTGAACGTAGGATTTTACAAACTGCTTTGCAGGATCTTCTGGATCTCCGGCAGATCTTTTGCAAAACAGATACCCTCCTGCCGTTCCTTAGAGGACAGGCCCAGCTCGATCATATGATCCAGCAGCATCCGCAGCCCGGTATAGTAGCCGTCCAGATCGTACAGAATGCAGGGGGCTTCCAAGTGCTTGAGCGACACCTTGGACATCACCTCCGCGATCTCTTCCAGTGTCCCGGTGCCGCCGGGGAACGCAATGAAAGCATCCCCCAGCTCGATCATCTTCGTCTTGCGCTCCGTCATGTCCTTCGTGACGATCAAATCGGTCAGGCCGTCGTGCTGCAGCTCTCCCTTCACGAAGAACTCCGGCTCCACGCCGATCACCTCGCCGCCCGCTGCGAGGACACTGTCGGCCAGCACCCCCATCAGGCCGCAGCGGGAGCCGCCATAGATCAGCGCGTTTCCGCTCTCCCCGATCCATTTGCCCAGTTCCTGCACCGCCGTTTTCAGTGCCGGGTCCGTTCCCTCGTTTGCCCCAAGATAAACCGTAATGTTCATCGTTTTTCCTTTCTTCGCATGGAGTCCTACAAAAAAGGAGCCATCCTCTTAAAAAGGACAGCTCCTTCAGAAGCCTATGAAACGATCAGATGCTAATCGTATTGGCAACGTCCACCAGCACGGGGTCGAGGCTCTTGGTCATCTCCAGTGCCTCATCCACGGGGTAATCCACCAGATGCTCCCCCTTCATGCCGACGATGCGGTTATACTTCCCCTGCTCCAACAGGCAGACGGCGTGATAGCCCATTGCGGAGGCATTCACGCGGTCACGCAGGGTGGGAGAGCCGCCGCGCTGAACATGGCCCAGAATGGTGGCACGGGTGTCGATGCCGGTGCGGGCCTGAATCTCGTTGGCGATCTCCTGCGAGTGGCCGATGCCCTCGGCAACGATCACGATGAAGTGACGCTTACCGGTGCGCTGGGTCTCGGTGATCTTATCGAGGATGTCGTGCTGCATGTCGAATTCCTTTTCCGGCAGCAGGACCGCCATAGCGCCCGAAGCAATGGCGACGTTCAGAGCGATGTAACCCGCGTTGCGGCCCATGACCTCGACGACACTGCAGCGGTCGTGGCTCTGGGTGGTATCGCGGAGCTTATCGATCATTTCCAGTGCGGTGTTCATAGCCGTATCGTAACCGATGGTGTAATCGGTGCAGGCAATATCGTTGTCGATGGTGCCGGGCAGACCGATCATCGGGATGCCGCGGTGTGCCAGCTCGCGGGCACCACGGTAAGAACCGTCGCCGCCGATGACGACCAGCGCATCAATGCCCAGTTCGCGGCACTTGGCCGCGCCCTTATCCTGACCTTCCTTGGTCTTGAACTCCAAGCAGCGGGCCGTGTAAAGGATTGTGCCGCCGGCCTGAATGATGTTGGAGACACTGCGCAGATTCATTTCAAAGCATTCGCCGTTCAGCAAACCATTGTAGCCGCGCTGAATGCCGATCATCCGATAGCCCTTGTGCAGACCTGTACGCACCACCGCACGAACTGCGGCATTCATGCCGGGGGCGTCGCCGCCGCTGGTCAACACACCGATCGTTTTGATTTGCTTTTCCATAAGAGAGATTCCCTCCAATTGTTTCTTCATTCACCTTGGAGCAGCGTTCCCTTCTACCAAACGCCGTTCCTTTGCTTTGCTCATTTTGTATGACTTGCCTTCAAATATTATAGCACAGATTTCCCGTGAATCCAATACCTTTTTGAGACTCCGTTAAGATTTTATTGAAGTCTGCTTTTAAACGTTTCTGCGTCTGATTTTAAATTTTCACTCTTTGTAAGATTCGTTTCTTGACATGTTATTTTGTTGCAATGTTCTTTTCGCCGACCACGCGCCGCAGCTCCTCAAAGAAGAGCGGATGGCCCGACGTGTACAACCTGCGCGGGGCTGCCAGCTTCTGCTTGGTGTCCTCCAGATAGAAGATGACCGGCATATCACCGTCAAAAATCTCCAGCAGATTGATCACCTTCGCGTACTGTGGGCAGCTGCGGGAAGGCAGCCGGATATACAGCCGCTGGGCCGCGTCCCGAATAGGGTCGGGGCGGTTCGCCTGTGGGTTCTTCGGGTTGTAGTTTTCAATGGGCGAGATCGTCTCGGCCATCAGTTTTGCAGCCTCATCCTCGCGGACGGACAGCCGCCCCTCGATGACGACGACGGCGTTTTCCTTCAGCACATCCCGGAATGCGTCCAGCACTTTGGGGAAGACGATGACCTCCATCGTGCCGGTCAGATCCTCGACGCTGGTAAAGGCCATCATGTTGTTGGACTTGGTGGTCATCATCCGGCTCTTGACGACGGTGCAGACGATGCGCACATGGGCATTGTCCAGCCCATGTGCCTCCTCGCCGGTCAGAGCCTTGATGGAATGAGTGGCAAACTTCGCCGACTGCTCACGGTAAGCGTCCAGCGGGTGCCCGGAAAGGTACAGACCGCTGACCTCCTTTTCCTGCTGGAGCAGTTCGGTGTGGGTATATTCCGGCAGATGCTTGATCTCATACGCCTTCTCGGCGGCGGGCTCTGCACCTCCGCTCATCAGCGAGAACAGGTCGATCTGGCCTTCCAGATTCCGCTTGGCGTCACTTTCCACGCTCTTGATCACGCCATCCACGGCCTCCACGAGGCTGTGGCGGTTCTCCCCCATGCTGTCGAACGCACCGGCCTTGACGAGGCTTTCCACAGCCCGGCGGTTCATTTCGTTGCCGTACATCCGCTTGCAGAAATCGTACAGGCTGGTGTAGGGGCGATCCTCGCGCTCGGCCACGACCCGCTCCACGAGGTTGCGGCCGACACTCTTCACCGCGTTCAGGCCGAAACGGATCTGCCCGTTCGCATCGGCGGTAAAACCGCCATTGGAAACATTGATATCCGGTGGAAGGACCTTGATGCCAAGGCGGGCGCACTCGCCCGAATACTCGATGACTTTATCGGTATTATCCAGCACGCTGGTCAGCAGCGCCGCCATAAACTCGCTGGGGTAATGGCACTTGAGGTATGCAGTCTGGAATGCCACATAGGCATAGCACGCCGCATGGCTCTTATTGAAGGCGTAAGACGCAAAACTCGACATCTCATCGTAGATCTCATTGGCCACTTTCTCGGAGATGCCGTTGGCAACACAGCCGGGGCATTCGTGGCCCGGCTCGGTGCAGCCGTGGACAAAATGCTCCCGTTCCGCCTCCATCACAGCGTGCTTCTTTTTGCTCATGGCGCGGCGGACATTGTCTGCCTGTCCGAACGAGAAGCCCGCCAGTTCCCGGAAGATCTGCATGACCTGCTCCTGATAGACGATGCAGCCGTTGGTGACGTCCAGAATGTGCGCCAGCTGCGGCGTCTTGTAGCTGATCTTGTCCGGTTCATGGCGGTTGCGCAGGTAGGTCGGGATCGAGTCCATGGGGCCGGGGCGGTACAGGCTGATCAGAGCGATGACATCTTCAAGGTTCTGCGGCTGCAGACCGGCCAGAACCTGCTTCATGCCCGAAGATTCGAGCTGGAACACGCCCTCCGTCTCACCCTGCCCCAGCATCTTGTAGGTGTCCGGGTCGTCGTAATCGAGCTTTGCAACGGAAAAGTCCGGGTCCTTTTTCTGGACAGCCACTTCGGCGTCCCGGATGACGGTCAGGGTGCGCAGACCGAGGAAGTCCATCTTCAGCAGACCCAGCTCCTCGATCTCGGTCATATTGAACTGGGTCACGGGGAGACCGTCGTTGGTGGCCAGCGGCAGATAGTAATCCGTCGGCTCCGGCGTAATGACAACGCCCGCCGCGTGGGTGGAGGCATGGCGCGGCATTCCCTCCACTTTCAGGGCGGTGTCGATCAGCTCCGTCACCTTCGGGTCGGTGTCATACATCCGCTTCAGCTCCGGCGAGACCTCCAACGCGCGTTTCAGCGTCATTTTCAGCTCCATCGGGACCTGCTTTGCCACCACATCCACGTCCTGATACGGCATTCCCATCACGCGGCCCACGTCGCGGATGGCGTTGCGGGCGGCCATGGTGCCAAAGGTGACAATCTGTGCCACATGGTCGGCACCGTATTTGCGGTTGACGTAGTCGATGACCTCCTGCCGGCGCTCGTAGCAGAAGTCCACGTCGAAATCGGGCATACTGACACGTTCCGGGTTCAAGAAGCGCTCGAAGATCAGGTTGTAGCGGATAGGGTCGATGTCGGTGATGCCGACGCTGTAGGCCGCAATGCTGCCTGCGCCGGAACCACGGCCGGGGCCCACCGGAATGCCCTGACTCTTGGCGTAGTTGATATAATCCCAGACGATGAGGTAGTAGTTGGTGTAGCCCATGGTTTTGACCACACCGATCTCGTACGTCAGGCGATCCTTGTTGGCTTGCGGGACATGGGGGCCGTACCGGCGCTCCAAGCCATCCCAGCAGAGCTTTTCAAAGAACTCCTGATTGTCCATCCCATTCGGGGCTTTGTAGTAGGGGATCTTGGTGTGGCCGAACTCGAAATCAAAATTGCACTGATCTGCGATGATCTGGGTGTTGGAGCAAGCCTCCGGCACCATGGCGAACAGATCATACATCTCATCCGTCGTCTTGACGTAGAATTCGTCGGTCTGGAACTCCATTTTGTCGGCGTCCTGCATGGTCTTGCCGGTCTGGATGCAAAGCAGGATGCTCTGCATCTTGGCATCGTCCCTGCGCAGATAGTGAGCGTCGTTCGTAGCCGCCATGGGGATGCCTGTTTCCCGCGCCAGCTTGATGAGCTGGGGCAGAACGATGGTGTCCTCTTCAAGGCCGTGGTCCTGCAGTTCAATGTAGTAATTGCCCTCGCCGAACAGGTCACGGTACCACAGCGCCGTCGTCTTGGCGCGCTCATAGTCACCTGCGAGGATGGCTTGGGGGATCTCGCCTGCAAGGCACGCCGACAGGCAGATCAGGCCCTCATGGTACTGCTCCAGCAACTGTTTGTCCACACGGGGCTTGGAGTAAAAGCCTTCGGTAAAGGCCGCCGAGACCATTTTGATCAGGTTTTTGTAGCCCGTTTCGTTTTTGCACAGCAGGATCAGGTGATTGTTGCCGTCGATCTTGTTGACCTTATCGAAACGGGTGCGGGTGGCAACGTAGACTTCGCACCCGATGATGGGCTTGATGCCCGCCTTTTTGGCCGCCTTATAAAACTGCACGCAGCCGTACATCACGCCGTGGTCGGTGCAGGCAATGGCGGTCTGGCCGCACTCCTTCACCCGATCCATCAGTTGATCGATGCGGCATGCGCCGTCCAGCAAGCTGTATTCCGTATGGATATGGAGGTGAACAAACTCCCGCCCAAGGTGATTGTTTTCGCTGATCTCGGTCAATGCTGTCCCTCCTGTTCCATACGCTCCCGCATCGACTGCGCGAGGGCTTCCAGTTTCTTCATCCGGTGGGAAAGGCCGGATTTGCTCACCGGCGGGTCAAAGCAAGCGCAGAGCGCCGCCAGCGAGAGATCCGGGTTCTCCATCCGTTTGGCAGCCGCTTCCTGCAAGACCTCCGGCAGAGTTTCCAGCGCCTTTTGTTCCTGCAAAAAGCGGATCGCTTTTAAAGTTTGTGCGTTGGCACGCGCCGTTTTGCCCAGATTGGCGGTATCGCAATTGGTGTGGCGATTGATCTGGTTGCGCACCTGCTTCATGGCTTTCTGCGCCCCGATCTGCTGCGCCGCCTGTGCCGCACCCATAAACGCCAGAATGCGCTCCACGTTGGCGCAGCTCTTGACGTAAACGAGGTTCACACCGTTGCGGCGGGTGCGGTGGGGCGCAAATTCATGCTCGGCCAAAAGGGCTTCGAAATCCTTGGCAAGGTTGGTGCGGCTCGTCAGAAATTCGAGATTGTATTCTTTCTGTGGGTCGGTCACGGTGCCGCTGCAGAGGAAGGCCGCGCCGATGTAGGCGCTGACGCAGGTCTGGCAGCGGATCAGCTTGGGGTCGATCTGTAAGCTTGTCTCGCTGCCGGTGGTGCCGAACAGCTCATGCAGCCGCACCACCTGTTCCGGCTCCCGGATGCCAAATTCGTACACCACGCCGCTGGGGCGGCTTTTTTCGGTGATGGTTCCCTGCACGCCGCAGCGGGCAAACAATTGCTCGGCCACGCGGGCGGTCAGTTCCTGCTCGGTCTGGAGCACAAGGCCCTTGGCGTCGAAATACTTGGCAAAACAGGCGATGCCGTAAGCCGCCGCGCGGACACAGCAGTCCTTTTGCAACTGCAAACTGCGCTGCGCGATCTCTTCCCGCGCTTGGGATGCAAAACTCATGTTTCTTTCCTTCTTTTTCTGCCGGTCAGCGGGAAGCGTCACGGTGCTGGACGCCGGGCTGATAGCCAAGCTTCTCACAGTATTCCGCGATCTTCCGCGCAAAGGTGATGGAGCGGTGCTTGCCGCCGGTACAGCCCACCGCAATGGTCAACTGGCTTTTGCCCTCTTTCACATAGAGCGGCAGAGCATATTCCAAAAATGCCTCGTACCGGCGCAGCAGCTCCTGCGCCTCCGGGTGGCCCATCACAAAATCCACGACCTCCTGATCGAGGCCGGTCTTGAATTTCAGCTCCGGCACATAGAAGGGATTGGGCAGACAACGCACATCCAGCACAAGGTCGGAATCCGCCGGGACGCCGAACTTGAACCCGAAGGACATGATGGTGAGCCGCATGGCATTCTTTGCCCCGCCGTTCTGTACAAAGAGTTCGCAGATGCGCTCCTTGTTCTGCGCCGTGGAGAGAAGGGCCGTATCAATGATATAATTTGCGCGCTCCTTGAAAGGGCGGAGGATCTGGTGCTCTTTCTGGAAGGCTTCCCGCGTGGAGATGCCCTCGGCAATGCTGATCGGGTGGCGGCGGCGGGTCTCGCTGTAGCGGCGCATCAGCACATCGTCCGGTGCGTCCAAGAAGAGGATCTCGTAGGAGATGCCCTGCTTGTCCAGCAGACCCAGCGCCTTTTCGATCTCCTCGCTGGAGCGGCAGCCGCGGACGTCCATCGACAGGGCGACCCGCTTGAGCTGATTGTCTCCAGCCATGGAAAAGGCGGTGATGCTCGGCAAAAGCTCCGCAGGGACGTTATCGATGCAGAAAAAGCCGATATCCTCCAGCGCGTTCATTGCCACAGACTTTCCCGCGCCGGAAAGTCCGCTCACGATCAGAAGCTCCATACTTGTTTCCTCTTATGCTTTTACGACACGAATTTCTTTTTCCAGTTCGTACCCGGTCTTTTCCTTTACAATGGCCCGCACCTCATCGCACAGCGCCAGAACGTCGGCGCAGGTCGCGCCGCCCATGTTTACCACAAAGCCGCAGTGCTTCTCGCTGACGGCAGCGCCGCCGTGGCGGTAGCCCCGCAGACCGCACTGGTCGATAAGGGCCGCCGCGAACGCACCCGCCGGGCGCTTGAAGGTGCTGCCCGCGCTGGGTTTGTCCAGAGGCTGCTTTTCCACCCGCTTGGCCATCAGCTCGTTCATCCGGGCACGGATGGCTTCCGGGTCGCCCCGTTTCAGGTGGAACTGTGCACTCAGGATGCAGCCGCCGTTTTCCTCAAAGATGCTGTGCCGGTAGGCAAGGTCCAGCTTCGCGGCCTCCTCCGTCACGATCTGACCCTCTTGGGTCAGATAGGTCACCTTATCCAGCACGTCCTTCATCTCGCCGCCGTAGGCACCGGCGTTCATGTAGACGGCTCCGCCGACGGTGCCGGGGATGCCGTAGGCAAATTCCAGCCCGGACAGGCCATGCTTCAGTGCCGCCTTACACAGTGCCGCAAGGCGGACACCTGCGCCTGCGGTCAGGACTGTATCTTCCACCGCGATCTCTGCGTCCAGTGCCGAAACATCGATCACCACGCCGGAAAAGCCTTCGTCCGCAAACAGGATGTTGCTGCCGTTGCCCAGCAGGTAATATTTCACATCGCACGCTTTGCACAGTGCGATCACACGGCAGAGCTGTTCCTCCGTCTCCGGCCGGGCAAAAACATCCGCCGGGCCGCCAATTTTAAAGGTGCAGTGGGCAGCAAGGGATTCGTTCTCGGCAAAGCGGATCTCCTCCGCCTGCAGCTGTTGTTTCAATCGTTCCATAAAACAGGATTCCTTTATCTGTAATCTTCATTCAACGGTGCCGTCCAGACCCAGACGGATCAGCAGCTCCTTGGCGGCATTATAGCCCATCCGCTTCTGGCGGTTGTTGATGGCGGCGGTTTCCAGCACAACGGCCAGGTTGCGTCCCGGGGAGACCGGGATGCTGGTGCTGGGGATGTTCACGCCCAAAATCTCGTAATATTCGCTCTCCAGTCCGGTGCGCTGATAGTTCTTGGTGGGGTCCCATGCTTCCAGCTGGACCACAAGATCCAGGCTCTCGCTCTCCTTGACCGCACCCACGCCGAACACACGGGCCACATTGACGATGCCGATGCCGCGCAGCTCGATAAAAT
>ERZ779851.2330-NODE-2330-length-14682-cov-169.022288_pt1 | contig 14682 bp, 12 predicted proteins | sample MGYA00511094_ERZ779851 | MGnify/ENA primary metagenome ERZ779851 (study PRJEB29588, sample SAMEA2155512) | human gut metagenome | biome: human gut; feature: human-associated habitat; material: faeces | place: Denmark | collected 2008/2010 ...
TCATCAACAACATCCGTCATCGCAAGCCATTGCCAGTATATGGTAAGGGTGAGAACGTGCGCGACTGGTTGTATGTAGTAGATCATGCCCGTGCCATCGATATGATTTTCCACAAGGGTAAGATTGCCGAGACTTACAACATCGGTGGTTTCAATGAGTGGAAGAACATCGATATCATCAAGGTGGTAATCAAGACTGTGGATAGATTGCTCGGCAGAAAGGAAGGCGAGGATATGGACCTCATCACTTATGTAACTGACAGAAAGGGTCATGATATGCGTTACGCCATCGACTCTCGAAAGTTGCAGAAGGAATTGGGTTGGGAGCCATCTCTGCAGTTTGAGGAGGGCATCGAAGAGACCGTAAAATGGTATCTCGAAAATCAGGAATGGATGGATCATGTTACTTCTGGGGAGTATCAGAAGTATTATGAGAATATGTATGGTAAGTAAGCCCCACCTGTCCCTCCCCTGCGGGAGGGTCCTTACCCTATACCCAAGCCCTAAATCCCTACCATAGGGATTAGGGATGTAACCGCCCTCCGGTGCTCGGAACCGCTGCGCTATAAGGTTGGCGGGGCATCAAAGCCCTGCGCCATGTTTTGCGGGATGGGACCGCCTGGGGAAAGGTGGGGGGTAGGCTGGGTATTGCCTTGCTGTAAGGCATGGTAGCAACGGATGGTGATAGAACTGGGATTGTCAAGTGGTTACCTCATGGTTGGCTTGCTTTTCCCAGCCAAGTTTATCGCAGAAAGAATCTTCGGATAGTCTTGTAAGACCCGTGAATGGGCGCAAAGCTAATGAGAATTTTTCAAAATGCCAAAGAATATAATAAGGGAGTTGTATGGAAAAGAGTAATCAAACAAAATCAGTCTTCACGATTAGCGGTAGGCATAGGTTCGTGGCTTGCGTCATTCTTGTGATTCTTGTGTCTTGTGCAACATTTGCTTATCTTTCCTGTTGTTATAAGCAGGCGCAAAATGATATTGTGGCTTTGCAACGGAAGGATGCTTGGGTGTTTGAGCAGGTCTTAAACGACAGTAAGAATGTGAAGAGTAAGAGTTCTGATAATATTGACCAGCTTCAAGCTTTGCTTGATAAACATCAAGAGCGTCAAGAGGCTCTTTTGCATTTGGAATACAATAAGCTACAGGCGGATTTTAATGTACTTATGTTTGCTGCGAGCTGCCTAATGATCATTTTCTTGGTGTTCTCGTTATATTCTATCTTCAAGACCGATGAAATGCTCAATAAGGCTGAAACTGAGGCAAAAGGCATTCATAAGTTATTGGATGAGGCAAAACAGACTACTGAGACTATAACCACTCAGTGTCAAATTATGATGGCGCAACAAAAGGGGCATGGGGTGAGACCACCATCACCAGTTCCTCCTCTTGCGCCTCAAACGGATGACGTACATTCTAATGATATGGGAGGGGAAAGAGATGATAGCTGATGTAAGAAGAGCTGTTGCCGTAGCTTCTTATGTAATGGTGACAAACAGAGTGGCTTCAAGTGTGTTTGATTTTACCAATGGTGGTTATCATCCGATGAGTGTTTCGCATACTGGCAATTTCTTGTCAGTATATGATTACCAGAGGAGTAATTATCTCTCAGGTTATCTCCCTAACCTCTTTGATTACTCTACTGCCTCTTTTGTAAACATGATGATGTCTGGCAATACCGTCAATGGCTTCGACTATCATACCGCCACCTATTTCTCTGTTACGGTAAATGCCGGTAATGTAACCATCTTCGATTACCAGATGGCGCAATATTATATGTATTCGGTGAATTGAAGTTTCTGTATAATTATTAACAATGAAAGTTTATATGGATGCATTTGATGAAATATTGAATAAACTGCCATCTGATATAGGTGGTTCTACTGCGGATATATAAATATATATAGATATGTTGCTGGTCGCACGTTAGAAGACTGTTTGTCTCGGCGAGTCGTGACTACAAGGATACCTTGGCACAGGCATTCATAGACTTGATCGGTATATTATATAAGGTCGAAGTTGAAAATCAAGTATTGGGTCGCACAGAAAAAGAGATAGTCAAGCATCGAGGTGAGGAATACCTACCTGTTTTACACGACCTCTATCTGCAAGCGACGGCACTGTTGAAACAGTTTGAGAAAAACGAGATTAAGCTCTCTGCCAAGTTGCCACAAGCCTTGACATATATGACCAAGCATTGGGAAGAGCTGATGGCATATACGAAGATAGGCAGCGTCTTGATAGACAGCAACTGTTGTGAACGCGCAGGGTGCCAGAGTTACAGCGACCTTCCTTACTTTCGTTGAAACCTGCAAGCTAATGGCAATGGCTCCACTGGATTTCTTCAGGGGATTCTTTGACATGATTGTAGCAGGAAGAAGGGATTATGCCTTGATGACAGAGGTACTTTTAGTTAAACCTGTTTAAAAATCAGAAAAGTCCAATTTCTTAAAATACCCTGTATCCCCAGTAAATACTGGGGATGGAGTTGTATTGTCATAGGGGTTGGATGCTTACAAAATAACTTTTTTCAAAATGCTGATAGGTGTAACTGCTTGTAATATAGTGGGGACGCTGTATTGGTAATATACTATTTGCTTGATGATTATGAAAAGAAAATTTACTATCGAAAATGTTGTCGAAAGATATTCGAATGCAATAAATGATTTAGCTGAGGTCCAAAGAGCGATTAATATTAAGGATGAAGCAGCTAGACTAAAGCATATGAGTGATGCGGGAGAAGCTCTTTCGCAAACAATAGAGTGGGCTCTTCATTGCTGCATTGATTCTCATAATTCAAATACTTTATCTAACAATTATGAGTGGGCTCCTGAGATGATAAATTCTTTCTTCTTGTCTGGTACAGAGAAAAAAACGTTATATTCTGAGACCTTAACCGGAGAGAAGCCAACTGTGAATTTTGATTTCTTGAAAAGCGAGAAAGCCGCAGTTACTAATAATAGAAAGCATAGAGCTGGAGATTTGGATTTTGAAAAACAGAAAACTTATGCCATTGAAATCGCAAAATTTATTCATGAATACTTGGATGATACAACATATCTTTTAACTCTGGATGAAATGTTGGCTCCTGAGCATGATAAAATGTTGGAGTTTTATTCTGCATGTAATTCGTTCTCACACCAAGACTGTTTGTTTGTGTTGCTTTTAGACAACGTTGTTATGCAAACTGCTAACTTTGAACATTTATGTCGAGTAAAATGGGATTTGGTGATAGATATGTATATGAACTCCCAGGATAACGGATTTATAAAGAACGCTCTTTCTGCAAAATCAATTCCGTTTAAAATAATAAATATATTGGATAGAGTTTCTGAAGATACTTTCCCTCTTTATAATGGTGAAGTTCCTGTTATTATGGCCAATGGATTACCCATGAAGGCGATGCCTTACAATAACGTCAGAGATTGGAATCGCTCCTATGGCAGTAAACTTGAGAAATTACTGGAACAGTTTTTTAAGGTGAATACTCAACAGAAAGTTATTGTGGTGAGTTTCATGCATAATGCCGAGTTTGTGCGTAGTTTATTTTATAGCATTGATAAATTTGGTAGGGGGCTGTCTTTCGTGATTGCTAATGATTCCGATAATAAAATGGCTTCGCTTCATGATGATTTGGCAGATAATATCATTAGTTCCGGGCTAACGCCTTTGGAAGTGAATGAATGTATAAGTCGCTATTTACCAAAGAGGGGTGAAAATAGTGAACCGGCTACATATATCTTGCCAGATAAAGATGGATCTTGTGTTGTTAAAGCCATTGAAATGCGCTCTTTTGAGGAAAATTTTGAGGTGTTGTATCAAGGAATTGAAGAAGGTTATCAAGAAAAAGAAGAAGACTTTTTAAGGGGATTATGCTCATTAACCTGGGAAGGTGCTCACCGAAAATTTGCATCAGTTAGAAATAAGCATTATCAGCAGTATGTTGCTAAGGTGGAAAAAGCATTGATGCAAGGAGATAGGTCTCTTATGCTCATCCATGAACCTGGATTTGGTGGCACAACTGTTGCGAGGCAGATAGCTTATGACTTACATGATAAGTTTCCGACGCTTGTATTGAAACAATATAAAGGGGTATCCTTAAAAACCCAGTTGGAACATATATACGATATTACAAGCAAATCTGTGTTGGTTATTGCTGAGATTCCGCAGGTGGTTTCTAATGATGAATTTGAAAGATTGAAAGACCAGTTGAGCTCTACGAGACCTATTCTTTTGTTAGGCGTAAAGAGAGGAACGCCATCTAAGGATAAAGCTGTAAATAATTTGGTTGTAACTGATTGGGGAACAGATGTATGTCTGCTTGTAGATAAATTCAAACCATATCTGAATAGATACCCATCTCAGATTCAAAAAGAGAAGGAGAATATGCTTGATAAAATCGTAAGAGAATCAAGTGAAGCTTATGAGCGTACTCCATTTTTTATAGGTCTGCTTACTTTTGATGAGGACTTTTATGCGATTCATAGCTATTTGAAGAAGTTTGTAAATGCAATACAACACAATGAAAGCCAAAGAAAAGTCCTCATTTATCTTTCTCTGTGTGATGTATATGGTGTGAAAAAAGCATTACCTGAAGGATTTTTCGCTTCTGTTTTTAATGAGCAAGATAAAATAGGAAGTTTTAGTCTTGAGAATAGATTCAACCGAGCTGATGGCATTGTCAAGTCTTTGCTCTTGCTTGATAGAAATGCAGGACAAAAAAAGTGGCAGATTAGACATCCTTTCTTCTCTCAGAAGCTGCTCCCGATGTTGCTGAATGGAACTGAAGCCGCTGACAATGGTACGCTTATGAATCTTGGCTCGTATTGTAAGCAACTCATTTTTGAAATTGCAAGGAGTAGCTATAGAGAGTTACTTGAAGAAACGATTTTGCAACCTCTGATTATTGGTACAAAAGCTGACAGGGCAGGAGAAAACTTTACGAAGCTTGTAACTGATATGGATGCTGCCAATCAAGAAGATGTTTTTGTTGCCTTATGTGATGCCTTTCCTGAAAATCCTCACTTTTGTTCGCATTTAGCAAGATATTATTCAAAAAATGAGGATTTTGATACTGCTATAAAGTATGCAGACTTGGCTTTGGAACTCAGTGTAGAGAAAGATTCTATGTTGTATCATATCAAAGCTATGTGCTATTATCGAAAAATTAAGTCTATAATTGATGCTTATAATGGCAAGAAGATTAAAAATAAGGAGGTAGAACAGGATAATCTGAATTTAATCTTACAGAGATTTTTGCCACTAGCTAGTGAAAATTTCGAGTATGCTCGTTGTTATCAGCATGATGATGAGAAAGAGGTAACATACCTTCCGAACATTTACATGTTGATTAATGTTTTTGACTATGCCATTGATGTAAGAGGATTGGAAAAGAAGAAAGTGTTAGGAGAGGCTATAACTCCATATTGCCGTTGGATAGATGATGCACAGAATTTATTGGATGCTCTAAAAAATGCTTATGTATCGAATGAATCAGAACAATATACTCTCTGTGAGGCAACGATGTGGGAATCTATCAAGGATTTTTCTGAGGTGATAAGTTTGCTTAACAGTCAAATAGACAAGGGGCAAAATATTAGCTTAGTCAGAAGATTGTTGGTTAGAGCTTATATTAAAAAGAATGATAAATATAAAAATGAAAATAAGACCAATTCAAGACTTCTTTCCTTGATGGAAGAAAATATCTTAAGTGACCCTAACGAAGTGAATAACTATATGCTCTGGTTTAATGTTGCTCGTTATTCTCATATGAATATGGAAACGGTTTTGGGTAAAATGAATCAATGGAAAGGTTTGAACCCGACCAAAGATGTTTTGTTCTATTGTTTTGTCTTCTATGCTATCAAGGCTATAAATAATGATTCTACAGCTGCTGGTATAGCTATTAATTTATTGGATCAATGTAAGCGCGCTCCAGGTGTGGATTCTGTTTATATCAAAGAGTGGTTTGTGAATAATGGACTTGGCATCAAGAAAAAAGCAGAGTTGAGTAATGGGGTTGAGGAACGAAGAAGAGTATATGGTACAATTTCCACATATAAGCATCCTGGAGATGCTCGTATAACTCTTGATTGTGGTCTTGAGGTATTTTTCAAACCTTCAGTAAAGGGTATTACAGAAGCTAATCTTCATCATAATGTGAGCTGTTTAATCGGTTTTTCTTATGATGGTATTAGAGCGTGGGATGAATCTGTGAAGTTGGAAGAATAGAATCTTGCTAAGGAAAATCTTGGTTTGTATCAATTGTGATGTGAGGTATTAATATATATATCATTAGTGTCCAATATTTATTGGCACTAATGATACTATTCTATTTGCCAAATTCTACCAAGATATATTAATACAGGCAAAGATGGAATATGGCAGAGGAAAGACAATTTAAGAGAATAATATGGAGAAGAATATTATTTTTGCTCTATTTACGGCATTTATGTTGATAGCTATTTCTGTCGGGTTTTACATGCAATGGAATCCTACAGTAATAGCTATATTGTTGGGAATGTTATTTATGGGTACCATTTGCTATTTGATTGGTATTTGTAGACATTTGATTATTTCTAGTATTATTTCCTACAAGGAGAAGATACATAAAGCCTATCGAAAATACATTCGCAGAATAGCTGTCAATTGTGGTCGTAAAGTCAACCGATGGAAATTAGAAGATACAGGGGAAAACCACATATCCTTATTGTCTCCTATAGATGATTTCAAGAGACATAAAGAATATATTATCCGTCTAAAAAATGCAATAGACCAACCAAATGTATTCAATATAGCTTTGACTGGCTCTTATGGAGCAGGCAAGAGTTCTATACTTAAAACTTTCAAAGCTTATTACCCGGAATATCATTATGTGAATGTATCGCTTGCGTCTTTTGTTGAGGTTAATATGTCAGAAAGTGATAGTACACCAAAGAGTAAAGAAGACAGTTTTGAGGAACAGTTGGAATATAGTATATTGCAACAACTTTTCTACCATGTAAAAGCTACAAATATACCTGAATCAAGATTCGGGCGAATTGAAAGGACATCACGCAAGAAGAGATTTTTGGTGGTTGTGTGCATATTGTTGTTTGTTGTGGCAAACTTATGCCTGTTTTGTCAGGAACAGATGACCAAGTACTTCTTAATTCCAACAGAAGTCTTGAAATTTTCATTTTTATTTGGGATAAGTATATCTGTATTCGTTATTGGTATATGTGTTATTTTGTTCCAACTTATTCTTTTCATAAAGAAGATTAGCATCAAAAACCTAACGTTAGATAAGGCTACGTTAGAATTTGAAGAGAAGAAGAATGTTTCCATTATGAATCGCTATTTGGACGAGATTCTTTATCTCTTCCAGGAAAAGAAGTATAATGTGGTAATATTTGAAGATATAGACAGATTTGAAAATACTCATATATTTACGAAACTGAGGGAGTTAAACCTGATTCTTAACCAGTCTGAAGAAATTGGCAGGAGAATAGTCTTTCTGTATGCACTGAAAGATGACATTTTCGCCAATGCAGAAGAACGAACTAAGTTCTTTGACTATATCGTTCCTGTTATTCCTTTTGTGAATGTTTCTAATTCAGGTGACTTGTTCAGAAGAAAAATAGCAAATTTACATATTCCAGAGGCAGAGGTGCGCTCTTCATTCATTACGGATATATCCGCATTTGTAAACGATATGAGGGTATTGACCAATGTCGTGAATGAGTTTGACCTATATCGTAACTTACTTGACAAAAAATTGAATAAGGAAAAATTATTGGCTATGATTCTGTATAAGAATCTCTATCCTACTGATTTTTCTTTGTTGCATCAAAACAAGGGCGTGGTCTATGAAACTTTTATATCTACAGGATTATTAAAGGATGAAATCAAAAAAGATGATTGGAAACGATTAGAGGAAATAGACTTGGAGATACAAGCTATATCAGAAGAATCTCTTCGGTCTATAGAAGAATTACGCGCAGTTATTGTCGGAAAGATACTTAAATTATGGCCAGGTTCAGATTGGGAAATATACAGCGATGGAAATAAAATAGATATAAGTAGTTTATACTCAGAAAAGAATATACAGCATATTCTTGAAGGGAATATATTCTTTAGAAATACCTACTACAGTTATGATGTAAAGCATCTTACAGCAGAAGAAATCAAATCTACTTTGGGAGAAAGTTATAATTATAGTAAGAGAAAAACGCTAATTCAATCAATTGCAGATGACAAGATTGAAGACCTAAGAGAAGAACGCAAAGTTTTTGTGGATGCTTTATCTGCCACTAAAAAATTCACACTCTTAGATATTGCGAAATCAGATAGAAATATCTTTGAGCATGTGGACACAATAAAAGGACATGAAGATAAATATAAGGTTCTCAAATATCTGTTGGAGAAAGGTTATATAGACGAGAAGTATTTCTTCTATATTTCCATATTCCAAGAAGGAAGACTAACACCTACAGATCAGGAATTCCTCCTCTCTATCAAATTCAATGCACCAAAGGAATTTGATTATAAGTTACAAGAAATTCCTTCTCTTATCCAGAATCTATCTATTGTAGATTATGACCACAAAGGAATATTGAACAAAGATTTATTGGAGTTCTGTTTACTGCATGAAGATGAGTATGAGTACGAAATCAAATGTGATGCCATTCTTAAACAAATGGTTGTTCATGAACAATATATTGATTTGCTATATAAGTTCATACAAGAAGGCGATTGTGTACCTACATTCATCAAGCGGTTAGTCCATATTGATAAAAATGTTTGGAAATCATTAGATATGGATATGAATCATACCAATAAGGATAAAGATTTGGTTATCTCCACGATGTTTAGGTATGCAGACATAAGCGACATAAGAACAGTAAATATCTCATATCCATTCAATACTTATATAAATGATAATAACAATTATTTTGAATTGTTTGAAAATATAGATCAAGCAAGGGTTCGGAAACTTCTTGATTTGCTAGATTTAAATGTTCAATCGTTGAAAGATGACAGCAATGGTACTGACACATATTCTTATATATATGAGAACAATATGTATGCGCAGACTTTAGATAATATCAAGGTGATATTTAAGCACAATGAATTGCCTGTAGATAATTTGGATTCTGCTATTTATACTTCTATAGAAGAGACAGAACTGAATGAACTACAAGGATATGTTCATCAAGAATTACCAACGTTTGTAGAGAATCTTATGTTTGCTCCAAGCAACACGAATGAGTCGTCTGATAGTATAGTGTCTTTAATGGACGAAGACATTCAAGCGAGCGATATTATTAAACTTATCAATCACAATATTACTTTGTGGGATGATTGTAAGAGTATTATGGATGAAAGTATCGTAAGTACTTTGTTTGTGAAGAACAAAATAAAAATGACGTTTGAAAATGTGAAACATTACTGCTCTTGTATAGGTTCATGGAATATCGACGATACACTGGTGGCATTCATGAATCGCAATGAGGAAAAATCCATGGAAGAATTTACCAAGCTTGTGGGAAATAACGATGAACATGAAATAGAGTTGTTAGCAAGTGTTGTACAGTCTGACGATATTAATGACAACATAGCTTTCTCTGTATTTAACAATCATTGCCTAATAGATATATGGTGCAATGATTTGTCACAATTAAATGAAACGAGAGTAAGATATGTTGTAGATAAAGGCATTATTAGTATATCTCCAAGTAGTTATCAAGACATAATAACAGAACACCCACAAATGAGCAAATACCTCCTTTGTAAAAATCCAGATAATATTATTTCTGAGTGGGATGAATTTGCTTTTAGCATAACTACTGTTGTCGAGATGCTGAGTTGGATAGAATATAAGAAATACCATAATTTCATTTTGAATAAGATCGAAATGGAAAGTATTACTCCAGCTATTGCGAATGCCTTATTATCCTATTTCAGCAAACCAGATAGTGAGTTTAACTTGTCTCTATATACGGAAGCTATGGAAAAGTCAAGTAATCCTGCTCTAAATGTTTTAGCAAGTACATGTTGCATTGCGAAAAGAATAATTGCAATAAATGAACTACCTAACATCTTCGCTAAGACAAAAGGTATATTTGAAGGACTTGAAAAACAAGGAGAGGTTTATTCTATTTCTAAGCAAGTGGAAGGAGCACAGCATTTCATGGATGCCCTACACCAATTTAAATATATTGGTCAAGTGAAAGAGAAAGGTGACTATCTGACAGGAAAAGTTTTAAAACGTAAACCAAAGTAAAATGGAACTCAACAACACCCAGCACAAATCCTTCCTCTGGCATCTCGACTTTGAGCCCTTCACGTGGTACACCTTCTACGGAGAGCATTGTCCGCCATTCGTTACCGAAGAGAACAAGGAGGCATGGCGACACCTACTGTAATGACAGCTTATAGTTCGTTGTCTAAGATTTCCATCATTTCTGCTGCTGTAATCACCTGCGGTTCTTTTGGAAAGTGTTTGAGATTACCTGTTACTAAGAAGGAATCTTCCTTGCTCAGGCACACTTCGTAGAAGACTCGGTCATCCTCATCTGGCATTTCGCCATCATAGGGAAAACGGGATGAATCAATGCCGTTTTCCTTGACATGTTCTATAACAGTGCTGATTTGTTCTTCTGATAACTTGAATTTTGCACGATGAAGCACTTCATCGTATTCTTTTATAATGTCATCATTATATAAAGGTATAATACGATGAAGGAGCAAATTTTCTAGAACTCTAGCTGTTGAAGCATTTGAGTTGTGAGTGATAAGGGCTGATACAAATATGTTTGTATCAATGACTGCATATACCATTGCGTTCTTTTCTTAATCGTCTGACTTCTCTGATTTCTTCATTGATTTCATCAAGCGTGAGCTCTGGGGTTTCACCTCTTTCTGCTTTAGCTCTAAGTTGCTTGAACGCAGCCTTAGCTTTCGCTGTCACTTCATCTTCTTCTTCATTCTTTGCCTGAATGGAGAATGGAATGCTCTTACTGCGAATTACTGCCTTTACAAAGATGTTGATGGCGGTATTCGCACTCATACCGAATTGTTCGCAGAGTTTATCAAACTGTGCTTTCTGCTGATTGTCCATACGGACTGTCATTGCTGTCTGTGCCATAAGCCGATAATTATGAAGTTATACGTTCTGACTGCAAATATACATCATAATGGCGTAAAATGGTGCAAGGTGGCTTATAATTTAATAAAGATTAAACTTTAGAATGTGACCGCCCTCCGGTGCTCGGAACCGCTACGCTATAAGGTTGACGGGGCGTCAAAGCCCAGCGCCATGTTTTGCGGGCTAGGACCGCATGGGGGATAGCAGTTTACAGTTAATAGTTTATGGTTGATTTCGTGGTAATTTGCTGATAACTTGCAGATTTCTTGTGGTTTTCTTGGTGGTTTCGAAGAAAAAGCGTATTTTTGCGGCAGAAGTGTTAAATATAGAAGGAATTGATTATGAGAAGTATGAATAAAATGTCGGCGGAGGATATCGCTAAGCTTAAGGCGGTAGCTTTGTATGTCTTAGACAAATGTGGTGAAACGGATTTCATTCATTTGTTTAAGATTATCTATTTTGCGGAAAGGAATCTCTATGCAAAATATGGTCAACATTTAGTTAAGGATACTTTTATCGCCATGGAACACGGACCGGTTCCCTCTCATCTTTATGATGCCTTGAAATTAATGAATGGCAAGGGAAACAATAAGGATGTCAAAGCTATTAGCGATTCTTTGTTACCTGCTGGTGGGGAATGCGCTTGGTTTTTTGTGAAAGCAGGCGAAAAGCCTGACTTGGACGAATTGAGTAAAGCTGAGATAGAAGCGTTGGATGCTGCCATTGATAAATACAAAGATATGGATACCAAGACTTTGTCTGAGCTATCTCATGATTCTGCCTGGCATGAGGCATGGGATAAGAATCATAATGCTGTTATGACCTCTCTGAATATTGCAAAAGCAGGTGATGCTTCTAATGAGTTTTTAGAGTATCTCCAGGAACAGGAATTTATAGATTCTATTTTGGAGGCTTAGGTTATGGTGAACTTCAAAGAATTGCTGGGAAATAATAATCAGCTTCAAAACTTGCTCCTTGATACAGTTGAGGAGGGTGAAGTTTATCGCCTTTGTCTGACAAAAGAAGAAGGTATTATTCCTAAAAATAAAGGAGATGAAGGGAGAAAAAAGTTCTTTGTAGTTGTGGGTAAAGACCAAGAAGGAAATGCGATTGGTTTTGTACTTATCAACTCAGAAATCAATAAGCACCTTCCTGAAAGTAGAAGGAAATTGCACTATTTATTGAAGGCTTCTGAGTATGAGTTTTTGGGTGACCAAGATAGATTTGTCGATTGCTCTGATTTTAAAAGAATTTCAAAGGAACGATTTGCAGAATTGTTTTCAATAGATAAGATGAAGGGAAAAATTAATAAGAATGATTTGGTAGAAATAAAAAAGGCCATTTGTTCTTATGAGAATGTTTCCATGAAGTTGTTGAAACGTTTTGGATTGATATAACTGGGAAATTTATTGTGATTTTCTTGGTGGGTTAAAGATAAAGGCGTTACTTTGGCGGCAAAGTTATGATGGAACGCTCAAAAAATGTTAAGATTAAACTTCCTCTTTAATACCTAATATCTGAGAAACACAAAAGAATTAGAATTTGTAACCATCTACTTCTCCATATTGCCCGCTAAAAAATAAGTATTACCTTTGCTGCCGATTAAAAAATGGTAACAGATGGAAAATAAGAAGAAAGCAAAAGTTGATTACGCAGCCATCATTCGTGAGTTCGAGATGTATGGTCGTGGTCGTTCTCTCAAACAATTTTGTGATGACAGTAGTTATGTTTATCCTAATGTGCTTCGATACTATCGTAAGTGTTTTTGGAATAGCAAGTGTAAATGAGATTACAGCTTTGTTGCACAAAATAGTTGGCTGAAATGATATCCTTTACAAGTAGACAGAAGTACTATTTTTATTCTGGTCCTATGGATATGCGTAAGGATATCGATACGCTTACAGAGGGTGTCCTAGTCACTAAAATGCAGATAAAAGAAGATGCTGTTTGATTACTTAACTGCCTGATTGTTAGTGTTTTAGTTATAAAAAATATTCGAAAAAACTTGCATATGTCAGAAAAAAGTAGTACCTTTGTAGGCATGAATGACGAAATGAAGTTACGTTTGGCTTATGCTGAGATAGCTCGTCTCAAGGATGAGATGGCAACAGCGAATCGTGGGCAGGTAGATTTGATAGCTCACGATCAAGCCTTGCGTGCCGATTTCGAACGTCAGCGTGAGGAGGATCGCCAGTTCTTCAAGGCTCAGCAGGACAATATGAAGGAGTTCTATATGCAGCAGATGAAGGAACAGGCTGAGCGCCATAAGGAGGAACTTAAGCATCTGCGAGAGGAGAACCTGGAAAATGTAAAGCGTATTATGAAGGATAGCGCCAACCACCAGAAGGCATCGGATAACTTGATAGCTTCCTTGAATGAGAAGATTACAAAGCTCACTTCGATGCTTGAAAAGTCTTCGCTCTCTGCATCGGAGGCACAATGGCTGGCCCGTTATCGCCAGCGCCAACGGTTCAAGCGTAATGCGGAGCAAAAGAATTTGCTGAAGTCTGGCAAAGAGGTTACGAGAGAAGAAGAAAAGTCTGATTGGCCTGAAGATTCCAATGATGACGTTCCATCTACTCCGTCTTCTGCATCAGGTGACGGGATTGAATATGAACGAGAAAACCTTGGGAGTCATCGTACATAAGATAATCTCTTATATCCGCAAGGAAATGAAAGATGTCTGGGAGGCGACTATCAAGAAGACTCACAATTGGATGATTGATGAGACGACGGTTATGTAGTATATAAAGTGTATGACGATGATGAACTTCATCCTGATCAACATCGTTCAGCATGCCTGACACATATAAGGCGAAAGTTCGTAGAGTCGTTGGAAGAGAATCATTCCTTGTCTATGTGGTTTATCGATGAGATAGGTAGACTATTTGGAATCGAGCATGACTGCAAGAAGGCAGGTTTAACAGCCGACCAGGTTCTTGTGGAAAGGCTTCAAAGGAGCAAGCCTATCATGGACCGAATCAAAGAGAAGTTTGAGCGATTTGCTAAATCGAATTACAAAGGCTTGGGCGCTTTGACAAAGAAGGCTCTTAAATAAATATATCAAGACTGACTATGCCTTCATGTTTTCTGTCATAGAAAGCTGTAATATGAACAAGTTATCTCCTGGGTGTTACATCAAGGAGCTAGTTAGTCGTCTTACTGCCAAGCCTGTTTGTACAGCAGAAAAAGTGGCACTTTTGCCTTGCTTTATGCAAAAATAAATGTTAAATCCAATCATCTTTTATTTTTAACATCTCTTGAATCGCCTTTAAATAAAGGCGGTTCAGAGGGGGTATGGAAATATAGATGGTTACAGCAGTTTATAGTTTACTGTTAATAGTTCACAGTTGATTTTGTAGTAATTTGCTGATAACTTGCAGATTTCTTGTGGTTTTCTTGGCAGTTTCGAGAAAAAGGTGTAACTTTGGCGGCAGAATGTTGAACTAGAATAAATAGGAGGAAGAATATATGGATACAACAAAGTTAACAAGGGAAGAGGCTCTACGCCGTTGGAATGCTTCTAAGGAAAACAAACGTAAAATGGTGG
>ERZ779851.2332-NODE-2332-length-14678-cov-6.057786_pt1 | contig 14678 bp, 9 predicted proteins | sample MGYA00511094_ERZ779851 | MGnify/ENA primary metagenome ERZ779851 (study PRJEB29588, sample SAMEA2155512) | human gut metagenome | biome: human gut; feature: human-associated habitat; material: faeces | place: Denmark | collected 2008/2010 ...
GCGAAACTGAACACCACCGCCGATGTGGTAACTATACTTGGTGATCTGTCCTGCATCAAGATACTGAAGGATGCGGGAGTGGAACATGCGGACCTTTTCATCGCCGTAAACCCGAGCGCATCACAAGATGTGAATATCGTCAGTGCGCTGCTGGCCAAGAAGTTAGGCTGCAAGAAAGTTTGCGCCCGCATCAACAATGAAGAATATCTCTCATACGAGAACAAATACCTCTTCACGGAAATGGGCATTGACCTGATGTTCTATCCGGAGAAGATTGCCGCAGGCGAAATCGCTGGTCTGCTGAAGCGTACGGCTTCTACCGAGACGATGGATTTTGCGCGCGGAAAGCTGCAGCTTTCAGTGTTCAAGCTGGAAGACGATTCGCCTATCATTGACATGAAGGTGGCGGAGTTCGCGGCAGCCGTGACATTCGGCACGCAGTTCCGTGTCGTTGCGATTTCGCGTGACGATACGACCATCATGCCGAAATACGATACGAAATTCAAGTATCACGACCTTGTTTTCATCATAACGACGCGCGAAGGTGTGGCGCCGCTGATGAATTTTCTCGGAAAGAGCAACATTGAGATAAACAATGTCATGATTCTGGGCGCGAGCGCGGTAGGGGAGATGGTGGCTTCCGGCATCAGCGGCCAGGTGGACACTGTAAAAATCATCGACCCGGACAAGAAACGCTGCATGGAACTCAGCGAGATTACCGATGACAATGTGCTGGTAATCAATGGAGACGGGCGTGATTCGGACTTCCTGCTGGAAGAAAATATAAAAGATTACGATGCATTCGTGGCTGTTACGGGGAATGACGAGGCGAACATCCTGGCGTGCGTGGTGGCGAAACGTTTCGGCGTGGAACGGACAATCGCCGAGGTGGAAAACCTCGAATATATCCGTCTGGCCGAAGAGATGGGCGTCGATGCTGTCATCAACAAGAAGCTCATTACCGCAGGAAAGATCTTCAAGATGACCCTCAGCAACAAGGTCCGTTTCGTGAAATATATGAGCGGAACCAATGCCGAGATTCTCGAATATATAGTCGCACCGGACAGTCTCATCACACACAATACATTGAAAGACATTGATTTCCCGACCAATGCCATCATAGGCGGCATCATCCGTGGCAACGATTATTTCATAGCCGTAGGCGACACCCGCATCGAAGCCTACGACCGCGTAGCCGTCTTCGCCCTCCCGTCCGCCGTAAAAGAAGTCGACCGCCTGTTCAGATAAAATAGTTATGGCATCCTACTTACAAATAGAAAACATCAGCAAGAGTTATGGTCCGAAAGTGCTGTTCGAGCATATCGGATTCAATATAAATGAAGGGGACAAGATTGCGCTCATCGCACCTAACGGAACTGGAAAATCGACATTGCTGCGCATACTTGCGGGTAACGACAAATCCGATTCCGGCGGGAAAATCACCTTTCTGAAACACATCAGGATAGCATTTCTGGAACAGGAATTCGAACACGACCCCGAGAAGGACATCTTTACGCAGGTATTGGACTCCAGCAAGAAATTCACCGACGGGCTGGATGACGATGCGATGTTCGCCTATGAACTGAGAATCAAGAAGTTCCTGACCAGTTTCGGACTCCAGGAAGGCAGTCTGATGAAAAACCTCTCCGGAGGCGAAGTGAAAAGGGTGGCATTGACCGTGATGCTGGCATCGGAAGCCGACTTCTTCATCATGGACGAGCCCACCAACCACCTCGACATTGACGCCATCGAATTTCTGGAAAACTACCTCGGACACTCACGCAGCACCCTCCTGATGGTCACCCACGACCGCTATTTCCTTGACCATGTGTGCAATACGGTGATGGAACTCGACCACGGGGCAGTCTATACCTACAAGGGAAACTACGAGAACTACCTGGAAAAGCGCCAGGAACGCATCGACAACTATAACGCCGAGACCGCCAAGGTGAACAACATCCTGCGTCGCGAACTCGAATGGATACGCAGCTCGCCATGCGCCAGGACCGGAAAGGCGAGATACCGCATCAATGCCTTCTACGACCTGAAGGACAGGGCTGAACAAGTCTACACCAGCGGGAAAGTGAACCTGGACGAGATGGGGAAAGGCTCAAGGCTCGGAAACAAGATAATTGACTGTAAGGACGTGAGTTTCAGCTATGGACCGGATGTCTATCTGGACCATTTCACGTATAATTTCCAGCGGTTCGAACGCGTCGGCATCGTCGGCAAGAACGGCACCGGCAAATCCACGTTCCTGAACATCCTGACCGGCAACATCCCGGAAGACGGGCAGTTCAGCGGCATCATCGAACGCGGCGAATCCCTGAAAATAGGCTTCTATCGCCAGACCGGCATGAAATTCAATGAAGACCAGACGGTTATGGAGGTGGTGAGCGACATGCATCTGCTGAACCAATTCCTTTTCAGCCATGACATGTTCACCACCAAGGTATCGAAACTCTCCGGAGGCGAACGCAGGCGGCTCTACCTGATGACCATCCTGATGCAGAACCCGAACCTGCTCATCCTCGACGAGCCGACCAATGACCTCGACATCGTGACGCTAGACGTGCTGGAAGAATACCTGAAAGACTTCAAGGGATCATTGATCATCGTATCCCACGACCGGCACTTCCTCGACCGCCTCGTCGACCACCTCTTCATCTTCTGCGGCGACGGCAAGGTGAAGGACTTCATCGGCTCCTACAGCGAGTATCACGAATATATAAAGGAGTACGAATCTCAGCAAAAGGCTGCCGCCCGTGAAAAGGCTGGCGCCAATGTCCGTGTCAATGCTGATGTGACCGATGCCGACAAGCCGGCCAAGAAGAAAAAGCTTACATACAAGGAGCAGAAAGAGCTGGAACAGATTGAAACAGACCTGGATACGCTTGGAAAAGAGAAAGCCGGACTGGAACGGGACCTCGCATCAGGCACCCTTCCTTATGACAAGATTCAGGAGGTGTCGGCGCGGTTCGGCGAAGTGAAAGACCTCATGGATGAGAAAGAAATGCGTTGGCTGGAACTACAGGACAGCATCCGATAGCCCGTCACACACAATACAAACCAAAAAAACACATAATAATGGCAAGATTTTTTGACCCGCCTGCACCGAAGCAACAGCTTCCGTCAGAGAAAGTTCCTAAAGTTTTCAATGCGATGAGATGGAAGGTATTCCTTGGAGCCTTCCTCGGATATGCCGGATATTATCTGGTCCGCAAAAACCTCTCACTCGCAGCCCCGGACATGATCAAGGACGGAATCCTCGATGCCGGAAAAGTAGGACTTGCAATGTCAGCGGTATCTATCGCCTATGCATTCAGCAAGTTCATCATGGGCAGCGTATCGGACCGCTCGGACTCCCGTAAGTTCCTCTGTGTCGGACTGGTACTCTCCGCATTGGTAATGATTCTCACCGGCGTCATCCCTTATGGCGCGAACACGGCGCTGAACACGACCGTCATTTTCATCCTCATGCTCGTGGTCGGATGGCTCTCCGGAATGGGCTGGCCTCCATGCGGCCGAATCATGACACACTGGTTCTCCCAGAACGAGAGAAGCTTCAAGATGAGCATCTGGAACGTATCCCACACCATCGGCAGCTTTGCGCTCGGATTCCTGGCCATCGCAGGCGTGGCACTTTTCGCCTTCTTCGCCCCGACATTCGGCATTGACCCTGCACAGGCATGGCGAGGAAACTTCATCTTCCCGGCGCTCATTGCGATAGCCATTGCAATATTCTGCTGGTGGGCGATCCGCGACACCCCTGAATCATGCGGCCTCCCGTCCGTACAGGAATACCGCAACGACTACAGCGGTGTGAAGAGCAAAGGCCCTGCCGGCGACAAGCTCCCGTTCAAGGTCCTTTTCATCGACTACGTCTTCAAGAACAAACTCCTCTGGATTGTCGCCCTCAGCAACATCTTCGTATACATGGTCCGCTACGGTATCGGCGACTGGTCACCGACCTTCCTTCAGGATGCCGGCATCATGACCGCCGACGAAAGCAAGGTGGCATTCTCCGTACATAACCTCATCGGTGCATTCGGAACCATCCTCTGCGGCCTCGCCACATCCAAGATTTTCAAGGGCCGTTGCGCTCCGATGAACGTCATCTGCATGATAGCATGTATGTTCGGTGTCCTCATCTACTGGTTCGTAGGCGCCGGATATGTAGCGATGAGCCCGGCTCTCCAGAAGACGCTCGTCTACGTCGCACTCTGCCTCATCGGCTTCTTCATCTATGGTCCTGTGGCACTTACGGGCGTACAGGCATTGAACCTCGTACCTAAGAATGCAGCAGGAACCGCAGCAGGCTTCGTAGGACTCTTCGGCTACTTCATCGGTGACGCCATCTGCTCCAAGATTTTCGTCGGCAGCGTCGCGAACCACCTCGGCTGGAACGCCGCGAACCTGACTGTCGCCGTCGGCGCCGGCATCGGTGTCCTCCTCTGCGCAATGCTCATCAAGAGTGAAAAGTCAATGACCAACAACTAGGATTTTATATGACAAACGTTGCAATCTTCGTTTCCGGCGGCGGAACCAACTGCGAAGCCATCATCAGGCATTTCTCCGGATCACAGGACGTGAAAATCTCGCTCGTGCTCAGCAACCGCGCTGACGCCTATGCGCTGGTCCGCGCCCAAAACCTCGGAATCCCGACCATCGTGGTTCCGAAAAAGCAGTTCAATGACGAGGCTTACATGATGGCGCTCATGAAGCAGTTCGGCATCGATTTCATCGTACTCGCCGGCTTCCTGCTCGTCGTCCCTGATTTTCTTATCAATGCTTATGAACACAAGATGGTCAATCTTCATCCCGCATTGCTCCCCAAGTTCGGCGGCATGGGAATGTACGGACATCATGTTCACGAAGCAGTCAAGGCAGCGGGGGAGACCGAAACCGGTATGACGGTCCATTACGTAAGTAATCAGGTGGACGGTGGTGAAATCATCGCCCAGTACTCGACGCCGATTTCTCCGGACGATACTCCGGACGATATCGCAGCCAAAGAACACGTTCTGGAGATGCAACATTTTCCTGAAATTTTGGAAAAATTATTGTCAAAATAGATATTTGATAATTTATGCCATAAATTTTCAAATGCTTTTTTGGCCGGGCTGAGGTCCTTTAATTCATTTATTGCCCACTTGCGCTAGAAAATGGCGCAAGTGGGTTTTATGTTTGTCGGGGCGCTTGTTCTTGCGCTAAAATATGGCGCATGTAAATTTCTATGCATGATTTTACATGGGGGGGGGGTGAATAGACGCTCTATAAGGCACTTTTTTGCACTGCAAATAGAAAAGTTCCATATTGTAATTTTCGAATCTGAATTCTATTTTTGCAATCAACAAATCAAAGGGATGTTTTGCCGGCGGCTTTCAGCCGCAGCATAACTGATGTAAAAAAGGGAAGATTGTAAAATATGAATTGGCTAGTTAAAATAGCTCTCACGGCATCCTTGTGTGTGTCGGCGGTCAGTGCGCTACACGCGCAGACACCACCCGATACGGATGCGGCCCAAGAGACTGGAGCACGTTCCGTCGCACGACGGTTCGCGATTTGGTACTGGCTTGACCGTATCGACATCGACGAGCATTATCTGGATAACGAAAGGCAACTTGCTGAAATCAAGAAATACCCTAAGATTGACAGTATCACGATTTGCTCTTACGCTTCTCCGGAAGGTGTATATGAGAGAAACGTGTGGCTTGCCCGCAAGAGAGCCGAGGCGGCACGCCGCTTTCTCGTCAACAATATCCCTGACGGCTCGTCTCTTAACGGGGATAAGATCAAGCTCCAGCCTATGAATGAGAACTGGGAGGGACTCAGGGCTGAACTCGAAGCTAACTACACCCTTCCGAATAAAGACAAGGTGATGAGGATTCTCGATGCCAATGTCGGCAACGACACCAAGAAATGGAGAATCCGTCACTTGGACAACGGCTATACTTGGCACTACATAATCGTTAACCACATGCCTAAGTTGAGACTTGCCACATGGATCTGCGTATGGGTGGATCCGGCAGTCCCTGCTGTGGCTGAGATGGGACAGCAGGCAGCGGAACCTGAAAGGCCTTTGGCGCTCGCCGGGCCATCCGCTCCTGCCGGACCTGTTGTCAGGATTGAACCTCCCAAGCCTCTGTATGACAGGCAAATGATTCTTGCCGGACGGACAAATCTCCTCGCACCTGGACTTAATTTCGGCGTAGAGATTCCTATCGGAAGACACGTTTCCATAGGTGCCGACTACTGGTATCCTTGGTGGCTTGCCAAGAACAACAAGTATTGCGGCGAAATGCTCGGCTGGTTCATTGACGGAAAATATTGGTTCTCACGCCCTGGCGGCAAATATGAGTGGACACGCGCAGACAAGCTGAAAGGACATGCACTGGGACTCTATGCCGGCGGCGGTTACACGACTACCAGAAACGCAGAAGCGGCTATCAGGGAGAATATCTGGATTTCGGTGTGGACTACACCTTCGGTCTTCCTGTCGGTCGCAAGAAATGGATGCGTATGGAGTTCAACCTCGGCGTAGGCTGTATCATGACGAAGGCTCGTCACTACACTCCGACTGCTGATTATGAGGAACTTATCAAGGATCCTGGAATCAAGAACAAGTACTATACTTTCTTCGGTCCTACCCGCGCGGGCATCTCGTTCGTGCTGCCGATTATCGTGAAACACAAGGCAAAAGGAGGTGGGCGATGAAAAGGACAATGCAAATTTTGATTGCAGCTGTAATGCTGCTGTCTCTGTTCTCTTGTCACAGAAGGCCGCTCACTACTGCGGACTACACCGTAAGGCTTGATATCAATATCGACCATGACATCGTGAACTATGAGATGCCTCGGGATCCTGAAATCATGCGAGTTGCGTTCTATGACCACAATACCGGACAGCTGTTCACACAGGCGTTCCTTCCTCCGACAGGCGGCGAAGTGAACATCGTTCCGGAACGTACCTACGACATATTGGTCTACAACTTCGATACGGAAGTGACATTGATCAAGGACGAGAACGACTGGACGAAGATTCTGGCGACTACGAACACCATTTCGGATGCGTTCAAGAGCAAGCTGAAGAGTCGTGGTACGAAGAGCCCGATGACCGATGCGGACGCGGACAAAGATGAGGAAATCGTCTATGACCCTGACCATCTTTTTGTCGGACGCCTTAATGAAGTGAATATTCCGGCACGCTCCGTGGATTCTCCGGAAATCACCTTGCGGGTGGATTGCAAGTCCGTCGTGCAGACCTGGCTTCTGGAAGTGAACAATATCAAGGGCGCACAATACGTGGCCTCCATTTCCGCAGTCATCACCGGACTTTCCCAGCACCACAAGATTTCCAGGGACCTGCGTTCCAAGGAGTTTGCGTCAGTGTTCTTCGATGTCCAGCGTCTCGACAGGGACGGTATCCTCATGACCAAGTTCAATACTTTCGGTATGAATCCGGAAGCGGGCGAGAAGCAGATTCTCTCACTGGTCATTACCGATACCGGCGGTAAGTCCCATATTTTCAATGTGGATGTATCCGACCAGTTCCCGGACAATGACAGGCAGTATATCCAGGTGAATACCGATGAAATCGATATTCCTGAACCTGAAAAGAAAGAAGGCGGCGGACTTGCCCCATCTGTGGATGAGTGGAAGGATATCGTTTCCAATATTACGATCTAATTTATTAACAACTATAGTATTACAAAATTGTTTGAACAATGAAAAAAAGTTTGATTATCGCGCTCGGTGCCATTGCACTGGTCGCTTGTACCAAGACTTCTGTCAGCTATGAGCAGACAGGCGAGATTGGTTTCGCTCCTGTAGTCAGGAAGAACAGCACCAAGGCTGCTGTCGAGGGTGCAGAATTTCCTAATCAGAACATCAAGGTTTTCGGCTACTATGACAATTCCATGGCTGTAGGAAGTTCTTATTCTGCCGGCAAATTTGCTGTAGAGTATCTTCCTGGAGTAGAGTTTGCAAAAAATGGTGCCATTTGGGCTGGCGCAAATAATAATCATTATTATTGGCCTAAGACCGGTTCCATTCTTTTCGCAGGTTATTCTCCTGCTGATTTTGGTGTTGTGACATTCAGTTTAGAGAATAATATATTCTCTGTTGCACAATTGGAGCAGCCTGAATTCTATCCTACTATTAAAGACCTTCTTTATGCTGGATATACAACCTCTGTTATTGGTCGTACTGTAGACATGGCGTTCTCTCATGCACTTTCTTGGGTTACAGTCAATGCTAAAGCAGCAGCTGAAAATCAGATTAGGATTACCAACATTAAGTTTGTCGGTTTGGCGGCGAAAGGTTCTTCTACACGTCTCCCTGAATGGACGACAACCGGAACTAAGGTTCTCACTGTATTTGCTCCTGAATCAGCATTTGCGGTTCCGGCAGAGGCAACTCTAGTTGAGAGCAATCCTAATTGTGGTCTGGTATTCCCGCAGACTCTTACCGATGCTGCAGAGATTGTCGTATCTTATGAAATGAACAATGGTGCTGGTCAATGGTTTGCACAGGCTCCGTTTGTCCAGAAACTCAACTTGCTTAAATCTGGTGACGATACAATTAATAAGTGGGAAGCTGGAAAGCACTATACCTATATCATCAACTTCTCTACAATTGAAGGAGGACCGGATAGCTCTAATGAAATTACGATAGCTCCTACCATAAATAATTGGACGCCGGTTGTGGCAGACGGAATCTCAGCCAACTAAGATTTAGCAAACATTTACTCGTAGCAATACGTTAAATAACTTTATTATGAAACTCATTTCCAGGACCTTGGTGCTGCTGACCGCAGCAATCACATTGACCGGCTGTCTTGCTTCCACGAAGTACGACAAATCCACCGGCGACATACGTCTGCGACCTGTGATCGGCATCGGCACAAGGTCCGGGAAGGAGTTCATTCCATTCCCGGAAGACAGGAAATTCAATGTTTTCGCGATTTCCCAGGACACCGGGCGTAAATTCCTCGACGATGTTGCCGTGACCTACGGGGGCAAGAGGGGCTGGTTCCCGGAGAATACTCCGAAATGGCCAGTGGATGAATCCCTTAAATTCATCGGATATTACCCTTCCGACCTTCAGATGACATGCAACAGCGACGGGACATTGAAAATGCCGGCATATACCGCCGGAGACATTGACCTTCTGGTTACCGATCCCACGAAGGCATATAACAAGAACGACAGCATCGCGGGCCTCCCGTTCTATCATGCATTGGCGAAGATTGATTTCCGCGCGAAGCATGCATTGAACAGCGCTACACGCGTGCGGGTCGAAAGGATCGTCATCAAGGGAGCGTATGTGCAAGGCGCATTCGATTCTTCCGCAGACCTCCGTTGGAACCCGGCCGGACAGCAGACGGACATAACTGTCTATGCAGCAAACGGTCGCGAGGAGGGGATTGAGATTTTCAATCTGGTTCCGAAATATGTGGGCAGCAGCATGTTCATCATTCCGCAGAAGAACATGGGATCGTCCATTGAAGTTACCTACGCTTTCCAGACAGGTGAGAGCGGATGGATCGGCGGACAGACAGTGTCCGCACCTGTCACACTTGATGCGTGGGAGCCTGACAGGCACTATACCTACACATTGAGCATTTTCAAGGATCAGGAGAAAGAACTGACCTATACCACCGGCATGAGCAGCTGGGATGATACATTGAAAGAAAATGAAAACTGATATGAAACATATAAATACGTTGGCAGCGGCAGTCTTTCTGGCGGCAGCTTTGTCCTCATGCGCCAAGATGCGCGTGGAGACGGAAGATGTCCGTCCGGCCGGGACTCCTATCCGTATGGCGGTTTCGTCAGAAGGTGCGCAGACGAAGGCATTGTTCGACGCGGACTCTTTTTCCGCCGAAGGCAATGTCCTGCAGATATGGGATGTCTATTTCAATTCTGTCGTAGCTCCGCAGGCCTACATTGAAGGTACCAATGTCGTTTCTACAGGCACCACCGGCGCCGTTTGGCCGTTCAAGGAAGGCGATGCTGTCAAGCATTATTATTGGACCAAGACCGGCACCCACCGTTTCTACGGCGTGCTGGTGAAGGATAATTCCGGCAGCGCACCTTTGACTCCGACAACCGGTTGGGGGTTCGACGCGGCGCACAAGGTTTACTCTGTGCCGACCACGACATTGACCCTGACCTCGCCCCAGTTCGATTTCGTTTATTCCAATGTCATTGAACGCAATCTCGACGATGGTGCCCCTACCACAGCCGTTCCTCTAAAATTCAACCACCTCTTCTCGGCATTCGGTTTCACTTTCGAGAACGACAGCCCGTCCAGTTTCAATATCAAGTCCGCGACTCTCAAAGTGAACGACCAGGCTGCCGCGAAGATTGATTATTCCAATGTCTGGGACAAGGGTTTTGCACCAGCTGATGCAGACAACTGGAATCCGGCAGTTACCTATACCGGTCTGACAATGTCCTCGACAACCGGCATTTCCGGAAAAACCGGAGATATTCAGGCCGGCACCTGCTACGACATGTTCCAGGGCGTCCTGATCGACAAAGACAATATGGCCAATTATGACAAATACACCCTCATCTGGCCCCAGGATTTGACCGGGAAGACGCTGGAGATGTCATATCTTGTTTCTGGTAAAAAATATCAGGAAGTGGACGTTACAGTTAATAAATATACTTATACGACTTCGTTCGGCAGTGATAACTATGATGTTTCATTTACGGATAATCTTAACAATGTGATGTCTTCAGGAGATAAGAGTTTTGATTATAATAAAGAAAATGGGCATTATGTATATGTAGGTAGGGGAAAAGGTAATTACGCTGTCAAAAGTGCAGATAAATGGTATTGGGGAAATTACACTAGAAGTACCATCACTGACAAGGAATCCCAGCTCGTAGATTATACTGAAGAGAAAACAGTTACGAAGAATTTGAAAGATCTTACTCCAGGAGGGACCTGGCTGGCGGGTAACCGATATCTCTATAAACTTGTCTTCAGTGATAATGAGGTTAATTTGGTTGTGAGTGTCATGAAGTGGGAAGACGGTCATGGCGGTAATGTTACATTCCAATAAGAGTGAAGAATATGAAACACTATATACTACATATATTGGCAATGTCAATGCTGATTATGTCGACATCTTGTGTTAAGGAGATGTCTGGAGTATCACCATCTGGAGATGAGGGGGAGATTACTCTTTCGCTTGATGTTTCTACCGGGAAAATGCCAGATGTCATTGTCAAGAATTCTTGGGCTGATAATGATGCGGCTGAGCGTGCTGTCTATAATCTTAGAATATATGTTTTCTCTGAGTCCGGACATTTGGCTGGTTATGGCCTTTTCGGCAAGTTGACTACTAGTGAAGTGTCGGATGGCTACAATGCTAAAGTTGAGCATGTTCATACCTCGACTGGTGAGAAACTGTACATATATGGGATTGCCAATGCGACTAATTCCCAGTATTGGGTATCGGATAACAATATTCTTGATATAAATGATGCCGCCACTTCCACATTGACCAGAGAACAATTCCTCCAGGCTACCTATACCAGGCAGAAAGAGTCATATAACCCGCGTGATAACCAGTTTCTTATGACTGGTTATGTGAATGATGGAAAGCCTGTTACTATTGCGCGAAAAGGGGGTTCAGTCAATGCTGAGATTACAGGGCTTACAGATGATGCTAAACGCCTAAAGCTCTATAAGGTTATGTCTAAGAACAGTATAGAAATTAAGGCTGGCGCTGGTATCACTTTCGACCCGGATTATATGGAGATTTATAATATGCCATCGTCGGCGGCATTGATGCGTAGACTTCCTATAGAAACGGATGAGGCCTTGAGGCCCGCAGCCGGAGATTTTGAGACCTTTGAGCGAATCGTATTGGATGAAAACACATTGACATGGTATATGCCGGAAAATCTCCAGAATTCAGATAAGGTGGTTTCTACTTTCAACGATAGGGAGAAGAATACTTATGTCGGCGATGTGAAGATTTTTGACAACGCACCGGAGAATGCTACATACATTGTCATTCATGGTCGCTATGAATCTGCCCAGTATAAGGGAAATGTGGAATATACGATTCACTTGGGAGATTTTGGTAAGTCAATGTCTGATTTCAATGTTGTCCGTAACTATAATTACAAGTATACCATAACAATCAATGGGGTGGACAATTTCATTGCGGAGTCGGAGTGCCAGACTGGAAAGTATGATCATGGTTCAGAAGGTATTATAATCAATACGTCTTCAGGACAATTGCTGAATGTCGATTGTCATTATGAGGCTCGCGTGATGCAGTTCAAGAAATCAGAGCTGAAAGCGTTGATTGACCAAAACTTTGGTTATATTATAAAAATCAAGACCGCTTTTGGCGAGACCACGAGTTTGTTGGCTGTTCCTGAGCATACTAAAAATGGTATCACTATTCCTGCCGGAATTTATGACGCTGCGGATTTTAAAGATAAGTTGGATAATAATCGTCAACCAGAGTTGTTGTCTACTATCAATACTGACGGAAGCGTGTCGAATCCTGGTGCGTTGGTTTTGAGCGGGGAACTCGATTTTGACTGGGTTCATTTTGTGAGGAATACGGGAACTAGGAAGACGTATACGGGAACTTCTTCTTGGACGGGTGGGCAAACGCATGAAATTAATGAAGTTTGTGCCTATCCGGGAGATGAAAATTCTAATGTGATGAACGTGTTCCAATTCTTCCAAAAGCTTTATGAAGAAACGTTAAAGACCAGCAGTAGCTTTTTCAATCAGGATAGCGGTAATTCCGTTTACGTGACATGCTTTATTGATGAAAACTATTACGAGCATAAGAATTGGTCGGAGTATGTGAACAAAAATGAGGACAGAGTGCTCTATTGTGCAAACTCTTTTAGCACGAGTGAGGATGGAAGAAGTTCATACGCCAAGGCTAAATATGTAGTTTCCCAGAAGTCTATCAAGTCTTTTTATTCTGCTGATGTGGCGCTGCCGTTTGGTATTGAATCTATATCAGAAGAAGATGTCGTGTGGGCTAAAGATAATAACTTTAGACTTTCGGGTGGTAATAACAAAGCGCCTAAGAATTGGGAAGGTCGTGCTTCTGCGTTGGCAAATAATACATCGACTGCCGATAACCGTGACAAATATGCATATTCGGTATTTAGAAATATAGGTACTCAGGATATGTATAAAGACCCGTATAAAGCTTGTATGAGCAGAAATCGTGATGCTAATGGTGATGGCACAATTCAGGGAGACGAGATCAAGTGGTATCTGGCAGCTGTGGACCAATATAAGGGTGTTTGGGTTGTAGATGATTTCTTGCCGACAGAGGTTAAACTTTTTGAGCCGAGTGCGGATAATTGGCGCAAGCTGAATGGTGTCTGGAATAATAATGATCATAACCTTGAGCCATGGCATTATTTTACAGCTTCTTCACAATTTATATTTTGGGCAGAAGAAGGTTGTTCAACGGGTAATTCTGGAAATGCAGTAATGGTCCGTTGTATAAGGACGCTGCAAAATAACGGTAAAGGTTTGGAAGAGTCTGATAAATATTATTCGTTTGAAAAAATCGGCTCTGGCACTACCGTTGAAACTGTTATCTCTTTGGATCTTGCACCAGGGGCAACTCGATCTTTCCAGGGATCGGCGCAGCAGCCTTCTTATGAGAGAGGTCAGAAACATAATAATAAAGTTTATAATAAGTTTAAGGTTGCATCCTCTAATATCGGCCCGTATACTCGTGGGGAGATTCTGAATTCCAGCAATGGCGCTGACTTTATTGCTGCCGATAAGGATGTCTGCCAAACTCAGATGGGAATGGGCTGGCGAGTTCCGACTCAAAAGGAATTGTCGTTGATGTCGGCAGTTTTGAGTACAACTGAAATGGATCTGGCTAATAATAAATTTTTATGGTGCAGTACATCTTTTACAGGACTGGATACTGGATATTATAAACATGACCAGGGAAATGCATGTGGTGGCTTTGCTCTTATTTCGACTGGCTCCATGACTATTGCTCCAAGTGGAAATGGCTATGTCCGCTGCGTAATGGATGTGAAAGAATAATCAACACGATAATCAAAACATCTTTTTGATTATATATACTATATTGGTAAAATGGCGTCCGAAGTGATTTCGCACGCCATTTTTGCCTTTTCCCATCTCACCTCCACCCCGCGCCGCATTGTCTTACACTCCGCCTTCTACCCCGTGCTTCGCTCCACATCTCACCCTGCACTCCCACCCTACACCCCATCATGCGCTTCACCCAGCACCTAGACCCCCATTCCCATCCTTATCCATCAGCCAAGTCTCTTCTTCCTCCCGCCCACCCATTTCCCATCCGCGTCTCTCCATCCCTCTCTGTTCCTCAGCCAAGCCCCTTCACCCCGTACTTCACCCCGCATCCCATCATGCCCTTCACCCTGCGCACCGACCCCATTCCACACCACCCATTTCCCATCCGCGTCTCTCCACCCTCCGTGTTCCTCAGCCAAGTCCCGCCTGTGGATTTTCTCGTGCGTAAAAAGGCCAGGTTCACTCACGACATGACATTTTTTCACCACGACGTGCGTGGAAAACGTTTTAATGCTCACGAGGGGTCACATAAAATGGAAATGATCATCAGCAAAGACCATGTGGCAGAGAAGCCCGGGCGGGGGTGGGACCTCT
>ERZ779851.2334-NODE-2334-length-14676-cov-11.180015_pt1 | contig 14676 bp, 22 predicted proteins | sample MGYA00511094_ERZ779851 | MGnify/ENA primary metagenome ERZ779851 (study PRJEB29588, sample SAMEA2155512) | human gut metagenome | biome: human gut; feature: human-associated habitat; material: faeces | place: Denmark | collected 2008/2010 ...
TAACATATATAATTAATTAAAAAATATACAAATTTTCTCAAAAAACTATACAAATTTGAAAAAAAATATTATAATAGATAATGGTAAAATAAAAAGATTATGTATAAAAGTGCATAAAGAACAATAAAAGAAAATGCAAAATTACTTTATGGATTTAGAGGAGGAGTAAAGTATGGATTTAAAATCTGTTATTACAGGAATAGAAGGACTAAAAGCAAAAGGAGATTTAGATATAGAAATTAAATCAATAGAAAGTGATTCAAGGAAAATAAGCAAGGATGGAATGTTTGTTGCAATAAAGGGATTTGAAACAGATGGACATAAATACATTAAACAAGCAGTAGAAAATGGTGCAACAGCAATAATGATTCAAGAAGGAACAAAAATAAATAAAGAAGATATAACCGATGATACAACAATTATCATGGCACCAGACACAAGAATTGCAGCTGCAAAAATGGCTTGTAATTTTTATAAAAATCCTTCAAAGGAACTAAAATTAATAGGAATAACAGGAACTAAAGGAAAAACAACCACCTCCTTTATGATAAAAGCCATTCTAGAAGCACAAGGTAAAAAAGTTGGTTTAATAGGTACTATTGCCAATTACATAGGTGGAAAAAATTTAGGAGAGAGCTCACGTACAACACCAGATAGTTTAGAACTTCAAAAACTATTCAAACAAATGGTAGAAGAAAAAGTAGAATGCGCAGTTATGGAGGTATCATCACAAGCTTTAAAACTACATAGAGTAGATGGTTGTGACTTTGATATAGGTGTATTTACCAACTTTTCAGAAGACCATATAAGTGAAAAAGAACATCCAGATATGGAGGATTACTTCAATTCAAAACTAAAATTAATGGAAATGAGTAAAACAAGCTATATAAATGCAGATGATTATAGAGTATCAAAGATAAAAAAACTCTTACCAGAAAAAGACATAAAATCATACGGAATAGATAATGAAGCAGATTTAATTGCAAAGGATATAACAATAACCAATTCAAGTGTAGACTTTAAAGTAAAGATAAATGGCAAAAATGAAAGGGTAAAAACAGGGATACCAGGTAGATTTAGTGTGTATAATTCATTAGCAGCAATAAGTGTTGCAACAAAACTTGGTGCAAATGTAGAAAAAATAAAAGAGGCACTATTAAGTGTAAGAGTTCCAGGTAGAAGTGAATTAGTAGACAATAAAAAAGGACTAACAATAATGATTGATTATGCACATTCTCCAAAGAGCCTGCAAAGCATATTAAGTGCAGTAAAAAGCTATACAAGAGGAAAAGTTATTTCTGTATTTGGCTGTGGAGGAGATAGAGATAAGACTAAAAGACCAATTATGGGACAAATTTCAACAAGTATTGCAGATTTTACAATAATAACTTCAGATAATCCAAGAACAGAAAAACCAGAAGAAATAGTAAAAGAAATAGAAGAACGGAGCAAAAATATCAAAAGGCAGATATATAACAATTATAAATAGAACAGAAGCAATAAAATATGCAATAAATATGGCAAATAAAAATGATATAATAGTATTAGCTGGAAAAGGACATGAGACGTATCAGGAAATAAATGGTGTAAAACATCATTATGACGAAAGAGAAATTATAAAGGAGGTAATATAATTTGTATTTCCAAACAAGAATACTGTTTGTATCATTTGTGGCGACAGTAATTCTAGCAATATTTATAATACCAATATTAAGAAAATTTAAAATAGGTCAAATAGAAAGAAAAGATGGCCCAGAAAGCCATTTTGGAAAAAAAGGGACTCCAACAATGGGAGGAATAATTATAGCATTAGGAATAATTATTGGAACAATAGGAGGATATATATATTATTCTACAACAGACCCAATTGTAGGAGAGAAACTATTCCCTTTACTACTTATATCAATAGGATTTGGAGCAATAGGATTTATTGATGATTATAAAAAACTAGTATTAAAAAATACTAAAGGATTAAAACCATCAAGTAAAATGTTAGGACTACTTATAATATCAGTTTTATTTACACTATATCTATTAAAAGGAGCAAACCTAGGAACTGCTACAATTATACCATTTACAAAGCAAGTAATAATATTGCCAGTTCTAGTTTATATACCTTTTGCAATTTTTGTTATGCTTGCTACAACAAATGCAGTAAATTTAACAGATGGAATAGATGGACTAAGCACAAGCGTATCTGCAATTATTACTACATGTTTAACAGTAATTGCGATTATATTAGATGTAAAAGAGATAGTAGTATTTGGAAGTATAATAGTTGGAGCATGCTTAGGATTTTTAATTTTTAATTTAAATACAGCACAAGTATTTATGGGAGATACAGGTTCTTTACTACTAGGAGGAGTAATATCTGCAATGGCACTTTATTTACAAATGCCTTTGATACTTTTAATAATTGCAGCTATCCCTGTTCTAGAAACAATATCGGTTGTGCTTCAAGTAGTATATTTCAAGAAAACAGGAGGAAAAAGGCTATTCAAGATGGCGCCTTTACACCATCATTTTGAATTATCAGGGTGGAAGGAAAATAAAGTGGTATCAATATTTTGTATTTTTACATTAATGCTTTGCATTATAGGCCTTTGTTCTATATAAACAAAAGAAACATAGTATAAATAAGAGAGGTAAATATGAAAAATAAAACAAACAAGGATAAAACCAAACCATTTGATTTTATTTTATTTATGGTGGTATTAGTACTACTTGGAATGGGTATAACAATGGTACTTTCTGCAAGTTCACCGTTATCACTATCAACTACATCAAGTAGTTACACATATGTTTACAAACAAGCTATAGCAGCAGTACTTGGAATAATACTTATGGTAATTATATCAAAAATAGATTATAAAATATTATCAAAGTTTTATAAAGTAATTTGGATATTTTCAATAATTGGGCTAGCAGCAGTTTTAATTCCTGGAATAGGTGTAGAGGTAAACGAAGCAAAAAGATGGATAAAGTTTCCAATCTTTGGTAGAATACAGCCATCAGAAATAACAAAACTAGGATTAATAATCTTTTTTGCAGAATACCTTACAATACATAGAAGTGAACTCAAAAAATTATGGAAAGGCTTTTTAAAACCATTAATATTTTTTGCATTACCTGCAGTTGCAATACTCTTAGGAGTACAATCACACTTAAGTGCATCTATAGTAATAGTTTTAACAATATCTGTTATGATGATTGTAGCAGGATGTAAAATATCTCATTTTATTATATTTGGAAGCCTTGGAGCAGCAATAGGAGGTACAGGATTATTTGTACTTGCAAAATATTTTCATATAAGAGCAGATAGACTTCAAAGATTAGGAGCTTTTATAGATCCTTGGAAAGACCCACTAGATACAGGGTGGCAAATAATACAAGGATTATATGCAATAGGCTCAGGAGGACTTTTTGGAGTAGGGCTAGGTAACAGTAGACAAAAATATTTATATATATCAGAGCCACATAATGATTATATATTTGCAGTTTTAGCAGAAGAACTAGGTTTTGTAGGTTGTGTATTAGTTGTTTTGTTATTTGCAATATTTATTTGGAGAGGAATAATAATATCAATGAAAGCACCAGATATGTTTGGAAGTTTACTAGCATGTGGCATTACAGCACTTATAGGTTTTCAAGCTATTATGAATATTGCAGTTGTAACATCATCAATACCAGTAACAGGAGTTGCTCTTCCATTTTTTAGTTATGGAGGAACCTCGCTCATAATACTACTTGCAGCAGTCCGGTGTACTACTTAATATATCAAGACAAAGCAGTAAAATTTAGATGCAACTTTGTTTCTAATGAATAGTAAATAATTAATTGGAGGGAAATATGAAGGTAATTATTGCAGCAGCTGGTACAGGCGGACACATTAATCCAGGAATAGCAATAGCAAATGAAATAAAAAACCATTATCCTAGTGCTGATATTACATTTATTGGAACACCGAGAGGACTAGAAAATGATTTAGTACCACGTGCAGGATACAAATTAAAAACAATAGAAGCCTACGGTATAAAAAGGCAAATTAGTTTAAGCAATCTTAAAAATGCATACAAAACTTTAAAAAGCTATAAACTTGCAAAAAAGATAGTAAAAGATATAAAACCTAATATAATAGTTGGAACAGGTGGATATATTTGTGGTCCAGTATTTTCAGGAGCCTTCAAGTATGGTATTCCAACAGTAATACATGAAAGTAATGCATTTCCAGGAATTGCAGTAAAATTGCTTTCAAAGAAAACTAATACCGTTTTAGTAGGCTTTGAAGATACAAAGAAAAGGCTACCAAAAGCAAAAAATGTAGTAGTTACAGGAACACCTACAAAGGTAAGAAAAATAAATTTAACTCAAAAGCAAAAAGGAGAAATAAAAAAGCAATTTAAAATAGAAAATGAATTTCCAATTGTAACGATATTTGGAGGAAGCCAAGGTGCAGAATCAATTAATAGATGTATAATTGAAATAATAAACAAAAAACTTAACAAAGAATATCAAATAATATGGGCAGTTGGACAAAAAAATTATGAAGAAGTTAGAAACAGTATTAAAACACCATATAATGTCTGCATAGTGCCATATATATATAATATGGAGGAGGTCTTAAATTTAGCAGATTTAGTAGTTAGCAGAAGCGGAGCAATGACAATAACAGAGGTTGCAAAATGTGGCAAGCCTGCAATATTTATACCATATCCGTTTGCAACTGAAAATCATCAAGAATATAATGCCAAAGTTTTAGCAAATGCAGGTTCAGCAAAAATTATACTAGATAAAGAATTAAATAGCAATAAACTAAATAATACAATAAACGAAATATTAGAGAATAAAGAAAAGCTAAAACAAATGGGAGAAAATGCAGAAAAGGTATCAATAAAAAATGTTGAAGACAGAATATACAACGAAATTGAGAAATTAATAAAAGGCACATAGAAAATTATCTATGTGCTTTTTGTGGTTATTTTTGTTTACGATTATTAAAGAGCTCAATCTCTTCTGGGAAGGAAAAGAACTTATGACCATGACCACTTGCAGTTGGAATTTCAAAAGAATATCTTCCATCCTTACATCTAATGGTGAAATTTATACCATATAATGGTTTTAAAATTTTGTCAAGCTGCTCACAAACTTCCCGAAGAGTCTTACCTTTTTCCATAATCAACCCCCACATATAATAATATAATGTAAATATATTATACTACCAAAACAAGAAAAAATCAAACTCTACATAGGTCAGGCACAATTATTTATTTAGAACATATAATTGTTATAGATAAATGGAGGTGCTTTTTTTTGTTCATTTTTTTAACAAGTTTTATAGAGTTCTGTAAAACTGCATTTTTTATCTTAGGGTACATATCAAATAATAGTTTATTTCCAGAACCATTATCACAAGAGGAGGAAAAAAAATATCTTGAAAAGTATATGCAGGGTGATGAGGAAGCAAGAAATATATTAATAGAAAGAAACTTAAGGTTAGTAGCACATATATGCAAAAAATATAATATACCAAATTTAGAAATGGAGGATTTAATTTCAATAGGAACTATTGGGCTAATAAAAGGCATAAATACATTTAATACGGATAAAAATGTAAGACTTGCTACATATGCTTCAAGGTGTATAGAAAAATCTATACTAACATAGTGGCAACAAAAAACAATATAAATAGCTTATTTAATAAATTAAGGGAAAATATAAATTGTAATATTAAATTGGAATTACCAAAACTAATAAATGTAGATTATAGTAATGTGAAAAAATGGTTAAATAGACAAGCAATAATGAGTAAAACAAGTTATAACAAAATTAAAAATATATATAAAATTTAAGTATATCGTTTTGATATACATTATAAAAATTATAATAACGCTAAAAGCCACGCTTTTAGGCTCTTGCATGGAGTATGTATATACGCCTGTTCCTGCAAAATTATCCTGTGGGATAATTTTGACAGAATAATTAAGTTTATGGTATTATTATATAAACATATTAAAAAACATTATGATTTTAAAGAGTATAAAGAAAAAGGTGGATACGATGGAAAGATTAACGAAATTATCGAATCAAATTTTAACATATTCTATAAAAATAAAAGAAAATGAAAATTTGTTAATTGAACTATTTGGAACAGATGGTATTCCATTAGCGAAGAAACTAATTAGTCAAGCACATAAATTAAAAGTTAATGTTTTTTTCAATATAATAGAGTATGAAATTTTAGAAGAATTTTTAAAGAATGCTACAGAAGAAGAAATAAAGATGTATGCATTATATGATTTGAATAGAATGAAAGAAATGGATGCTTATGTAGGAATTAGTGCAAAAAGAAAAGAAAATGAGTTTGAAAATGTTCCTATGGCAAAGATGGAATTATATAACACAGAATATATGTTACCAGTTCATTTGAAAGAAAGAGTAAAAAAGAAATGGTGCATACTAAGATATCCGAATAGTTTTTTCGCAGAAATGAATAAAATGAGTTTAGAGCAAGCAGAGAATTTTTATTTTAATGTTTGTAATTTAGATTATGAAAAAATGTCAAATTCAATGAATAGATTGGTTGAGTTAATGAACAAAACGGATAAAGTTAGAATTATAGGACAAAATACAGATTTACTTTTTAGCATAAAGGGAATAAAAGCAGAAAAATATATAGGCAATTATAATTTGCCAGATGGTGAAGTTGCAACAGCCCCAGTAAAAACAAGTATAAATGGATGTATAACATATAATACACAAACAAAATACAATGGAAAAATTTTTAATAATATTAGATTTGAATTTGAAAACGGAAAAATTATAAAGGCAACTGCTAATGATACAACTGCTTTAAATGAAATATTAGATATAGATGAAGGAGCAAGATATATTGGAGAATTTGCTATTGGGTTAAATCCGTATATAACAAAAGTAAATTCTGATGTATTATTTGATGAAAAAGTATGTGGCAGCTTTCATCTGACTCCTGGAAATGCTCTTCAGGAAAGTGATAATGGAAACAGATCCTCTATTCATTGGGATATTGTAAATATACAAACACCAGAATATGGTGGAGGAGAAATTTGGTTTGATGATGTATTAATAATGAAAGATGGAAAATTTGTACTAAGTGAATTAGAATGTTTAAATCCACAGAAAATAAAGTAGAGTTCAAAATTGAACTCTACATTATTTCTTGTGCAGAATCATAATAAAATTCATCATATAATTTTGAATCTAATATCCAAGCATTGTCATTTAAAATTTTTTGAACTTCTGGTCTAGAAAGTTTTAATTTTTTAATATTGATTTTAGAAATTTCTAGTGGAAATGTTGAAATTAACCCTTTTTTTATAATTGGAAGATAATTAGGGGTTAAGCCAGTAACAAAACAGTTAAAAAAATCTGAAGTATTGCTTAAAGGCAAACTTATAATTATTTGCACTCTTTCTATTCCTAATTTGTGAGCACTTACATTTTTTAAATTAACATATGCTATATTATCTAAAAATTCAAGTGAACCTTCATAATAATAAGCACAGCTTGCAATATCAGTTTTTACACCATTATAAAATTGAGCTTGGAAAACATCAAAAGCATTATTATTTATCTTTATTATTGAAGATATTAACTTGTTGTCTGTAACATAATACAAATATAAAGTATCAGTATTAAAAGGATTTGAGAAGATAGTGTTTTCAGTATTTAATGGCAATATATCTGACAAATTGATGCCAAGAACATTGCATAATTCTAATGTTGTAATAAAATCTGGGATTATTTCACCTTTTTCATATTTAGAGATAGTTGCCTTACTTTTATAAATTTTATTGCCAACATCTTCTAAACTCAAATGTTTAATTTTCCTATAATTCCTTAAGATTTCTCCAATATTAGTTTGATTAGTATTGTACATAAAATCACCTATAAAATCAAAAGTTTCTTAAAAATATATTTTTTATTAAAAAAAGTCTATTTTGTAAAATTATACCCAAAAACATAAAAAAAGTCAACTCACACGAAACTTTTTTCGAGAAACAACAACGCCAAAAGAGTGTAATGACTGGAAAAATTTTGCAAAAGTATTGCCATTATGCTATAATTTCAAAAGAAATTAATGAATAAGGAGAACTAATATGCTATATGAAAAAATAAAAACAGATGGGGCATTTAATGTGTATATGCAATTATATGATAAAGTATTTGTTGATTATCTTGGCAAAGGCTTTGATATGGGAGCAATTACAAAAGGAAAAGAAATACATGAATCTTGGGTAATAGATTGGAAGGATGTTTTATTTTTAAAGCCAAGTAATATTAATGAGCAACGAACTTTTTTGATTTCACAAGATGATTATTTGGAATCAGCAAGAAGAAGATTAGCACATTTATTAAATATTGGATATGAGCCTGAAGAAATTAAAGGTAAAATACCTAAAACATACACTCCAATGTCGCTAACGATTAAAGATATGTTAATTAATGATGTTATTGTTCCTTTATATTTTCAAAAGAATAAATTAAAAGTAGCTGGATTAAATTCATTTGGGGTTCAAGGTATGATAATAAATAAAGAGCTTTTTCCAATAGAAGTTAATAGAGAAGCAAGATTTTCAAAAAAAGGATTCTATGATAAAAAAGATGAAACAGAAAGATAAAATTTAAAAGCAAGGAGGAGATTGGTTGTGAAAATTATTGTTGGAGCAATTGTTATAAAAAACAATAAAATTTTAATGGTAAAAGAGGCAAAGAAAAATTGCTATGGAAAATGGGCATTCCCAGCAGGACATTTAGAAGAAAATGAAACAATATTTGAAGGTGTAGAAAGAGAAACCAAGGAAGAAACAGGATGTGATATTGAATTAAAACAGGTTTTCCCAATAATCACAAATGGTAAAAATATTATTATGATACATATTTTAGCTGATTTAGTTAATGACTCTATACAATATAATAAAGATGAAATCATAGAAACTAAATGGATTGAATTAGAAGAATTAAAGAAAATGAAAGATGATGAATTAAGGAGTTATCCAGTTGTTGATTTTATAGTACAAAATTTAGAAAAGAAAAAACTTTATGAACTTGATATGATTCAAAATTTAACAAATTTATAAAAAAAGGAGAAATTTTTATGGCTAATAAGATGAATTTAAATGTAGTTGCTGAAACAGATGAAGAAAAAAGAATAGAAGCATTTTTAAATTTATTGCATAAAAGTGAAGAAATAAAGAATTTTTTAAATTTAATGGAAGAAGAAGCAAAAAAAAGAGATGTTTTTAAATTTAGATGCAGTGCTTGATTTTGGAAAATTGGTTTATAAATGTGAAAAGGATAAAGAAATATCTAAAATTATTTTATCAAGTCAATGTATAGAAAAAATAGATGATGAAATAAAAAATACTTTTGAGAATTTCCTAGATGAAACAGAAGGAAAGTTAGTTAATAAAGTATATAAATCACTTGAAGAACTACTTAAATATAAATACAAAGATTTTATAGATATACTTAAAAACGAATAAGTAGTACAATATGAAATCTTTGGTAATTCACCACAAGACAGTTTGAACAAGATTTGACATTTATAGATAGGAGTGAAAGCAATTTATGTCACAAATACAAATTACTAATTTAAGTTTTAGACATCCAGGTCAAACTGAATATATTTTTAAAGATGTAAATTTAACATTAGATACAAATTGGAAACTTGGACTTATTGGGAGAAATGGGAGCGGAAAAACTACTCTGTTAAAATTGCTCCTTGGTGAATATGAAAGCAATAATGCTATTGGCAAAAATATAGACTTTGAGTATTTCCCATATGAAATAAAAAATGAAGATGTCATGACAATGGATATTGCATATAACATTATTCCTAATCTAGAAGAATGGAGAATATTTAAGGAATTAAATTTAATAGAAGTAGATGCTGATATTTTATACAGAAAATTTAGTTCGTTAAGTGGTGGAGAAAAGGTTAAATTTCTTTTGATTTGTGCATTTTTAAAAGAAAACAAATTTTTGCTTATAGATGAACCTACAAATCATATTGATGAAAAAAGTAAGAAATCATTAAGTAATTATTTAAAGAAAAAAAGGGGATTTATATTAGTATCTCATGATAGAAAAATATTGAATGAAGTTGTTGTATACATTGGAAAACAGAATATAACATTAGAACAAGGGAATTACGATTCATGGAATTTCAATAAAACTAATAAGGATAATAATGAGATTGAGCAAAATGAAAAATTGAAAAAAGACATAACGAAACTTGAAAAAGCAGCTAAACAAACAGCAGATTGGTCAAATGCTGTAGAAAAAAGTAAAAAAGGGGCAGTTGATAAAGGACATGTAGGACATCAAGCAGCTAAGATGATGAAAAAAGCAAAAGTTTTAGAAAATAGAAGGGATAAAAAAATTGAAGAAAAATCAAACTTATTGATCGATGTAGATAATAATCCAGATTTACAAATGAAGCCACTTACTGCTTCAAGAAGGAATCTGATTTTAGCTCAGAATTTATCAATATTTTATGGTGAAAAAGTTATTTTTAATAATGTGAGTTTTCAAGTTAATGTTGGAGATAGAGTAGCAATAAAAGGAAAAAATGGAAGTGGTAAATCAAGTATTTTAAAATTAATAGTAGGGGAAGATATACCGAGTAATAATGTACTTAAAATTATGCCTAAATTAAAGATCTCTTATGTATCACAAATGACAGATGAGGTTAAAGGAACAATTTCAGAGTATGCAAGGCGAAATGGTGTAGATGAAGGGATTTTTAGAGCAATGTTACAGAAATTAGGTGTTGACAAAGATAAATTAGATAAAGATTTAGCAGATTTAAGTGAGGGGCAGAAGAAAAAAGTAATGATTGCGAGAAGCATTACAGATGACTCTGAGATTTATATTTGGGATGAACCATTGAATTATTTAGATATTCAATCACGTGAACAAATTGAGAATATGATAATAAAATATCAACCGACTATGTTATTTATTGAACACGATGAAGTTTTTATTAATAAAATTGCAACAAAAGTGATTGAACTTGATAATAGTGAGGTGTGAAAAACTTTTAAAAAATAATTTATGAGTTATACAACTAATTTGCCAATGGAAACAAAAAATAATTTAAGAAATTTAGTGCAACATATAACATATAAATTAGCATTGCTTAATACAAGGGAACTTTCGAAGCTACTTAAATGCCAATATGAAGATTTTATAAATGCAATTAAAGATGAATAATTAGTATAATATAAAACCATAATAAAAAAAATTATTGTATTTTTAAAAACTACAATAAATTTTTTTATTTTTGTTCTACATCATTAAACATTGGATCATCGAAAAACTCTTTTAAAGTAATATCAAAACCTTCACAAATATGAAGAAGAGTTTTCTAAATTAATATTTTTTTATCTCCTCGCATAAAAGAACTAAGTGTTGACATTGGAATACCAGTGCTTTTATATAAGCCCCATAAATTAGTTTTATTTAATTTAAGAAAATATTTAATTCGTTTCCTGATTGCATCTGCAAATAGCATATAATAGCCTCCCGATAAAAGTATAACAAGGATAAATGACAAAATAATACGCTACAAGAGGAAAAGCAAATTATTATGTTACAAGAGATACAGAAGGTATTTCTAGGGAGGAACTATGTGATTTTTACAATATAGGTAAGATATATAGAAAAGAATAGAAATTTAGAATTAATATTTACAAAAATATGAATGATTTTAAAAAAATTAAGTTAATTGTCCAAGCTGTTAGTGAATAGCTTTTGAATAGAGGGATGCTTTATGAACTTAATTTTAAATTTCCCAAAAGATGAAAAAAATTTAAAAGAAGGAGTAGCAATATTCAAAGCAATACTTATAAGTAGAAGTATTGATAATTTAGAGGTAGAAGATAATAAAAAACAAAAAATAAAGGAAAAATTAATAAAAGAATTAGAAAGAGCTTGAATGGAATAAAAAACAGAGTTAGAATACACAAAAAATGGGTTGGTATTAAGACCGACCCCAAAAGGAGAATTTATGAAAATAGTTGCAGTTTATAGCAGAAAATCAAAGCAAACAGATAAGGGAGAATCAATCGAAACACAAATAAATCTATGCAGGGATTATATAAAAAGGATATTTCCAAGTGAAGAAATTAAAATACTTTTATATAATGAGGGCGAAGGGGTTTCAGGTGGTGATTCCGAAAGAAAGAAGTTTAATGAACTAATTAGAGATGCTAAAAATAAAAAATATAATGTACTAATATGTTATAGACTAGATAGGGTTACAAGAAGTGTTGCTGATTTTTCTGATTTAATAGAAGAATTAAACGATAATAATATTAGCTTTATATCTGTTAAAGAACAATTTGATACTTCTACACCAATGGGAAGAGCTATGATGTATATTGCATCTGTTTTTGCGCAACTTGAAAGAGAAATTGGTGCAGAGAGAATAAAAGATAATATGAGGGAACTTGCAAAAACAGGCAGATGGCTTGGCGGGACTACACCTACAGGATATGAATCAGTTGGATTTGAACTTTTAAATATTAAGGAAACAAATGAGAATAATGAGATTGAAAGAAAAACAAAAAAGGCTTTTATGCTTAAAGAAATTAACGAAGAAATGATAATTATTAAAATTATATTTCAAAAATTTTTAGAACTAAAATCTTTAACTGCATTAGAAACTTTTGCGATTAATAATAAAATAAAAACTAAAAACAAAAAAGAATTTACAAGGTTTACTTTAAAAACAATACTTACAAACCCTGTATATGCAATAAGTGATTTAGATATGTATGAGTATTTTTTAGAAAATGAAATTGAAGTGTTTTCAAGAAAAGACGAGTTTGATGGAATACATGGAATAATGGCATATAATAAAACATTACAAATTAAGCATAAAGCAAACAAAAGAAATGATATGAATGAGTGGATTATAGCAGTTCGGAAAGCATAAAGGATTTATTACTGGCAAAGACTGGATTAATGTTCAAAAATTATTAAATATTAATAAAGTAAAAAGTTATAGAAAACCTCAAAAAAACACAGCATTACTTACAGGAATTATAAGATGCAGGGAATGTGGTTCAATTATGAGACCACGACTTCTTACAAACAGATTTGATGAAGAAGGAAAACAAAAATACATATACTCATGTACTTTAAAAGAAAGAAGTAGAGGAAAGAAATGTAAAGGAAAAAATATAGATGGTAATAAATTAGACAAATTATTACTAGAAGAAATAAAAAAGTTAACTGCACCAAATGAAAAAATTTGCGAAGAGCTAAAGAAAATATCAAGCACAAAAATAGATATAGTAAATAAAGATGATGAATACATAGAATTAAAAGCCAGATATGATAAAAATCAAAAGAGTTTAGATAATTTAATCCAAAGAATAAAATATGTTGATATAGAAATAATAGACGAAATAAATAAAGAGATTAAGAAGATAAAAAAAGAAAATGAAGAACTTGAAAAAAGATTAAGTGAATATAAAAGTCAAGAAAAAGTAAATCAATTAGAAATAGACGTATCTAAAATAGTTCTTGAAATAATAGAAAAACATTTTGAAGCATTTGAAACATTAGATATTGTAGAAAAGAAAAATTCACTTAGACTAATAATAGATAATGTAGTGGGAAATGGTGACACAGTAGAGATAAACCTATTATCACAAAGTTCTAATAATTTTTTTGATACTACTTTGTTGCCAATAGGTGAGTATAGAAAATGAAATATTAATGTATCTAAGGAGTATAAAAAAATTAGGAGCAGAAGTATACTTAAACGAACCAATAGGTAAAGATAAAGACAACAATGAAATATCCTTAATAGATATACTAGAAAATGATGAAAAAAATATAGAAGAAGAGATAGATTTCAAGTTAAAAATGAAGCAGATTTATCAAAAAATCAAATCAGTACTTAAAACAAGGGAACAAATAATAATAGAATTACGATTTGGACTTGGCGGTAAAAAACCAAAAACACAAAACGAAGTTGCCCGAATTTTAGGCATCTCACGTTCATATGTTTCTAGAATAGAAACTAAGGCAATAAAACAATTAAGCGAAGAATTTAAGTAAGTATCACTTTTTATGACTTCACTTAAAAGCTGTATTTAAAATTTAGAAATAATGTTATTTTCAATAAAACGAGATATATTTTTAGTAGTAACTCCTGTACTATAAGATAGGCTATCAATTGAAGGTACAGAAGAAGAATTCACAATATAAGCATTTAAAGCATAAATATCTTGTTTATCTTTAGATTCACAACTACAACAAACATCATTATTAGAAACAAAAAAACAACCACATCTAACACATTTTTTAAATTCCATACATACCAAACCTTTCTTATATATTTAATACATTTTATCACAAAAACGAAAAAAAAGGAATATTTTATGATGAAATTTTTTAATATTAGTATTGACATAAATCAATTTTAAAGGTAAAATCTCAAATTTGACAGTTAAACGCTCAAAGTATTTTGTATCAATACTTTGAGCGTTTTAAAAGTGCACAATGTTTTTATTCTTTTATTTTAAAATAAACAATGGAATTTTATCATAAAATAATCATAAAAAAATAAAAAGTGATTGACAAAGCAAGAAAAAATGATATATACTAAAAATATAAGAACAA
>ERZ779851.2341-NODE-2341-length-14657-cov-3.020408_pt1 | contig 14657 bp, 10 predicted proteins | sample MGYA00511094_ERZ779851 | MGnify/ENA primary metagenome ERZ779851 (study PRJEB29588, sample SAMEA2155512) | human gut metagenome | biome: human gut; feature: human-associated habitat; material: faeces | place: Denmark | collected 2008/2010 ...
CGAAGGAAATCATATCCAACCCGGGAACAATAGCTCCAATGATGCCGCATTCCAAACCAGCATGTACGACTTTCACTGCGGGCTCTGTGCCAAACTGCTCTTTATACGACTTCACCATGGCTTTCAGGATGGGCGACTCGACATCGGGATTCCATCCGGAATAGCTTCCGCTCATCTCTACCTTCATACCAGCCATCGCGAAACAGCTTTCCAGCGAAGTGGCACGATACATCTTCATTGTCTCTGAAGAGCTACGTACGAGCAGACAGAACTGTGCCTTACCTTCAGCAATGGTAACAATGGAAAGGTTGGATGAAGTCTCCACCGTGTCGGGAATGGTTGGAATCATGCGGCAAATGCCGTTTTGGCAAGCATAAATGGCGTCAACGAGATTGTCTTGAATTTCTTCCGGAACGACAGTCGACGGTTTATCCGTACGCTCAGCCTTGAAAGAAAGTGATGTTTCGATGGCTTGGTATTCTTCCTTAAACATATCTTCAAACTGCTTAACCAGTTCGAGGAACTTAGCCTCACATGCCTCCGGAAGAGTCAAAATCACGTCAGCCTCACGAGGAATGGCATTACGCATGTTTCCGCCACACCAATATGCCAACCGCGCTTCACACGAAGTGATGGCTTCACGCACAAAGCGTGCCATCAATTTGTTTGCATTCGCACGACCTTCATTGATTTCCAGTCCGGAGTGTCCACCACGCAAGCCTTTCAATATAACCTTAATGGCGATATGTGCGGCTTGGGCAGCTTCATCTTTGTATTCCAAACTTGCCGTCACGTCAACGCCTCCAGCACAACCGATATACAGTTCGCCTTCTTCCTCTGAGTCAAGATTCAGCAGAATTTGTCCGTTAAGAGTGCCCGGTTTCAATCCAAAAGCACCATACATGCCTGTTTCTTCATCAAGCGTGATGAGAGCTTCGAGGTCTCCATGCTTCAAAGTCTTATCTTCCATGACAGCCATGATGGCAGCCACACCCATACCATTGTCAGCCCCTAAGGTCGTCCCCTTAGCTTTCACCCATTCACCATCTACAAACGTTTCGATAGGATCTTTTTCGAAATCATGCACTACATCATTATTCTTCTGTGGCACCATGTCCATGTGTGCTTGAAGAATAATGCCTTTGCAGTCTTCCATGCCCGGAGTAGCCGGCTTACGCATGATGATGTTTCCCACTTCATCTTTAAATGCTTCCACACCAACACTCTTGGCAAACTGAAGCAAAAACTCTTGAACCGGCCCCATAAAACCAGAAGGACGGGGCACTTGGGTCAGACTGTGAAAATGCTTCCACACATTTTGTGGAGCCAACTGTAAGATTGTACTCATAATTCTAAAAAGTTAGTTTTCGCAAATATAACGGTTTATTCTCGGAAAGTACAATAAACCGGGATTTTTCTAAAGTACTAAATCATCAGCTATCTTAAACATGGCTTTTACATCTTCACATATTGCGATAGAACATCTGCACCTAATATAGCTACCATATTTAGGAATTTCTCCCACTTCTATATCCAAGCAACAATATCGTTTAAAGAAACCAATCTTCCAACAACCTTTAGGCTTCAGTACTTATAAGGAAGTACTGAAGTACTTGCAAAGAAGTATTACAGTACTTTTAAAGGAGTACTCTCTATAAGTACTGTCTCTGTCCTCTAACACAAGAAGTGACAATATATGAACCCACCACAAGAAACGTCTATTTCTTTGCCCTATTCGCCAATGCCAGGTGCAACGACCCGTAGATGCCTAACACTATCACCAGCAACGTCTGTATGCCATGCACTATCAGAGCAAATATACCCGCATCCGTAGCATTTACCCCATAAAGCATCATCATAGTGATGACAGCAAAGTGCCAGGGTCCTGCCCCGTTGGGCGTGGGAACAATAACTGCAAACGTTCCGCCGACAAACATCACCAGCCCGGCAAGGAAACTAAGGTGTTCCGTAAACTGGAAGCAATAGAAAGTTATATAGAAATGATAGAAATAGCATAGCCAAATAAGTAAAGTGTAAAGAACAAACAAAGGCACATTCTTCACATTCTTAAGCGACATCACACCTTCCCATATATTCAAGACTACTCCCTTTACCTTTTCAAAAAAAGAAAGCATACGCAACAGAAAATAGAGAAGTACCAAAACACCAATAATAGAAAAAAAAGCCACATAAAACCAAGGGGAAGTCACAAGATGCACCAGCGAAGGAATCTTGGTGCCCGTCTCCTCGAAAAAACGGAAAAAGACAGGCATCTGCGCCAAAAAAGTAATCCCCGTAATCAGCAGAATGCAAAGCGTATCTACCAACCGCTCTGTCACCACCGTCCCCAAGGACTTCGCAAAGGAAACATTATCATATTTGGCAAGTACTCCACAACGTGAAACCTCTCCCACACGGGGCAGTACCAGATTGGTGGCATAAGATACGAAAATGGCATCGACGCAATCGCTTGTTTTGGGATGAGCATCCAGTGGCTCCAAAGTCTGCTTCCAACGCCAGCCTCGTAACACATGGCTCATCACACCGAAGAACAAGGACAACAACATCCACCACCAGTTCGTCTGATGAAGGAGAACTTCTTCTGCCTTTGAAAAGTCAAAATCACGATATACCCAATAGAGGATAAAACCACCTAATAAAATGGGTAAGATGATTTTCAATGTCTTTTTTAGCAGCTTATTCATACGATATTCCCAAATTCTTCATTCTTCATTCTTCATTCTTCATTGAAAAGAACTACCTTTGCTCCGTGTAAAGATAGGTTGTAGTTCGCATTACAGCCTGCATTTACGGAGCAAAAGTAATGATTTAGTTGATACATGAGAGTAGTTAAACCTAAAAAGTTTCTCGGGCAGCACTTCCTGAAAGACCTGAAAGTGGCACAAGACATCGCCGACACGGTAGATGTCTGTCCCGAAATTCCCATCCTCGAAGTTGGTCCGGGAATGGGGGTACTGACCCAGTTTCTTCTGCCCAAAGAGCGCAACGTCAAAGTAGTAGAACTGGACTACGAGTCAGTGGCCTACCTACGGGAAGCCTATCCGCAACTGGAAGACAACATTATTGAGGACGACTTCCTCAAAATGAACCTGCAACGGTTGTTTGGCGGACAAGCTTTTGTATTGACGGGAAACTATCCTTATAATATCTCCAGCCAGATATTCTTCAAAATGCTGGAATATAAGGACCTGATTCCCTGCTGTACGGGTATGATACAAAAGGAAGTAGCCGAGCGCATAGCAGCCGGACCGGGCAGCAAGACATACGGAATCCTAAGCGTACTGATACAAGCATGGTACAAAGTGGAGTACTTGTTTACGGTACACGAACATGTCTTCAACCCGCCCCCCAAAGTTAAAAGTGCCGTCATCTGCATGATGCGCAATGAAACGCACGATTTAGGCTGCGACGAGAAATTGTTCAAGCAAGTAGTGAAAACCACGTTCAACCAACGACGCAAGACTCTGCGGAACTCCATAAAACCGATACTCGGCAAAGACTGTCCACTGACGGAGGACGTATTATTTAATAAACGCCCGGAACAACTGTCCGTAAAGGAATTTATTCAGCTGACCAACCAAGTGGAGCAGGCATTGAAAACGATTAATGATTAATGGTTAGTGATTAAACACGAACAATCATGGAAATAGACGAAGAATACATAGACAAAGTCAAAAGCCTGATAGAACAGAAAGACGCGGAAAACGTCAAAACACTTTTGACCGATCTTCACCCGGCGGATATTGCAGAACTGTGCAATGACCTCGGCTTGGAGGAAGCCCGCTTCGTTTACCGCCTCCTTGACAACGAAACGGCAGCGGACGTACTGGTTGAAATGGACGAAGACATCCGGAAAGAATTCCTGGAACTTCTTCCTTCGGAGACCATTGCCAAGCGTTTCGTGGATTATATGGACACGGACGATGCCGTAGACCTGATGCGCGAACTTGATGAAGACAAGCAGGAGGAAGTACTTTCGCACATCGAAGATATAGAACAAGCCGGTGACATCGTTGACCTGCTGAAATATGATGAAGACACTGCCGGTGGTTTGATGGGTACGGAAATGGTGACTGTCAATGAAAACTGGAGTATGCCGGAGTGCCTGAAGGAAATGCGCCTGCAAGCTGAAAAGCTGGATGAAATTTACTACGTATACGTCATCGACGACGAAGACCGTCTGCAAGGGGTATTCCCATTGAAGAAAATGATAACTTCCCCTTCTGTCTCCAAGGTAAAGCATGTGATGCGGAAAGATCCTATCTCCGTCCATGTAGATACCCCCATTGACGAAGTGGTACAAATCATCGAAAAGTATGACTTGGTGGCAGCTCCTGTTGTAGACAGTATCGGGCGTCTGGTAGGCCAGATTACCGTAGACGACGTCATGGACGAAGTCCGCGAACAGTCGGAACGTGATTACCAGTTGGCATCCGGTTTGTCCCAAGATGTAGAAACGGACGATAATGTCATGCGCCAGACTTCTGCCCGCCTTCCATGGTTACTTATCGGTATGTTAGGTGGTATAGGCAACTCCATGATATTGGGTAACTTCGACACGACTTTCGCCGCCCATCCGGAAATGGCCCTTTATATTCCGTTGATTGGTGGTACGGGGGGAAACGTGGGAACCCAGTCGTCTGCCATCATCGTGCAAGGCCTTGCCAACAGCTCACTGGATGCCAAAGACACCTTCAAGCAGGTAGCCAAGGAAGCAGTAGTGGCGGTCATCAATGCCACCATCATCTCCCTGCTGGTATACATCTATAATTTTATCCGGTTCGGAGCTACGGCTACGGTCACTTATTCCGTCTCCATCAGCCTCTTTGCAGTCGTCATGTTCGCCTCCATCTTCGGAACGCTAGTCCCCATGACTTTAGAGAAACTGAAGGTTGACCCGGCCATTGCCACCGGCCCGTTTATCTCCATTACCAATGACATTATAGGCATGATGCTGTACATGGGTATCACTGTCTTACTGTCATAAAAACAAGAAAATAGAAAAAAATCAAGGCAAATTGTATGAAGTAATCATTTTATTTCATTAATTTGTAGCCTAATGTAACCCGAACGGGAGGAACCCGTTTCTAAAAAAGTAAATACAATGACGGACACTCATGACACTAATCTCCCCGAAAAGCCGGTGGAATTAGAAGAAGAAAAGAAGGCAGCAGAGGTTTCTGAACCGGCAACAACAGAAACTCCCGCTGAAGAAATCGTTTCGGAAAAGCCGGTAGAGCCAGTTCAGAAGCTCACGAAAGAGGAAATACTTGCCAAACTCAAAGAGGTGGTTGCAGACGTGGAGAACGTGGCAAAACCTGAAATAGACGGTTTGAAGCAATCTTTCTACAAGCTGCACAATGCTGAGCAGGATGCGGCCAGAAAACTGTTCATTGAAAACGGAGGCGCCGCGGAGAACTTTGTTCCACAAACAGACTGTGTGGAGGAAGAGTTCAAGAATATCATGTCCGTCATCAAAGAAAAAAGAAGTGCACTCACAGCCGAACTGGAGAAGCAAAAGGAAATGAACCTGCAGGTAAAGCTTTCCATCATCGAAGAGCTGAAGGAGCTGGTTGAATCTCCAGATGACGCCAACAAGAGCTATACGGAGTTCAAGAAACTACAGCAGCAATGGAACGAAGTTAAACTCGTTCCGCAAGCTAAGGTCAACGAGCTTTGGAAAAACTACCAATTGTATGTTGAGAAATTCTATGACCTTCTGAAACTGAACAATGAATTCCGCGAATACGATTTCAAGAAGAATTTGGAAATCAAGACACATCTCTGTGAAGCTGCCGAAAAGCTGGCGGATGAAGCGGATGTAGTTTCAGCTTTCCATCAGTTACAGAAGCTACATCAAGAATTTCGTGATACAGGGCCGGTAGCCAAGGAACTACGCGACGAAATCTGGGCACGTTTCAAAGCTGCCTCTACAACCGTAAACCGACGTCACCAGCAACATTTCGAAGCATTGAAGGAAGTGGAACAACACAATCTTGACCAAAAGACTGTAATTTGCGAAATCATAGAAGCCATTGACTACAAAGAACTGACAAACTTTGCTTCTTGGGAGAGCAAGACGCAAGAAGTCATCGCACTTCAAAACAAATGGAAAACCATCGGTTTCGCTCCGCAAAAAATGAACGTGAAGATTTTCGAACGTTTCCGCAAAGCGTGCGACGAGTTCTTCCGTAAAAAGGGAGAGTTCTTCAAGAGCCTGAAGGAAGGTATGAACGAAAACTTGGAAAAGAAGCGTGCCTTGTGCGAAAAAGCAGAAGCTCTGAAGGACAGTACCGACTGGAAAGCAACCGCCGATGAACTGACCAAACTTCAGAAAGAATGGAAAACCATTGGTCCGGTAGCAAAGAAATATTCGGATGCCGTATGGAAACGTTTCATCTCCGCTTGTGACTACTTCTTCGAACAAAAGAACAAAGCCACTTCTTCACAGCGCAGCGTAGAGCAGGAAAATCTGGAAAAGAAAAAAGCCATCATCGAAAAACTGAATGCTATCGATGACCAAATGGATACGGAGGAAGCTACCCAACTGGTACGCGACCTCATGAAAGAATGGAACGGCATAGGACATGTACCTTTCAAAGAGAAAGACCGAATCTATAAGCAATACCACAGCCAGGTAGACAAATTGTTTGAACACTTCAACATCAGCGTCTCCAACAAGAAGCTAAGCAACTTCAAGTCGACTATCAGCTCCATTCAGGAAGGTAGTCCACAAGCCCTTTACCGGGAACGTGAGAAGCTGGTACGTGCCTTCGACAATATGAAGAACGAGCTCCAGACATATGAAAACAATCTCGGCTTCCTGACCACTTCTTCCAAGAAGGGAAATAGTCTGCTGACAGAAATCAACCGCAAGGTGGAAAAGCTGAAAGCAGACATCGAGCTTGTGAAAGAAAAGATAAAAGTGGTGGACGAGAACATCAAAAACCAAGGATAACGTAACAAGATAAGACTTAATAAAAAAGGAACCCGCCCCTACAGCTATGCAGCCGTGGGGGCGGGCCTACTTTTATACCCCTTATCAATGATGGAACAGACGGATACCCGTGAACGACATGGCAATGCCATATTTATCGCAAGTTTCAATCACATGGTCATCGCGTACAGAACCACCCGCTTGGGCAATGTAATCTACTCCACTCTTATGGGCACGCTCAATATTGTCTCCAAAAGGGAAGAATGCATCCGAACCCAAAGAAACACCTTTCAATGTATCCAACCAAGCCCGTTTTTCTTCACGGGTCAGCACTTCAGGTTTCTCCGTAAAGAACTGCTGCCAAACACCGTTAGCCAGCACATCGTCATGGTCTTCACTGATATAGACATCAATCGTATTATCACGGTCGGCACGGCGGATTTTCTCTACCCATGGCAAATTCAACACCTTCGGATGCTGGCGCAAATACCAAATGTCGGCCTTGTTGCCCGCCAAGCGAGTACAGTGGATACGGCTCTGCTGGCCGGCACCAATACCGATAGCCTGACCGTCCTTCACATAGCATACAGAATTCGACTGCGTATATTTCAAAGTGATAAGGGCTATCATCAAATCACGTTTCGCTGCTTCCGGGAAATTCTTATTCCGAGTAGGAATATTCGCAAAGAGTTCATCTCCATTCAGCTTTATCTCATTACGTCCCTGCTCAAACGTGATACCAAAGACATCCTTATGTTCAATCGGGGCAGGCTTATAGCCGGGACTTATCTGAATCACATTGTAAGTTCCTTTACGCTTTTCCCTCAAGATAGCCAGTGCTTCGTCCGTATACCCCGGAGCAATAACGCCATCCGAGACCTCGCGGTTAATAAAACGTGCAGTAGCCTCGTCGCACACATCACTCAAAGCGATAAAGTCACCATAGGAAGACATACGGTCGGCACCGCGGGCACGCACATATGCGCAAGCAAGCGGAGAGAGCGGAAGATTATCCACAAAATAAATCTTCTTCATTGTCTCGTTGAGTTCCAAGCCGATGGCGGCACCCGCCGGACTGACGTGTTTGAATGAAGTTGCAGCAGGCATACCGGTCGCCTCTTTCAGTTCCTTTACCAACTGCCATCCATTCAAGGCATCCATAAAATTAATATACCCCGGACGTCCATTCAAAACCTCAATAGGTAACTCCCCCTCCTGCATGAAAATGCGAGCCGGCTTCTGGTTAGGGTTACAGCCGTACTTCAGTGCTAATTCTTTTGCCATAAAATTCTGCTTTAATGTTGAAATGCTACAAATTTACAGAATATTTCCGGCTTACAGAAGCCTTGTCACTGAATTTGCCACCGAATGCCTACACTGAAATTTTCGTACATGGTCGAAAAGCAACAAAAAACCACTAAAACTTGCGATTTTAGTGGTTTTTTGACTTAAATAAGGTAAGTTCGTTGGGCTACCTGGATTCGAACCAGGAATGACAGGACCAGAATCTGTAGTGTTACCATTACACCATAGCCCAATTGTTATTATTTCCGTTTTGCGGTTGCAAAGATACAAAGATTTCTATAAATCAAAACAAAAACGAGTATTTTTTTCGCAAAAAACTGATAAGATACCGTAATCCAAAGGATTATATAACTAAAAAAAATCAAAAATTGAAAGAGTTTTCCTCTTTTGCGTGTTTGATATGAGAAATCAACGTATATTTGTCAACTGTTTTAATATAATAATGTATAATGAACGAAACGAAGAAACTGATTCAACAGATAACAGAAGGTATTCAAGATAAAAAAGGAAAAAAAATCGTCATCGCAGATCTGACAAAAATCGACGATACAATATGCAATTATTTCGTCATCTGCCAAGGAAACTCTCCCAGCCAAGTGACAGCCATTGTAGAATCCATCAGGGACTTCACACGCAAGGGTGCCGATACCAAGCCCTTTGCCGTAGACGGGCTGCGCAATGCCGAATGGGTAGCTATGGACTACTCGGACATATTGGTGCATGTCTTCCTGCCTGAAACAAGGGAATTCTACAATCTGGAGCACCTATGGGCAGACGCCAAATTAACTCAAATTCCTGACCTCGATTAATCAAAACGTATGGACAATAATACCAACAAGAAACCCAATAAAGTGAATATGCCCAAGTTCAACCTGAACTGGCTGTATATGATTATAGCGATGATGTTGCTGGGGTTGTACCTGACCAATGAAAGTGGTACGGCAACTAAAAACATCTCTTATGATGAATTCCAGCAATATGTACGAGACGGTTATATAAGCAAAGTCATCGGCTACGACGACAATTCCGTCGAAGCATACGTCAAACCCCAGCACGTAGGAAACGTATTTCGTCAGGACTCCAGCCGCGTAGGCAAGAATCCGCTTATTACGACCGAGGCCCCCTCACGCGAGAGCCTAGGTAATTTCCTGCAAAAGGAAAGAGACGACGCCCACTTTGACGGCTCCATTAACTACGAAAAAAAGCGGAACTACTTCGGTGCCATTTTGTGGCAGATTCTCCCCTTTGCATTCCTTATCGGTTTCTGGATTTTCATGTCCCGCCGCATGAGCGGTGGTGGAGGCATGGGCGGAGGTGGAGGCATCTTCAGCGTAGGAAAGTCCAAGGCCCAATTGTTTGAAAAAGGTTCCCCCATCAAGATTACATTCAAGGATGTGGCAGGACTTGCTGAAGCCAAGCAAGAGGTAGAAGAAATTGTCGAGTTCTTGAAAGAGCCCCAGAAATATACCGATTTGGGAGGTAAGATACCCAAGGGCGCCTTGCTGGTAGGCCCTCCGGGAACCGGAAAGACCCTGCTTGCAAAGGCCGTGGCCGGAGAAGCCAACGTACCTTTCTTCTCTTTGGCAGGTTCCGACTTTGTGGAAATGTTTGTCGGCGTGGGTGCTTCCCGTGTCCGCGATTTGTTCCGCCAAGCAAAGGAAAAAGCGCCTTGTATTATCTTTATTGACGAAATCGATGCTGTCGGACGAGCACGTGGAAAGAATCCCAATATGGGAGGAAACGACGAAAGAGAGAATACACTGAATCAGTTGTTAACTGAAATGGACGGATTCGGTTCAAACAGTGGAGTCATCATCTTAGCAGCAACCAACCGGGTAGACATTCTGGATAAAGCGCTGTTAAGAGCAGGACGATTCGACCGCCAGATCTATGTTGATCTTCCGGATCTGAATGAACGGAAAGAAGTTTTCGGAGTTCATTTAAAGCCTTTAAAGTTAGACAAGAACGTAGATGTTGACTTGTTGGCCCGCCAAACTCCCGGGTTCAGTGGAGCAGATATTGCCAACGTTTGTAATGAAGCTGCTTTAATCGCAGCCCGTCATTCAAAAGCTTCTGTCGACAAAGATGACTTTTTAGCTGCAATCGACCGAATTGTCGGAGGATTGGAAAAGAAAACTAAAGTTATGACTGCCGCAGAGAAGCGTACCATTGCTTTACACGAAGCCGGTCATGCAACCATTTCCTGGTTCCTGGAACATGCCAATCCTTTGATCAAGGTAACCATCGTTCCTCGTGGACGTGCGTTAGGCGCCGCCTGGTATTTACCGGAAGAACGGCAAATTTCTACCAAAGAACAAATGTTGGACGAGATGTGTGCAACCTTAGGAGGACGCGCCGCTGAAGACGTTTTTGTAGGACATATTTCTACAGGAGCTATGAACGACCTGGAACGTGTAACCAAACAGGCATACGGCATGATCGCTTATGCCGGTATGAGTGACAAGCTGCCGAACTTATGTTATTACAGCAATGACGAATACAGTTTCAGTAAACCGTATAGCGAACATACGGCTGAACTGATAGACCAGGAAGTTCAGAATATGATCAATGAGCAATACGCCCGTGCCAAGGCTTTGCTTCTTGAGCATAAAGAAGGACATAATCAGTTAGCCCAACTTTTGATAGAGAAGGAAGTAATCTTTGCTGAAGATGTGGAAAAGATCTTCGGTAAACGCCCGTGGACTTCCAGATCTGAAGAAATCATGGCCTCTGAAGAAGCTTCTAAACAGAAGGAAGAGAAACAGGAAAAAGAAGAAACACCAGTTTCCACATCTGAAAATGAAGCTAAAGATCCGGAAGTAAAAGAACTTCCTGAACCAACAGAAGATAAAACAACCTTAAATAACTAAGCGTGAAAAATAATTTTATTCAAAGGGCAATTACCGGGGCTATATTTGTAGCCGTACTGATAGGAGGTATTGTGAGCGGACCTATTCCGTTCACAATACTCTTTTCTCTGATCAGTGCTCTGACCATTTATGAGTTTGGAACAATTATTGGTAAAAGTGGAGAAGTACAAATCAACAAATCCATTACCATTCTGGCAGGCATCTTCTTATTTATAGGATTTGGATATTTGGGAGTAGCACCGGGTAAGAATGAGATACTGATTCCTTACCTGTTTCTCATCATTTATTTATTAGTCAGTGAACTTTATCTCAAAAAGAAAAATCCGGTTCACAACTGGGCATATGCAATGATGAGTCAAATATACATTGCTCTCCCCTTTGCACTGCTGAATGTTTTGGCTTATCACACTTCTTCAGACGGCAGCATTTCGGAATATAACCCGATACTGCCTCTTTCCATTTTCATCTTCAACTGGGTAAATGACACTGGCGCTTATTGCACTGGCATGCTTTTCGGCAAGCATAGACTGTTTGAACGTATTTCCCCCAAGAAGTCATGGGAAGGCTCAATCGGCGGAGGTGTTTTCAGTATCATTGCTGCCATAGCAATGGCTCATTTCTTTCCGTTCATGTCAACCGCAACATGGATTGGTCTGGGCTTAACCGTTGTCATTTTCGGTACATGGGGAGATTTGACAGAATCATTACTGAAACGTACTTTGGGTATAAAAGACTCTGGAAATATCCTTCCGGGACACGGAGGTATGCTTGACCGGTTCGACAGTACAATCTTAGCTGTACCTGCAGCTGTGGTATACCTTTATATAATATCTCTGTTTTAATGCAGCAGCTATAAAGTTATCCTTATAAATAAAATACCCCGGCAATCAATACAACTCGCAGACAAACTGATGTATTGATTGCCGGGGTATATATTTCCCTTTATTTCTTTTTATTCAAGCATCGAAGTATTTCCTGAGCTGCGCGTTCTGAAGCTCCAGCCTTTCCCAATATCTGAATAATCCGATCATAGCCATCCAGCATTGCCTTTCGTTCAGGAGTTTCAGCCAGTAGCTTCTTCAGTTCTGTCTGTATATTCTTGACTGTCATTCCATCTGCAACCAGTTCCTTTACAACTTCACGATCTGCAATCAGATTGACTAAAGATATATATTTTACTTTCAGAATATGTCGGCGTAAAAATGAAACAAGCCGTCCTGCAGCCGTATAATAACAGACAACCTGCGGTACCCGAAACAAAGCAGTTTCCAGTGTCGCAGTGCCAGAAGTTACCAATGCTGCTTTTGCATGCTGAAGCAAACGATATGTCTGACCAAAGACAATCTCTGCATCCTCGTTCATATAGGATTGGTAAAATGAAGGTTCAATCCCCGGAGCTCCGGCAACGACAAACTGATAGTCTGGAAACATCTTGGCTGCTTCCATCATACGAATCAAGTTATCTTTAATTTCCTGCTTTCGGCTTCCTGCCAATAGAGCTATAATCGGTTTATCCTTCAAGTGATTACAGGATATAAACTCAGTAAAGCTTTCTTGATTTTCCGACCGGAAAGCTTCCACAGCATCCACACAGGGGTTTCCTATATAATGAATCGGATATTGATGCTTCTGGAAAAAATCTACTTCAAAAGGCAGAATGGAAAACAATTCATCAACATCACGCTTAATATTTTTAATTCTGTATTCTTTCCACGCCCAAATCTTAGGAGAAATATAATAATAGACAGGAACAGAGGTATGACGTTTTACATATTCCGCAATTTTCAGATTAAATCCCGGATAGTCTACCAATATCAAGACATCAGGCTGCCAGGCAACAATATCCTGCTTGCAAAAATCCATGTTACGGAAAATCGTCCGAAGATGAAGCAGAACCGGTATAAATCCCATATAAGCCAGGTCCTTGTAATGTCTGACCCGAGTACCGCCAACTGCTGTCATCAAATCACCTCCAAAGAAACGAAATTCAGCCTGAGGATCTTCTTGTTTCAAAGCTTTCATTAAATTGGAAGCATGCAGATCTCCTGAAGCCTCTCCTACTATCAGATAATATTTCATATCATACGGTTAAATTCCAATGAGACAACTCTTCAAAGATTTCATAAGCTGTCACGTCAATCTTTGTCGGTGTTACAGCTACATAGCCATGATCCAAAGCCCAATGATCTGAATCTTCCGCTTCAGGTTCATCGTTCCGGTATTCTCCTGTCAGCCAATAATAGTGTCCTCCCCGAGGATGTACCGCCTGCTGGAATTCATTGATCCATACACCTTTTGTCTGACGACAAATGCGTACACCTTTCAGCACTGAATCATTAGGGAAGTTTACATTCAGACAAATGCCGACAGGCAATCCATGCTGCAACACCTCCTCCGTAATGCGGCGAACATATGGCAATGTAAACGAGAAATCAGCATCTGCAGCATGATTGCATAAAGAAAAGCCTATCGAAGGTATTCCCTTCAGGCAGCCCTCTATCACCACTCCCATTGTTCCTGAGTAATGTACATTTACAGATGAATTATCCCCATGATTGATTCCTCCCACTACCAGATCCGGTTTTCGGGGCACAATCGTATGCAAAGCCAGTTTTACACAATCAACAGGAGTTCCAGAACATTCATAAACAGAAAGTCCCGGCTCTCTTCGAATCATTCTACATTTCAAAGGAACTTCTGACGTAATAGCCCCGGAAGCTCCGGAACGGGGGCCACTGGGAGCAACAACAACAAGATCAGCAACCGGCCTCAAGGCTTTTATCAATTCCTGTATTCCTTTTGCTGCCACTCCATCATCATTCGACAGCAAAATCAATGGTTTATCTTTCATTCCTATTCTAAATAAATTCGGTGTAAAGTTACAATCTTTCCGTATAGGGCCCAAAAAAACAATGGTACAATGCGTTTACAAATCTTAATCTTCTCAAATCAAGTATGTAATTAAACGATTTTGACTACCTTTGCCCTGCCGAAGTTATTAACAAAAGCGGTGAGTTATCAACACTTTTCCAAAAAGTAACCTTTTCTTAACTAAGAGTATCACCGATTATTAGTTACTTCGCAATCAGATTAAACTGATTAATATGGGAAAAATTATTGCTTTAGCCAATCAAAAAGGAGGCGTGGGTAAAACCACAACGACCATAAACTTGGCCGCATCACTAGCCACTCTCGAGAAGAAAGTACTAGTAGTCGACGCAGATCCTCAGGCAAATGCTTCATCAGGCCTGGGAGTAGACTTGAAAGATATAGACTGTTCGATCTATGAATGCATTATCAATAAAGCAGATATACGAGAAGCTATTTATACGACAGACATTGATGGTCTGGACATTATACCTTCTCATATAGATCTCGTGGGAGCAGAAATCGAAATGCTGAATCTCGAGAACAGAGAAAAAATCATGAAGCATGCTCTGGAGCCCATGAAAAAAGAATATGATTATATCCTGATCGACTGTTCACCATCCCTCGGGCTGATTACCATCAACGCATTGACAGCT
>ERZ779851.2351-NODE-2351-length-14622-cov-26.247134_pt1 | contig 14622 bp, 13 predicted proteins | sample MGYA00511094_ERZ779851 | MGnify/ENA primary metagenome ERZ779851 (study PRJEB29588, sample SAMEA2155512) | human gut metagenome | biome: human gut; feature: human-associated habitat; material: faeces | place: Denmark | collected 2008/2010 ...
AAATAAAATTTTAGAAAGTTTACTTATTTAGGGAGCTTTTTTCTTAACTTTTTCCTGTCTTATGAAGGTTATAACATTTTACCATTTTTTAATGGCATAATATCATTACCATAAAAATATTTTTCAGGGGGGGCCTCTTAAAAATCTAAATATTTTTGAAAATTTTGTTGTTACTGATAAAAAAATTTATCATTTATCAGTCTTACAGGTCCAAAATATCGAGATTTTTAACAGTTAGCCGTCGGCTGGGCGATTTAGTTCGAGTGCATTCTTGCAAAATACTCATCGCCGTTCACTTCTTGGCCACTTTTCACCCAAACCGTGAGCGTTACGCTGTACTCAGGGTTAGGAAATTTAGCTTTTATCTCATTGTAGGCCTTCTCGGCACCTGAAATGCTGTCCATTGTTGTGTGAAACAGGTAAATATATCTGCTTTCACCGTAACTTTGTTGAATTTTTGCCACATTTATTCTGTATTCCATCATTTTACCTCCAGTAAATAGGGTTCGGATGTACGATAGAGGTCAAAAGTGGCCACAAGCCAGCGGATTTGGTGCTCTATCTCATTGTATTTCGTTGCTACATAGTTTCTACGCACCTTGTTGTTGTCGCTTGACCGCATTTTGTCATACTTACGACCGAGCTGACGTTTTTGCTCCTCGAGCAGGTATATGCATTCTTGCAAGGACGGCTTTACTTCCTTCGTTACACTCAGCGCGGTCCAGAACTTGTCTGCAAATTCGTCGACAACGTTGAGCTTTTTAGCTTGTTTGAACAGGAACTCTGTATCCTTGAGTGATATATGCCTTAAATCGTAGTTTGACGGGTTTAATACTTCGGGTAATTCGTTCATCGTGATGCTCCTTATTCGCCAAAGACTGTATGTCCTTCGTTGAGAGCTTGTCTGCAGTCGTCGCACATTTCGCCGTCGAAGCAAATTGAGCATACGATGCGACCGCATACCGGACATTCGTATTCATAGTCGTCATACATAACTACGCCGCAGCACGCACAATATTCTTTTGCCATAATTAGTCCTCCCAGTTTACGCCGCAATCAGCAGCTATTTGCATCAGTTCAAGTAAGTCGTATTCTTTTCTGTCGGCCATACTGTCGTATCGTTCTGGAAAGCATTTACGTATGCCGCTCATAATCATTGCCGACCAGTTGCCTCCGCAGGCAGTACAGTTGTTCAAAAATTCTGTCCCGCTCATTATATTCCCTCCTTTAAGAGCATTGTCATAGTAGACACGGCATTTGCTCGTAAGCAATTGCTTATGTTGTCGGTTTTGCCTTCGAGCGACTCGCACAACTTTACGAGTTCGTTGTAGTATTCACGCCTTTGTTCTTTCGTCATTGTCGCATCCTCCTTGCAAACAGATTGTTTTTAGTAAGCCCCAGCTGTTACACCAGGGCTTACCAGGTTGGTTATGCATTCTGTTTAGCGAGCAGTGCTTCGAGAGCGGCTTGAGCACGTTCCACAGCTCTGAGCTTCTTTTCGTACTCGGTCATCGGGGCTTTCTTGTTGGCCGCTTCGCGAGCTTTCTTTGCCTTCTCAACCAGGGCCAGGTAGGTTGCCTTGTCGTCGCCTTCCAGGTATTCCTCGAGGCCTTTTCTCGGGGTAGACTCGGAGCGAGGGCCGAACGACTTGCTTTCTTTGTAGGTGAGCTCAATCTTGCCGCCTGCCGCATCAACCTTCTTGCTGTTGAAGTATTTGCGGTTTGACTCGTTTTCGGGTAACACGAGGGTGAACGGTTCGCCGGGATACGTCTTGTCGATAGCTACGACGACTTCTTTGCCTTTCTCGTCGACTGTTACGAGTTCGTAGCCGGTTTTGCTGCTGTTGCTGTTTCTTACGAAAGTTGCCATAATGGTACTCCTTATGCCGCCGTTGGCGGTGTTGGGCCTCAGGGGAGTTGAACCCCATCCAGTGCCATCCGGGGACCCACGTTTGCAGAGAAGGACAAGTCAACCTCTCTGCAGTCTTGTTTTACGGACTCGGCTTTGATATGCCTACCGACGGTGTACTACATAGCGCCCACCGGCTCAGGCGCTTTGGCTACCATTAGCGCGTTATACTGCCTGTACTATTCCTTGATACGGATGCTGTCTCATTTGCGGCTCCGGTAGGCCCAAGGGCCCGCTTTCATAGCCTCGCATCTACTCTGTGCATATCAAGGTACATGACAGTTGTAGCCTACGCGCTCGCACGTGTCTGTTTCGTCTGCACTGACGCCAGCTATTACTCACTGGTCACGTGGCCGGGGATTGTTCCGGAAAGTCCACCCACTCGCGGGGCAAGTCCGTCTCGTCGGATGCCAGTGTACGATGGGAGCCTTCCAAACTCCGGGCCTTGAGGCCGACCCTGGGTGCCTTCCCCTCAGCCCGGTAGGTTTGGAGACCTGGCCGTGGCCATAGGGGACCGACGAGGTATTCTGTTTCTTTCAATAATATACTTTTGAATAATATTAAAAATCGGGTGGCCGGGGCCGCTCCTACAATCGGTATATATGAGTTTTCATACCTTACACAGCAAAAATTTTGAACTATATTAAACTTCCTGTAAATTCGTCTTTTAACAAACAACATCTCAAAAAAAAATTTGCAAAAAATTTGTGGGAAAATCTATATATTATATAATGATATTACAGTAGCTCAATATATAGAAAGAGAATATAAAGGAATATAGTTTACAAATTTTGAATATAATGTTAATGAATACCTATAAAAGGAGATAAGCTATATGGCAAACAAACAGCATCGAGACTGGGCGGAAATGAAAAATTTGTTTTCTGACCCAAAGTTTTCTCGTCAAGCCTGGAAATCTGTAGGCATCGCTATTGCAATGCAACCTGCAGTTAAACCTATCCAAGTGCTTGACAAAGATGGCAACGAAACATTTAACAGTCAGGTGGAAAGTTATTCCTACAACAAACTTGCAAAAGACATCAAATCATTGCAATGTGAAGACCGTGAACCTACTGAGCTCGAGATGATACTCCATTGTCAGATGGTCAAGGCAAGAACTGACACCTCTGCAGCTGTGTTTATCCGAGACACACTTGGAGCTAAACCTATCGACGAGAGCAAGGTCGACGCACAATTGTCAAACCCCTACGAACAACTTACTGACGAGGAGTTGGAGGCACTTCAGGCTATGCGCGAGAAGAAAGCTCTTGAGGCCGCTAACAAAGAACTCAGTGAGCCTTTGTCTAACAACAATGAAGTGGTTGTGGAACAAGATAGTCAATCTTTGTAAGTGGCTCTGGCAACAGCTAAAGGACTGGCGTAACATTGTCATATTTGCAATCGTGTTTGTTGTCCTATCGAGTGAGATATGGGTACCTTACCTGATAGGCATCATAACAGGTGACAAATATTGGTTCGCGATAGGCTCCGCTTGTTGGGCCTTTTGGCTTGCTCCGTTCACACCGTTCTTGCCGCTGTGCATTGCAATAACATTAGGAATAAGGAAACTGATAGACCATATTAAAAGGAGAAAAGATGGCGATAGCTAATACATTAGAAGGTGAAATATTTAGAAGACGGTTGCAAAAGGACTATGCCGCCTACGTTCAGTATGCAAACCCTGGCTTTTGTATGACTAAGTTTCATAGATACTTGTGTGGAGAGATACAAGAGTTCCTGGACATGCCGCCTACTGGCAAAGCAATGGACATACTTCTCTTGTCGGTTCCTCCTCAGCACGGTAAGTCATACACCGTTACCGAAACCTTGCCTTCATGGTTCCTCGGCAAACATCCTCAGGATGCTGTCATTATATGTTCCTACGACGGCACTATTGCAGAAGGCTTCAGCCGCAAGAACAGGGACAAGTTTAATGAGTATGCTACTGACGTGTTTAGGGTGCTACCTAACGACCAGGTTCAAGGTGTTGCTCTGTGGGAGACAAAAGATGGTGGACGTTGTCGTGCTGCTGGTCTTAAAGCTGGTATCACATCATACGGTGCTGAGCTGTTCATAATCGACGACCCTATCAAGAACAAAGAGGCTGCTCAGTCGGAGGCAATCCTTGCAAAGATACACGGTGAAATGGGACCTTCAGTTCAGTCACGTATCCATCCCGGTGGAAAACTTATTGTCATACAAACTCGATGGGTTGAGAACGACGTCATAGGTTATATAGAGGAAAAGTGGTCTGAGTACATATGGAAAACAATCAACCTTCCTTGTGAGTGTGAGGACGAGGCAAACGACCCGCTCGGACGCAAACTTGGTGAAGCACTGATGGGTGAACACCTCGGTGACAAGAACCTTCCAGCTAAGATTAAGAACGACAACGAGTGGCTTAAGAGTAAGAAAGCACTTATCATTGCAGGTGACGGTGAGTATACCTGGAACGCCCTGTACCAAGGCCATCCCTCAGCTCAGAACGGTAACTTGTTCCAAGAACACTGGTGGCAACTGTACGATAGACGCAACGTCAGGTTCGAGGACTTTGAGTATAGTTGCTTGTCGATAGATGCTACCTTCAAGAAAACTGAGACATCAGACATGGTTGCGATGGAACTCTGGGGCCTGCGTCAAAACCACGCCTTCTTGTACAAACTCGTTAACAAACGTATGGGGTTCGTCGATACCGTCGCTCGCATAAAGAAGTTCCTTGAGCAATATCCTGGCATAGACGAGCTAATCATCGAGGATAAAGCTAACGGCTCGGCTATCATAGATACCTTGCGATACAGCGAGGGTGTTCCTCCCATCGTCGGCGTTAACCCGTTAGGCGGCAAATACTCCAGAGCACAGGCCGTGTCTCCCTTCATTGCAACTCTTGCGGTACACATACCTAACGACTTCAGTGAGAGTGAGAACATGGAGATTGAGTGGGACGCCAACGAGAAGCTTACTGGAACTCAGAAGTTTATTATTCAACATAGTAAGTTCCCGTTTATGAAACACGACGATATGGTCGACGCAGAGACCCAGGCACTTACGCGACTCATCAAACTTGTAACTGGCGAGGAGCCTATGCCTGACCGTAACTACTTGGTGTTTAATAAGTGGTACCCTGACATGTGGGAGGATTACGAACAGATGAACTCTGCTGAACAAGAAGAATTTATAAAGAGGTATGGAGCTCCGTTAGAGTGGGCGCCGGACGACTATGTTCAAACCAAGAGATACAAAAGTATGTAATATTTTGAACATAACGTTAATATAATATAATAAGAGGTAAATATAATGTCCGAAAAATTAACAAGAGTAGATATGTACTTACAAAGAAACATTTCCGAGCAGTATGTCAATACCGAGGAGGAGAATGAACTTGTAGATAAGTTTGCAGAGTTGTACTCTCTTGCATTGTCAGCTCAACAGAATACCGAAGAGGCTAATCCTAAGAACCTTGCTAAGTGGCGTAAGGCTTACTATGGTACCCTCAATGCTCTTACAAAAGATGGCGAAGAAAGTACAAGAAAAGGTCGCTCATTACGTAAGATGGTATACGAACTGATAGAAAGTAAGATTGACAACTCTATTCCTATGCCTAAAATAAGACCGAGGTATAAGACTGACTTGCCTCTTGTATCAGTAACCGAGAATTATTTGAAGTTTGAAGTAGATGGAATATTTACTAAATACTTGAATGATAGAAGTGAACGTTCTACATATGTAGATGGCACAAGCTGGTACAAGGTTTGGTGGGACTCGTTAGATAACACCCACGAACGTTCCGGTAACGTCAAGATAGACCTTTGTAGAGTTGACCAGATAGTTCCTCAACCTGGTGTTAGTGACTATCGTCAACTTGAGTACATTTTTGAACGTAAAGAGATTTCACTCACAAGGATTTGGGACCTCTATCATCGTAGGATAATACCTACTGAGGCCAACACAAACGTCATAGAAGTAATTTCTTGTTACTACTTAAACAGCAACCGTGTCGTAGGACTGTTTATGTATGCACCTCATAGTAGACAGGTTATTTGCAACGAAGAAGATTGGCAAATTCGTAAACTTAGAACTTGTACAGTCTGTGGCACAGTTAATCCTACCGGTGATACTTGTAGAAACTGTGGCAGCAAAACTTTTAAGTATGAGAATGCAACAGAGGAAATACTTGAAAATGACCTCGAAGAAATTTACAATCCGTATGATGTCGGTGAAACTGACGACGAAAGTGAGAAAGAACACTACAAGAGTAGGGTGTTTTTGACCGCAGGCACAAAGATACCTTTCTATAAAATAACTCAACTTCCTTTTATTCCAAGACCTGCAATAAGTTCACTCGATAATATTTATGGTACCAGCGAGGTTAAGGTTACCTTGGAGTCACAAGATGCTATTAACAAACTGTTAACTAAAGCACTTGAAAAGACTATGAAGTCTGGTACGATTTTAACTAAACCTGAAAAACTTAAAATAGGCGACTCTGACGATACAATTAAAGTTTTGTCAGTTAGAACTACAGAGGAAGCAGCAATGGTTCAGAGTAGACCTGTTGTAGCAGACACCTCACAAGACCTTGTAATGGCCGCAACATTGTATGAGAGCGGTAAAGCTTCATCTGGTGTTACAGAGTCCTTCCAGGGTGCAAAAGATAGTAGTGCTACATCTGGTAAAGCGAAACAATATGCTGCAGTTATGACCGCCGGACGAATTGAAAGTTTGAGGGTTATGAAATCTGCTGCCTTTGCAGGACTTTATGAACTTGTACTTAAATATTTACTTGCATTCAGTGACGAGCCTCGAAAATTTGTGAGAGTACTTCCGAATGGTTCTCAAAAGGAAGAGGTTTGGAACAAATATATGTTCTTGGATAAAGACAAGTATGGCAACATTTATTATCGTGACGACCTTCGTTTTGATAGCGACCCTGCATCTACTTTAAGTCAAAACAGAGCGCAAATGTGGCAAGAAACACAAGATAAATTTGTACAAGGTGCATTCGGTAATCCTGCAGACCCGAGAGTATTGGAACTGTTCTGGAACATTATGGACTCGTTACAATATCCTCTTGCAAAAGTCGTTCTTGCAGGAATAAAGGAAAATTCACAACATTTGCCTCCTGAGGTAGAACAGATGATTATGAACAATCCTGAGTTACAAGCTTTAATCGCACAAACATTTCAATCAAGTGGCGAACAAAGAGGTGGTGCTAGACCTAACAGTGGACCGGTAGGAAATGGAGCTACACACGCAAGTAACGTGGAAAGAACAAACGAGAGGAACAGGTCGTTGAACCGAGAGGTTATTTCGAGTCCTCAGTCACAAGGAGTTAGTCAATGAAAACATTTAACAATGAGTTAGTTATCCATAGAGGCGAGACGTTTTCTATGGATAAAGTAGTACAAAACAAAGACGGGTCACCTTACATTGTAAGTAACAAATTAAAAAATCCTTATGTATTGGTAGCTGTTTCTACGACGAGATATGACCAAAACAAAAGGTACCTGTTAAACCTGTGGCTTCCTCTTACCGACAATGTTAGGTTTTCAATAACTGAACCTATTGACTTAACGTCATTTAAGACAGAAGCAAATGGAACAGTATCGAAATACACAAGCTTTGATGACGTCAACGTACGAGGACCGGTCCCTGGCTCTGGCGGAAAGGACTGCATAGTTTCAGGTTACATAGGCGACAGATTTGTATTTTACGATTATGACGACTGTGTTCTTTATCTTGAAAACGAACAAGGTATAAAAGAATATAGATACTGGAACCTTGAACAGGAAGGTTTATTAAAGTATGAGTTTAGGATTACCTGTCCGTTTACACAAGATATAACATCTAAATGGGTAGAACAAAGTTATGTTTACAGTATGACTCTTATGTCTGGCGAATTACCTGAGTCAGGTGAGCCGCCATTTGCAAATATAGATACTGTACAACCACTACTCATACCTACAAAATTGTCTGTACTAAGTAGTATAAATGGAGGTTTTTAATGAGCGAACAAAATATTGTTAACGTAATGGTTATACCTGACGTACCTAAAGTATTGCCAGGCGAGCAATTATATGTATACGTTCCTAAGGCATCGTTTACTTCTCCCGGTATAATTGCTTATAATAATACCCAGTTTAGAATAGACGGGAATTTTTTGTTTATCCGAGAAGACTATGTCTCACCGGGAGTACAGCAAAAGATTGATGAGTTAAAACAATACACTGACGATGAGTTGCAGTTAAAACAGGACAAAGAGGACAACAACATTTCTCTTTTACAACGTCCTGAGCAAAAATCTGTGGTCGGTGCAATAAACGACTTGGGCACTTTGACACAAGAGGCAAAAAATGCTGCTGACCATGCACAAACAACAGCTGACAATGCCACAACTTTGGCGAACACTGGAATAAGTAAAGCAGACGCTGCGCAGGCAACCGCTAACACTGCACAACAGGCCGCAGACGCTGCACAAGCCACAGCTGACAACGCTACTGTTTTGGCAAATACTGGAATAAGTAAAGCCGACCAAGCACAAGTAACTGCAAATACTGCGGTTGATAAAGCGAATGACGCTAAAGCGACAGCTCAAGAAGCTATAATGAAAGCCGACGGAAGGTCGACTTCTATTGGCTTTATGACCGCACAAGACGCGGTTACTGCATTAAACGGTTATCCGAGAACGCAACTTAAAGGCGGCGATACTATTTGGATAGTTGAAGATGGAACGCCTGACCTTTGGGTGACAGAAGTTGCTGAAAACAGCGTGCCTTACAACTACACGACGAAAGACAAATTCAATCAAGATTTGGTCGATAACAAAGTTTTGCAGATTGGCTATTTCAAGACCGCATATCAAGAAAGCGACGGCAAGCCCGTTACCATTGCGTGGCAAAACGTTTTGGTTAAGAGTACAGATTGGGTAGCAAGCACGGAGTTTGCAGACTTCCCTTATGAGGCAAAAATAGAACTCACGGACTTTGTCGATTATACGACCGTCCCGCAAGTGGTGTTTGATATTGCCGACACGATGAGCGGAAACTATGCGCCTATTTGTAAATCAGGTGATAAGTGTGTTTACATTTACAGCAAAGTGCAAGAAGAAATCACACTCAAAACGGTCATCACTTTTGCACCGAACGTCAATGGTGCGAGCATAACTGGCGGTGGATATAACAACCGCGGCAAATGGGTTGCGAGTACGACCTATGAAATCGACGACCTTGTTTACACCGATAACGGACAATATGTTTGTATCGATGGTATCACTTCTACCACTTCTCCCGAACAGGATACGCAACATTGGCAAGCGACTTTTGTTGCGACTGGCAAGACGAAAAATACGCTTAAAATCAGCGGACAAGACAACGGAACGGAAGTACAAAAGACTTTTGACGGCTCTACGGCGGTTGAAGTAGCGTTCGATGAAACTACGATGACCGCGAAAGAAGTCAACGGCGTTTTGAAAGTCGGAGCGAAAGGAACTATCCCCGAAGCATTACCGCAGGAAGCGAGTGCGTTGAAGAGTGGGAATTTGCCTACGAGTGGTTGGGAGAAAAAAGGTTACAGAACTTTTTGGGAAGGCAATGTTTCCTGTCCATCAAGTACATATAAACTGCTCGGAACTTCAAAAGAACTTGCAGATATTCTATATGCTGACAGTACCGCGTATCCGATTGCGAATTGTTATGGAAGATATATGTCCGCTGGGGATAAGAATTTTAGTTATATAGTTGGCGATGTCTCATCTCCCGCACAAGGAAAGGCATACCGATTGTCACGCTATTCGTCAGACCCTACAATCGTTGTAACACAGGCAGGAGATATTTATGCAAAAGGGGATAATGGGGCAAATACCGAACAATCCGTCACATACAAAAGAATTGGCGCATCAACTGTTTCGCAACAGTTCTACACCATCACCGATACTTCCATAACTGCTAACAGCGACGTCCTTATGGAACTCACCGACGACGGCGGAGTAAAGTCCTATTCAATGGAAGCAGGCAAGATGACCGTTATCCGCGACACAGTGCCGACCGCGGCTATCCCGTACACCTACAAGGTCAAGCAGACCAACGCGAGCGGACAGTTTACTTTGGTAAACCATTATGTGCCTGAAGTACCGGAGGTTCCTACAAGTTTACCTGTTACTTATAAGAGAGTAAGTGGAGAGTTACCGACAACCGGATGGAGTCCGCTCGGATGGGAACAGAGTACATTCCCTGCAGCTAGACATTGGTCATGTATAGCTTATGGTAAAGGTAAATTTGTTACAATTGCGAACGGTAGCGACAAGGGTGCATATTCAGCAGATGGTATAAACTGGACCGAAATGACGATGTCATCAAGTGAACTATGGTCCAGAATAGCCTATGGTAACGGTAAATTCGTTGCCGTAGCAACTAGCACAGACAAAGGAGCATATTCAGTAGACGGTATAAATTGGACAAAAACAACAATGCCATCATCACCGTCATACATGGCTTGGGCAGGTGTAACTTATGGTAATGGTAAGTTTGTGGCATTTGTGACCGACAGTTCATACTGTGCTTATTCAAATGATGGTATAACTTGGACAGCAGCCACATTATCTGTACGTCGTAATTGGCGAGATATGGTCTATGGTAACGATAAATTCGTTGCAATAGCAAAAGGAACTGACAAAGGCGCATACTCAACTGATGGTATAACTTGGACAGAAATGACATTACCTGCAAGTAGAAATTGGCAAGGCATAACTTACGGCGAAGGTAAATTCATTGCAATAGCAGGTAGAACAGACAAAGGTGCATACTCCACCGACGGCATAAACTGGACAGAAATGACATTACCTGAAAGCAGGGATTGGTATTGTACAGCTTATGGTAATGGCAAGTTTGTAGCAATCGAATATAATGGTTTGCGAGCAGCATACTCTACCGATGGTATAACTTGGCTGTCAATGAATACACCTATTATACGTTCGTGGTGTGGCGTGGTCTACGGTGATAATAAATTCGTCGTGGTGTCAAGAGACGCGTCGGTAAGTAGTCAAAATAATAAGGCACTGTATTGGGAAGTAAATAGTAATAAATCCACATATACTATTTCCGATACTTTTATAACTACAAATACCTCGGTCAAAATGTACTTAACTGATGAAAGTATGGTAAAGACTCTACGAATGTCAAACGGTTCTATTACAGTTCTCCGTGATAGCGTGCCAACGACAGCAATACCTTACAAATACGAAGTTAAACAGACCAGTGCACCCGGTGGTTTCGACGTTATAAATTCTTACGTGCCAGCAGTACCGATCAAAACAAGTCAACTCGAAAACGACAGCGGGTTTATAACAGCAAACGACATACCTACTATCCCGACCAAAACAAGCCAACTCACGAACGACAGCGGGTTTGCGAAAACGACAGAAGCAAACACTTGGACGGGCGTGCAGACTTTCAGCAACGCCGACGGCATAAAGACCGACCGAGTACATAACCTTGACAATAATGACGCGTGGTACAATTTCGACGGGTCGAATAATAGGTTTGGCAGCCCTTCAAGACCAACGATTATTAGGACGAGTGAAGCAAGACCGAGAGCGCAAGTGCCGAGCGGCGAAACAACTGTAACGAAAGAGATTGCGTTGTTGGAAGATATTGCAAATGCGCTCTATCCCGTTGGCTCTATTTATATGAGCGTAAACAACACAAATCCGTCAACGTTTTTTGGTGGAACGTGGGAAGCTTGGGGTGCAGGTAAGGTACCTGTTGGCGTGGATACAAACGATACAAGTTTCGCGACCGTTGAGCAAACAGGCGGTGAGAAACAACACACGTTAACCATTGCTGAGATGCCGGCGCACAATCACACTATACCGTGTACACCGACCGCAAATGATGGCAGCGAACCGACGTACCAAGCAGCTCAGGTCAATGCGGAGGCTACGGGAAATCATAATTCAATTGTCGCAGTTAGTAGTGGAGGAGGTTCTCCTCATAATAACTTGCAACCTTACATTACGTGCTATATGTGGAAACGCACAGCATAACTAATTAAAAGGAGATAAACTATATGAACGGAATAACTAATGCACAACAACAAGGTGGGGGCGGCGGTGGTGCCGCTTCCATAACATACACTAAATTGGCCGGAGAAGTTTACTTCGAGTCGTCATATCAATCTGCGTCAAATGCATTCTTTGTTAATACAGATGCTGCTACTTGGACGACATTAGGAGATGGACCAAAAGCGTTAACAAGTACAAGTGATTTAGGACTTATTCTCGGTAGGTCATACAAGATGTATGTTAATATTGATGGAACGGAAAATACATTTTCTGGCACAGTAGAGGATGGAGCATCAGAAGGACTTAGTGGTATTAAACTACTTATGCTTATCAATCCTGACGACGAGGGTTTTATTATCTATGACCATTGTGATTTTAGTCAAGGTTATCCTCAAAAAGGCAATGGGTCGATTATTATCGCAAGTCTTTCATCATCACCGACATCGGCTGAGATAACCGATTTTACAGGTACATTAAGAACAGTTTCTCCGGCAACAATCACTAACTCAGCTATTAAAATAAATAGTGCGGTTACAATGTATATTAACTCAGACATTATTCTCGAAGGAACGAAAACCGATGGAAGTATAACTCTTTCAGCAAGTGATGGAGGGTCTGTAGCTTATGAAATGGAAATACTTGATGTTCCTACAGAAGGTTTATTTGAGGTTGTAAATGCATACATTCCTACAATTCCTGAAATATCAAACGACTACGATGAACTGCAAAATGTGCCGATAGTTAACGATGTCTTAAATGCGACTGATTTCACACCTGTAGTAAATACTTATTATAGACACACAGGTGAAACCAATGCCGATTATACAAAAGGTGCAATTTATAAATGTATCCCTGCGTCCAGACCGAACAGGCCGCCAGTTTTGTCTCCTGTTTTGAGTGCTGATGAAATATCAGATGGCGTAGAAGGTATGCTAATGGAATGGGCTGCCGATCATTTGCCATTTGAAAAAACAATAAGTAACACAGACAGCGATGCATCAACAAAAGTGGCAATTGAAGGAACTGCAAGTCCATATATATTTAGGATAAGTGATGATAATGTTTATGCAAGTGATTTTGTTCGTTTATATCCTATGGACGAAGCTACAGAAGATTGGCTTAATGAACATACTTTGTCAAGTATAATCACGGAAGAATTGCATAAATTTACATTCAAGGTTGATACTCCAACATTGCCGGCAACATACAGTTTTACGTACATTGTTGAGTGTCGATAAAAGAGGTTATTGCTATGGGATATATAGAACTTAGAACCGGTCAAGTTGCTTTAAGACCGAAATCAGGCGTAACACCTGTGCGACCAGACTGGAAAACAGTTATACTGCCAGAGTCGAGGTCCTGGAACGGAATTGCTTATGGCGCCGGAAAATTTGTCCTTGCAAGTTGGAATGTTGGTCTTTATTCTACCGACGGTATAAACTGGACAAAAATAACATTGCCGTCTACGTCAAATGATATAGCATACGGCAATAACAGGTTTGTCATTGTCGGTTCTTCTGAAACCTCATACTCTGTTGACGGGTTAGTATGGAATACAACCGAACAAAGCAAATCATACACTTGGGTGTCATTTGCTAACGACAGATTTTTTGCTAGCAATGATTATAGTTCGACATCTATTGATTATTCTACCGATGGAATTACTTGGACGTCTGTTACAATCGGAAGCGTTAAAGCACTTTGGCGTTCGGTGATATACGGAAACGGGACATACGTCGCTTGTTCAGCTGACAACGACACGTGGTATTCTAATGATGGGATAAATTGGACTCGTGGCGGTTCTGCTGGACAGACAAGTTACAACAATAAAGATAGTTATGCTTTTGGAAACAATACCTTTGTTGCGATCGATGGTGGACAGTGGGATTGGCAAACGCCGTATATGTATTATTCAACAGATGGAATACATTGGACTTCAAAAAATCTCGGCTTCCATATTGAGGCAGTGTCATACGGTGATGGCAAGTTTGCGATTGTTGGTGAAAAAGGTGCATATTCAACCGACGGAATAAATTGGACTGAAACAACTTTACCTACGTTCACAGATGGTGAAACAAGATGGAGAATGTTGACATATGGCAACGGGAAATTTATTGCAGTTGCTGTTAAAATAGGTTATTCTACCGACCGAATTATATACTGGAATAAGCAATCAAGTAACGAGTACACACTGGTATGGGAAGGCGCAGAACGAACAGGGACACAATGGCAGTATAACGAATTGCCTGACGGTAACTATTATTTAAGTTGGTTATGGCGCATTACGCCATCCGTTCCGTTTGACACTGCTGATACACTTGTTCTTAATACGGACAAGATAACTAATGATACACCTTTATATACTGTTGTACAACCAAGTGATTACCTTAATCTTGGAGATACCGCACTCAGCAAAATCTTTGCGACAGTTACAAAAGTATGGAGGCATGTCACAACTACACCAAGTTCTGCAGGTGGAGCGGCCAATGTGACTACGTGGGAAGTGTGGCTATTTAACGATGGGAATTTTGGTCTTTTTGGGTATCAAGAGTCGGAGGGAGGTACTTCACAGGCATATCCAGTATGGATAGAAAAATTATGGAAAAACAAGGAGTAAATCTATGGAACTGAACATTAAACTTATCGGAAACATCGGACGG
>ERZ779851.2354-NODE-2354-length-14610-cov-4.296599_pt1 | contig 14610 bp, 10 predicted proteins | sample MGYA00511094_ERZ779851 | MGnify/ENA primary metagenome ERZ779851 (study PRJEB29588, sample SAMEA2155512) | human gut metagenome | biome: human gut; feature: human-associated habitat; material: faeces | place: Denmark | collected 2008/2010 ...
TCATCCGCGCGATCGCTCAGTTTAACTATACTGCACCGTCTGTTACGGCGCTGACGCCGACCCACAGCGGCCGTGCGCTCAACCGTGAGTATCAGGAAAAGCTCGTCAATATGACGATCTTCCACCTTGCGCGCAAGCTGTTCCTGCCAGCACCCTTGCGCATGGTCTACACGCTGGTGCGCAGCGTGCCCTATATTTTCCGCGGTCTGCGGTGCGTTTTCCGCCGCAAGCTCGAGGTCGAGGTCCTCGACTCGTCGGGCAAGCACCTGGCGACCCATCCTCGGGCGTACGGCCAGGCCAGCACGAACAGCGAGGACCCGTCCATGCAGTTGGCGCTGCTGTGCAACAAGCCCGCGGGCCTGACGGTCCATCCCTGCCCTTCCTGCCCCGAGAATACGCTTGTCCAGCGTCTGCTGCACCACTTCCCGCGTCTGCGGGAACAGGAACGCGTTGACAGGGAATCCGGGTGGGCGAACGCGGTCGAGGCGATGCTTTCCATCCTCGAATCGACCGGCGGGGCGGACCGCGCCGGTGTCACACTGCTCGCGGCCAGGCTCGCCGAGGGCGTGGCGGGTATCGAATACGACGATGACAGGCCGGATCTGAGTGAATACGACATCGCGTTCACCGCGGACGTCGGCGTGCAGGGAGGCGGGCGATGAACACGAAGACGGACGAAGGGCTCTACGAGAAGGCCCGCAAGCTGTTCATCTCCAAGGCGAGCATCGACGAATTCGCCGGCTGGGCCACGCCCCGCCAGGTCGACGCCGTCCACCGCCTGCTCGACACGGAACTGGCGAACAGGGAACGCGCGAAGCACGACAGGCTCCTGCGCCGCGCCCGGTTCCCCGTCGTCAAGGGTCTCGACGGCTACGACTTCACGAACGTCAGGCTCCCCGACGGCTACATGCTCGATGAGCTCCTAGGGCTCGGTTTCATCCCGCGCGCGCAGGACCTGGTGTTCTACGGCAAGACCGGGCGCGGAAAGACACATCTCGCGATCGGGCTGGGCATGAAGGCGATCGACATGGGGCTGGGCGTGCGGTTCCATCAGACCGCCGAGCTCGTCCTCCAGCTGGGCAAGGCCAAACGCGACGGCACGCTCGAGACGATGCTCCGGGACATCGGCCGTGCCGACCTGATCATACTGGACGAGTTCGGCTACGTACCCTTCGACATCGACGGGGCGCGCCTGCTCTACCAGATTATCGCGGGCAGCCACGAAAGACGGAGCATCATATTCACCACGAACATCGAGTTCAGTAAATGGGGCACGGTCTTCGCGGACGACAAACTCGCCGCAGCGATCATCGACCGCATCGTGCACCACGGGCGGATCCTCGAGTTCACCGGCCAGAGCCGCCGCGTCAGTGAGGCCCTCATGTTCGGCAGGAACACCTCCGCGCAACCGGAAAAATAAGGAAAATGCATGCAACTGCCTAAACCCGAAAAAAATACATGACTAAACACGAAACACCGACTTGACGAAATACAGCTTGGTCTCCGCCGCGACCGTGGCGTCCGTCTTGTTGCGCCAACGGCGCAGCGTCTCCGGCGCGACCCCCAGATCCTTGGCGACCTGTTCGATCGCCTTGGTCTCCGACGAATACGAGCCGCGCGACTCGGTCAACAGCCTGACGGCCTTCGCCTTGAACTCCGGCGTGTATCTCGTTCCTTTTGCCATGGTTCCATCATCTCCCATCGAGTTAGGGGAAATGCGGAACAAAAATCAGTTCATATCAGGTGGTAATGGAATCAATGACGAGTCCAACAAAATGGCACCAGCCCCATATATTGATGTATAAAGTTGACACTTTCGTCATGGGTGATGATTGGAAAGGCAAATTTGATAGTTTAACCGATATATGTAATGTGGTATATCTACCAAGAACTCCTGAAATCAGTACCACTAAAATTAAACATGATTTAGATATAATTCACCAAGATACTCAAAGTTAAACAAGAAGGACTTACTCAAGCGTTAAGCATACAAGGGGGCAGTATCTGAAAAGTTACAAGCTTTCCAGATACTACCCTTGGAAAATCCTCACTTATTTCAAGTTAAGATAATTTTTCCAGAACTCCAAAGATGTCAGTTCCTTACGTGCAGCAGCATATTCCTTCTGCAGATGTTCCACATGCCTCTTGTAATAAGCCATATCTTTCTTATATCGTTTAATCACCGTGTCGTATTTGCTGATGTCCTTAACTCGAACGGAGCCTTTTTTGTTATACCAATCTACGACGATGATGATTCGTTCATTATGAATCTTTCCAGCAGGGTATGCCCATCCAATGTTTGGAATAACAGCATAGCCATCACCCTGATGCCTAAAAATAGTCCTCTGGAAATTACAGGTCGTGTAATCAAACAGCCTACTCACGATATCACGAGGCAAATCGGAATCAATCTCTTGACGAGAAAGCTTGTACGGATTGAAATCAGTGATGCCCAAAGCTTTGACCTGATCCATCAATTCGTCAAATGAAACAGTCTTTTCTTTATTTTTATTGGCATCCATGAAACGCTGCTGAGCAATCGGCTGGGCAATGTATCTCGGCCCCTTCAGGAAATCCTCAAAACCATCCAAAAGCAGTGACGCATCCGCATAATTGAATTTTTTTAGTTCAAGGTACATATCCTTGGTCATCTGTCGCACCATGACATTTAGATTAGGAGCGATATTTGTCGTGCACTGGGCAATCATACCATTACGAGTAGTCTGATAACGTTCGACAGCGGCATTATACCGAATATGGAAATTCGAATGCCAAATGCCTAAACCAATCATTGTAATAAACTTGGGATTAGAACGAATTCCATATTCCACGTCATCATATCGAACGAAAAAGGGCAATGGCAGGCCGTTCTTTTTAATCATACTCATCGGGATACAGCAGTACCACCAAGCAGCATATTGCTTCGCTCTTTGGGCGATATCTTTTGGCAATTCAAATACTTCATCATTGATAACTGATTCCAAATCAGTAACTCGGAATATAGGCTTAGCCGGACGACAGTTCCCCACATTGGGATCAATGAACCCAGTATCCTCCCATTGATCCTGTATCTCTTCATAACTCAGCATCGCACCACTAATGAAAGCCTCTTGGTATTCAGGCTTGAGAATGCGCAACAGGTTATATGTACGAATGATGCTTTCCGGAGAGACTTCAACGTCATCATCCATTAGTAAAACATTTGTCGCGGAAACTTTCTGCTCCATCGCGGCAATCATGCCACGGGCAAAGCCACCAGCCCCACCAACGTTTTCATTGGGATACACCTTGACGTAATCATCGCTCAGCGCCGCAGCATCCAACGTGCTACCATTATCCACAACATGCATATGGAAATGCTGAGCAATATCCTCCTTGGAATTCAGAATATTCTGCTTCACCAGAGCAATATTCTTAGTGATGAAAGGTTCCTTTTTAAATGTTGTCGTAGCAAGAGCAAGTTCAATCGGACGAGGCTCCTCAGATACGTTCAATGAATAGTATCCATTACGGATACTCACAGGTCCGGAAGACTTAAGGCGGAACGCTGTTAGAACCATATCTTCATCTACGTCAAGAACGAGATCGACATTTTCCCACTCGCCAGTACCAGCAGTCTTGGTACTAACTCCATCATTCAGGACTGGGCCGGAGGACAGAGGATAGGCCTTAGTCTGGGTCACAGTGCAGGCCGCGCCTTTTAGCTCCAAGTGAAGATGGAATGCAGTTGCTGTAGTATAGCGCAACAACTTCCGCACGGAAAGAGCATTAAAATACGTAGTAAAATCACACTCTCCAGCATCTTGAAGTGTCCACTCACCAGTTCCCATATCTTGCGACAACGGTTGGTTAGTTCTGTAGTAAAGCGTCGGAAACGCTAGGGAGCGCGGATTCGTTTCCATTAAGACATTCGCAAATTTAAAGGTTCCCATTCTTTAACCTCACAAGGAAATTGTAACAACTCATATTGATTATATATATTAGGTTACTTCTATTCTTAACAGCTAAAGGTCTCTGCAGAACATACATAACCATTGATAAAACGAAAGCCGAACCATCAACATGACTTTACTCATGCTTTGCCAGCTGTGGGTAAAACCATTCGTTAATCACCGGTATGTGGTATAATACTGCGGCACCGATAAGATCAATCGGCAGACGAACGATGAAGCTCAGCAGAACCAACGGAACCCGAGGAAGCGCCATACGCAACATTCCAAGGTACATCTGCCAAGGCAATACATCGTCTTCAATCAAGTGCACGCACAAAATGGCAAGACTCGCCTGGCCAATACTGCTTAACGCACTTCCCAGCGCCGGAACCCGATCAATCAATTGCGAGATACCGACAACGCACAATGTTCCTGCAATGCTGCCGATTACAGCCAGGACAGGACGCGAACCATAATTATTGACGGCCATGCTCATACCGCCAAAAAGCACGATGCCGACCACCCAAATAACAAACGCGATAGCCCATACATAGGGGAACCGCTTCACCATGCCGAGCACATCGTATTTCTTGGCAAGATACCCTAAATAAAGGAACGCGACCGCACACATTCCGGCTTGAATGCTCCACGGCAGCAGTACATATCGCGAGGAAACATAGCCGACAGCGAAGCACAGTACCACCCAGACAGGGGTATGGGGAAGCCTTGCAAGGCAATGCAACAACAGACGAGCCCAAAACAACGCAAGCAGGAACCAGATCGCGCCGATTCTCAGGTCTACTCGCCAGAGCGTCAGATTCGAAATATCGCCGCTTCCATATATCGCGGCCATGCCCCATTGCCGAAGGGCAATCGCCCGACTCTCATGATCGAGCGTCGCCATGCAGGTCACGCCGACAAGCACGCATAATGCCGTCACCACGTAGGTGAGCAGCAGCTGTTTTGCTTCCTTCATCCAACGGAATCGTCTGTCTGGATGCATGAAATACCCGGACAGGATGAAGAAAAGCGGCATATGGAATGAAAAACAGATGGACAGAACAACTTGGGCCGTGCGGTGGGGCGCAAATAGGTTCGTTTCAATGGCACTGTGTCCCAGTATCACAGCCAGAATGGCTATGCCCTTGGCAATATCGAAAAATCTAATACGTTGCATACTCTCTCAAGTCTCTTGTTGACGCGTTCTCTCTACCGCTTGTCAGACGTTTTATCGGACATTACAGGCCAAGCAATTGCTGCAATGCACGCCACATCACCACCTGACCCATACGATTCGGGTGGATGCCATCCTTATACAATGCCTGCTGTGGTATTCCCGTCGAACGCCCTACCGTACGAAATGCCGAATACATTGAAGCGAAGTGCCAACCATGCTGCCGGCAAATATCCTGCAATACCGTATTTTCCTGCCCCATGGTGAGGGATCTGGGATCGGATAACGTATCGATGTTCGCAAGCACATATACGTTATCGGCCCCGTATCGTGCGGCAACACGATTCAGATAGCTTTCCGCTTCGCGTTTGAAATCACCGCTATTCGAAAGCCTCAATCGGTCATTAGCTCCAAGCAGTACGATAACGGCATCCTCATGCCCGAGGGTCGCATCGCCGATGGAGTTATAGCCCGAATAGGAGCCCTTGCCCGGCGCACTGGCATTGGTCATGGATATGCCACGCGACTCCAGGTAACGCCTTAGGCTGTTGGCGGCCATATCCGTCTGATGGGACGGCTCATAATAGGTGACTCCCTCAAGCTGGAACAGCTCACGAGACGTACATGGATACGTGTTCGCCGCGCCCACTCCGGCAGCGATACTGTCTCCAAGAAGACGAACGGAACGGTACCGGCCCGACTTGATTTTGTTACCAAATGCTCCAGCAGCGGCTCCGACGTAATCACTCGGTATGACAGACGAGCGCTGCGTATCGAGAGCACCGGTGCGGTTATCGAAATAGTAGGTGGCGTTATTCACGTTCTGCTTGCCGTACAGCATCTTGCCGCTCGGCCAGCTGTAGCATACCGTTTTCCCACCTAGTCTTTGCCAACCGTACTGTACTGCGCCGGTATGAGTGTCCAACAGGTACCACGCGCCGTCAATGGGACGTTCCCCATATAACATCCAACCCATCCGGCGATCGTAGAATACCCACTTCTGAGATTTCGACAGGTGTACAAAGCCATACTGCATAGCACCTGTCGATTCATCGAAGTCATACCAATGCCCATTGATCAGCTGTTCCCCGTACAGCATCTGGCCGGAGGCATGGTCGTAGTACACCCATTTATGTTGTGGCGAGTTGAAATAGAAGCCATAGGACATCGCGCCGATGTTCTCGTCGAAGTGATACCAGCCGGCGTGGCTCTGGTCATAGTTCACGTAGCGTTCCCCGTAGAGCATCTTCCCCGTGGTCAGGTCATAGTAGACCCATTTGCCGCCATTGGAGGAGACGTGCGTTATACCCTTCGCCATCGCACCGGTGGTGGTGTCGAAATAGTACCAGGCACCATAGCGGTAATCTTCGCCCTTGACCATATGACCGGCAGCGTCATAGCGAACCCATTTGCCACCATTGGATTGAAGATATACGTCCTTGTTACGGGCTACGGAACCATTCGTGTCTATCCAATACCAATTCTTATCTTTAGCATCGTATATTTCTTTGGAACAGACCTGTTGACCATTTTCGTAATAATGTTCCTTCTTCGAATCCCAACCATTGACCGGATGAGCGTTGGCATCAGCTTCGGAGAAAGGACCTGAATCGATGGCTCCTTCCTCTGCGTAAGCGTAAGACGTATTGTTGAAACCAGCACCTAGCAAAAAAATCGAGACCACGCAAAATCCGAAAAGCACTAATCCTTTCAACCAAAAAACCAGTTTTTTTCTCATCGAAGTTCCTAGAAGCTCTTCTTCTCTTCCCACAGTTGCCCCTATCCGCGTATCTTCTGCTTCTTATTGCCGACAAAATCAATCATCTGCTGGACGCCATATGCCGCCATCGGAATAAGCAGCAGGAAAAAAGGCAAAGTGTAGATACTTTTTGCTTCCCAGAAAAGATAGCAGAGAAAACCCCCGATGAACGATGCACAAAGCAAAACCCTGGTAAAGACTTGAGCTGCATCATCTCCAATAGACTTTTCCTTGATCAACAAACGAAGAAGACCAATCAAGCCAATGAACGCCAATAAATATGTGACAGTTTGAGCAACATTTTCATATCGAAGTAACATATCCGAGCCATTGCCGATAAGGAAGAACGAGCTCAAACCGGCAAAATGCTTTGAGGATTCGCCCAACTCCGAATATAGTGATGTCATAAATGTTGGTTCAGCCCATTCTGACGCAAGCTTGCCAGCAAAGAAATGCATCCCGTTTCCCGGATTATGCAGGAATTCTGAGAGTCGTCCTTGAACGAACTCTCTGGAAATCTGGGATTGAAGAGAATAATCATTACCTGTATTTTCAAATGCATCTAAGGCAAATCTGCTCCACCATCCAGGCGGCATATTATCGGGATGTCCTAATCCAAGAGCAATCCATGAAAGCATCGGCATGCCTTTGCCAAAGTCCTGGCCAGTCCAAGACTGCACTAACGCAACTGGAAGTTTGGAAATGATAAACGCTGCCAAAACGGAAGGCAAAGAGACCAATAATTGCCAAATACGGCGATTATGCCAAACCGCAAAAACAACAGCAAGAAGCGCGGCAAGAACCACTATCTGATATGTCGATTTGAAAACAATGCCGATACCGCAGACAAGGAAACCACCAACAATCGCAAGAGCGCTGGACCATGTCTTCCTCATGCGGAAGCCTTCCGCGATAATCCAAGCACCACAAATCGTAATGAAGAACCCGACGGCATTGGGATACACGAAAGCCGCGAACATCATAAGAGGAACGCATGTTGCAATCAGAACGGTGAATGCGCCATGGCCCTTTTTATTCAACCCGAGTATGCCGCCTAAGCGCCACAAAACCGCGACCAATGCAGTAACCGCCAAGGCACTGACAATCTGAAAGGCGAGAATATTGTTCGATCCAAACAAGGCAAATACCAACAGATACCACAGCATCGGCCCGCTTTGGAACGGATAATAGGAGAAATATGCGTGGGCGCTTGGAATACCTCGTGCAATACATTCCCTCTGCACGCTACCAGCCGAACAATAGTCAGCACCAAATTGGCTGATATCACCTTTAAGCAAGACATCCGCAGCATCCATCAGACTCCGCGAATCCGGATATGTATACGTTACCAAACTCAATGAAGTGAGCCAGATGATCTGCAGTACTATCGTATATACCAACAATGCAGCAAAAACCCAGCGGCGTGGCAACTTCGAAAAGCCTAGCGCAAGCAAGACAAACAGAGCACATAACATGACCGTGCCCAGCACAAATGCAATGGACGGCATGCCAAAGTGGTAGTCAACCTGCTCTGTGATACTTCCGAGCTGCGAATTGGCTCTCTTAAACGTAACTGTAAAGAGAATCGACAATACAAACAATACCGCGACAATGGCGGTCTGAAATCCCAAGGCAAGTACAACGAGCCATCTCGGTAGCACACGTTTGAAGAATGCCCATTTTTCAGGCACAATATCCGGCTTATTCACTCGGTAATAGTCCTATCTTTCCCGAAAAAACAAACTACCCGCTCAGAGCGTCGTCTCGACAATATAGCGAGGACGAGCCTTGACCTCTAAATAAATTTTTGCTATGTACTCACCAATAATACCAAGTGCCAGCAAAATAAAGCCGCCCAGAATCCACAGGGAACACATCATTGATCCCCAACCCGCAACGGCATGCCCCGAGAAAACGGAAATAAAGGTATAAATCAACATGACGATTCCAACGAACACCGAGAACAGACCCAGACCGGTGATCATGGTCAGCGGCTTTGTCGAGAAGGAAGTCACGCCTTCAATCGCAAAGGAAACCATCTTTTTCAACGGGTACTTGGATTCCCCGGCCACTCGGGTTCCGCGTTTGTAATATACCTTTGCTGTTTTGAATCCGAGAGAAGGAACCAGACCGCGTAGGAACAAATTCGATTCCTTGTATTGCGATAAAGCCTGCAATGCGGCACGGCTCATCAATCGGTAATCGGCATGATCTGGCACCGTTTCCGTTCCAAGCCATTTCATCAGGGAATAAAAAGCATGGGCGGTGCCACGCTTGAATGCGGTATCGGTTTCACGGTTATCGCGCACGCCATAGACGATTTCCGCGCCCCGAAGGTATTCCTGCACCATGTCATCGACCGCATTGGGATCGTCCTGCAAGTCAGCATCCATAGAAACAACAGCGTCGACATTCATACTCAATGCATGCATTAAGCCAGCAAAAAGAGCATTCTGGTGGCCTCTATTGTGAGCTAGTTTTACACCACGGAATAAGGAGGGATCTTTCTCATGCAGCGACGTAATCACATCCCAAGTCTTGTCATGGGACCCATCATCGACAAAAATAACAAAGCTATCTCGTGCAACAGCCTGCGAATTCTCAAGCTGAATCATCTTTTTCTTCAAAACATCCGCAGTCATATGCAATGCGGCTTCTTCGTTAAAACAAGGAATCACAAAAGCCAGTGTCGGTTCACGTCTCATCTGAACTCCACGCTTGTTCGTTTCCATATCATGAGTCATGTCTAACAGTGTATGTCATGCTATCAACGCAAATAGTCAAACCCTGCCCACAGCTTCATCACGTATCTTCGAAGGCTTCCTTGCATAGCGGTACTGCCACACCTCTAGACATACACCAAAAGCTCCAACGAGTGACTTGCAAAACAAGCTTTTGTCATGGCAATAGCTGTAATTGGCCTCGGACAATGAGAAGAAAAAAGCAATAATGTTTCAACGGAGAAAAATCCTAATCGGTTTTCTAACCATTACAATGCTACAGGGGATTATTTAACCGGCAATCGCACTGGGCAGCGAGCCTGACGCAATGCAAGCGCCTTCTAATAATCAAACTGCCGAACCGGTTCAGAATCCAAATAGTACCCAGAGGTATGATTCTAATGCAATCGATTCAGAGGCCAATGGTGCCGCGCAATCTTCTGATTCAGTGTACGAATCAACACAACTGAAAAAAATAATTCAATCCAGCCAACAGAACAGGAATGACAGCTAACCCAACTCTTCCGAATCGAACAGGAATAACGGCAGCGCTAGTTCCAACGAATCGACTAAAACAGGACACAACCTGAAAACGGTTGGGATCAGGATAAGGAGCACTACTACGAAAATGGCACTATGGCCATCAGCAAGGACGTGTTCATTCCAAGTTCTCCGACAAACCGCAAAGACGGAATCTGGGTCCGTTTTGATGAAAACGATAATTTACGTTTCCGGATCATTCAGCGAATTCAAAGCACGAAAATCAGCCATGACAGGCAACACAGTCGCCATTATGAAAGCGGCTGGAAAATTCACCATTTTCCAGCCGAATCAATCAGGTAACATAACCGAATCTGAAATGTAAGTCACGAATCAACCTCGGCCTGTGACGTTATCGAAATAATGCCATGCTTGCCATTGTGGAACCCACGTGTTTCCGTGAGCCATAGCTCCCGTAACTGGATCGAAGTAGTACCATGAACCATTCTGTTTCTGCAAACCTTTTACCATTTTGCCGGTTTTTCGATCATAGCGGACCCATTTACCGCCATTCGAACGTATAAAAACATCGCCTACGCGTCTAGCGCCAGTAACTGCGTCAAACATGTACCATCCAGCGCGCTCATCATCATAGCCAAGATAAACTTCGCCATAAATCATCTTGCCAGTAGTCTCATCGTAATAGACATATTTGTCCTCATCGGACAAATATGTCATTCCTTTACTCATCGCACCGGTCGTAAAATCAAAATTGTACCAAGCTCCATACCTGAAATCCTCACCTTTAACCATCCGGCCGTTCGAATCATAGCGAACCCACTTACCGCCATTCGAACGCAAATACACATCTTTGTTCTGAGCCATAACGCCATTTGCATCTATCCAATACCAAGCATCTGTCGATGGGTCATATATCTCTTTTCCTTGAGCATATGAGCCATCCTTCTCCTGCCAATACTGGCGACCGTCCTTGTACACCCATTTTCCCGATGCGACGTTGGTCGCTTTATTTCCAAAAGCATTCATGTCCACGGAACCACTGATACCGTTGATATGGCCGGAACTGGTGTATTGCCAGCCGCGGTCGTTGGTGCCAAAGGCGTTGTATCCCATTTGAGCACCATACTGGGCCACCCAACGGGTCTTTGCGTAGATGTTCGAATTGTTCAACGGGCCTTGCAGGTAGCTCGTATACGAATACACACCGAGATTCTTGTATCCGGCGGACTGCAGTGCGCCATACCAGGCGTCGGCCATACCGCTATAAACATTCGGATTGGTCGGCGGGGTATGACCAGCCCACGTCCACTTCTCCAGGTCATAATACACAGGGTATTTCAGATCGTTCGGGCTCACGCCCATCTGGCGGAGTTTGGCAGCCACATCATTGCCTTCCGCACGTGCGCAGTTCGCATCGTATGCATACGAATACCAGTAGATGCCAAAAGGAATACCAAGACGTTTGCATTCGTTGATGTTACGTTGCGCTTTGGCATCGGCATAGTTGCCCCAGCCATAGCCCAAACGAATGATTGCGCCTTCCACGCCGTCGGCTTTCGCCTTGGCCCAATCGACGTCACCCTGCCATGAGGAAACATCAATCACGCCCTTGGCTTGTTGAACGAACAGGTTGTTCCTATAATCGAAAAACGCCTTTGTTCCGTTGTAGGTTCCCCAGTGTGCTCCGTATTCGTTGCTCTCGAATTTAGTGAGCCGGACAGTCGAGCCACCCTTCAAGGACGACTGCTCCGCAGACTGTTTCACAGGTTGTTCCACAGCATCTTTCACATCCGAGGCACTCACCGGAATGAATGATTCGCCATCCGTTTTGGCCAGTGGATCAGGTTGCTGCGATTGCGTGCCGACCAGCTGAGCGTCCGTCACGGTTTCGCCGGTCTCAATGTTCTGTACATCACCTTCCGGCGTAACCGCAAGGTTCTCCGAAACCACAGTGGAATCGTCCGAAATGTTTTCGCTTACCGTTTCCGGCAGCGTCGCGTTCGGATTGTCCGGCATGCTGTTTGACGAATTCTGCGCATCATCCACAGTTGCGGCAAAAGAACTTGGCGTATCCTCAATCGCAATATCCTGCATGGCGTAAGCCGGCACCACGGCAACGGAAACCGTCATTGCAACCACGGAAGCGGTGGTCGCAATCTTCATCAAGCTTTTCGGCGATATCATCGTCAGCCTCTCTCACAAAACGCATTTTCACTCGTTGACGCAATTGCACACGCAAAACTTAAGTGTATTCTGAGATGTCCCCACTTAAAATAAAGCAGCTGGATTCCAGACCAAACTTCACATTTACCGAATATGCCACAACATGAAGTGCTGGCATTCGGAAGTGGAACGGGTAACATACCTTATGTATTGTCATTTGGGAACAGAGGACCTTGTCGGACCACCTCCAATAGACAACATCAAAACGGTATCGCGGACTCCTGGAGGGAAGCATGGCACGGCACGAAAGGCAGCCAAATAAAGCTGACAGTCAAGCAAGTAACGTCCGCAAGCCCCGAACGTTCAGCAGTACCGCGACCGTCGGGACCAGCAAATCCAACAATTCCGTCAATGCCACCAATCGTGACGAAAAGCTTAGAACAAAAGCACCGGGGACTTCCTACCGAACGGCTCCCGAAGATCCGTTCCAAATCGCCATATCGCAAGGCGTGCAAGATGGCGACACTTGGGTGCATAACCATGTCAAGAACTTGATTCGCCGTTCCATCATCGTAGCCGTTATCGTCGTTGCGGTATGCATTGTGGTCTTCGGCGTCATGGGCGTGAGAACATCGCAGAAAATGCGCGAACTGAATGCCATTAACGACTGCAGAGACGCGGTTGCCGCCATGAACGCTTCATATTCCAAGGATTTCCAGCTCAAGGGAAAGATTGTCGACGCATTTTCCAGCATGGATTCCTCATATGATCTGGAAAAGCTCAGCACCTTGTATCAGGAAGAAGTCAAATCGCCGAAGGCGCTTGACTGCAAAGCCGACCCGTCCGGAACCACCAGCAAAGCCAACACCGAACGAGCCGCATATGACAAACAGGCCAGGACCTTCGAGCGGGCGTTGACAAAGAACAAGGCAAATCAGAATTGAATACGAAACGATTGGCAAGAACGGCACTTGCCGTTATCGTAACCGTAGGAATAGTCGTTGCCATCATCGTCGGGTGCGGCCCCAAATGGGGCAACGGAACGGCAACCGGTAAAACCGGATCGCAATCCACCGCCACCGCCCATACTGCGGCCACTGTTGATGTGCAGCTGCCCTCATACTACATGGACAATATGGTGTTCCAGCGCGATCAGCCAATCGTAGTCAAAGGCAACGTCAGCTCCACGGAAAGCAACCCCATCGACGTTTCGAAACTGTCAGCGACACTTACGCAAGGTAAAACCTCCGAGAGCGTCAAGGCAAAGGCAGCGAAAAACGGCAGTTTCACCTGCACGCTGAGCGCGCAAAAGGCAAGTCTCAATCCGTATTCGCTGCAAGTGCAGTACGCCGGCAAAACCGTGCTGAAACTGGCCAAAGTGTATGTGGGAGACGTCTTCGTAGCCGCTGGCCAGTCGAATATGGAACTCAACTATGTGCAGTATTACGAAAACGCTACTTACAATTTTGGCAATGGACTAATCACGACAGGCGATTTGCCGAAACCGCTCGTAGATGACAACGTGAAATTTGTCATCGCAAATCATGATGTTGAAGACACTGATTTTCCACTGTCCGCTGTTAATCAGAGCGCCGATGCATGGCTGACTGCAGATTCCACGAATTCACTGCACCTCAGCTATCTGGCTCAGCAATTCGCCATGCAGTTGCGCGCCAAGCACCCCAATGTGCCGATTGGCATCATCCAGACCGCGTGGGGTGGCACGCCTATTCGCCGGCATGTACAAGGCGGCGATATTTATGCGAACCATATCGCGCCGTTGAAGGGATTCCATGTGGCGGGCGTGCTGTGGTATCAAGGTTGCGATGACGCCAATAATTACGGAACTGCTTTGCAATACGAATCGCAAATGACCACGCTCATCAACCAGTACCGTAACGTGTTCGGACGCAAGGACCTGCCGTTCCTGTACGTACAGCTCGCGCGCTGGCCAAACTACCAGTACACGCAAAACGTGCGAGAAGCGCAACGGACTACGCTCGGCAACACCAACCTGCACGATTCGTCGAATGTGGCGATGACGGTTTCCCTTGACACAGACAAGGGCACATCCGCGCTAATCCATCCGCTCGGCAAGGATATTCTCGGGGCGCGCATGGCCGCGCAGTATCTCGCCATGGAAGACGGCACCACCGTACCCAACGGACCGCTTATCGAACGTGCCCGGCACACTGCGAACGGCGCAATCGCCTTGTCTTTCCGGAACGGCACCGCAAGCGGACTGAAAGCGATGCAGCCGAACTATTCGAAAACCGCGAGCGCAATCGCACCAAACTATAAGAGCGCTCCGAAAGCGACCCCGTTAAGCGGTATCAGCAATATCGCCGCTCCCACCACTAC
>ERZ779851.2361-NODE-2361-length-14597-cov-10.620204_pt1 | contig 14597 bp, 17 predicted proteins | sample MGYA00511094_ERZ779851 | MGnify/ENA primary metagenome ERZ779851 (study PRJEB29588, sample SAMEA2155512) | human gut metagenome | biome: human gut; feature: human-associated habitat; material: faeces | place: Denmark | collected 2008/2010 ...
AAGGAGATAAAGTTCAATTAGTTGGATTTGGTTCTTTTGAAGTAAGAAAAAGAGCAGCTAGAAAAGGTAGAAATCCACAAACTAAGGAAGAAATCAGAATACCTGCATCAAAAGCTCCAGTATTTAAAGCTGGTAAAGCATTAAAAGATTTAGTAAACAAGAAATAAGGTTTATATAAATTAAAAATAAAGGCGACCGGTTAGGTCGCTTTTCCAGCAATTATTCAAGGAGCAAAGAATATGGAAAACTTTATTACAACAAAAAATATCATTATATATTTAATAAGTATAAATATAATAGCACTATTTGCAATGTATATAGATAAACGTAAAGCGAAAGCCAATAAAAGAAGAATATCAGAAAAAACTTTGTTTATATTAGTTTTTCTAGGCGGAGGAATAGGAGGAATAGCTGGAATGTACCTATTTAGACACAAAACAAAAAAAGCAAGATTTGTAATAGGCTTTCCTGCCATCCTAATATTTGAAATTTTACTAGTAATAGCAATAGCTTTAAGCAAATAGTAGCAAACAAATATACCGTACACATAAAAAAGAAAAATAACAAAAAATAAAAAAACATCAAGACAAAAAAACATAAAAAGACAAAAGATGACAAAAATAAAACCCAATAAAATGAGTTATTCACAGAGTTATCCACAGTATCCACAGACAAAAAATAAAAAGTAACATATGGTAACATAAAATAAAAAAAATAAAAAACTATTGCCAATATAAAAAAAATAGTATAAAATATTGTTACTTATATTAATAAAATAATGGTAAATAACAAGGAATTTGCCTTGCAAATTTTAAGAAAGGGATGTTGTTATGAAAGAAAAATCAATGGACAAAATAGTAAATTTATGCAAAAACAGAGGATTTATATATCCGGGTTCAGAAATTTATGGAGGACTTGCAAACTCTTGGGATTATGGACCAATAGGTGCAGAATTAAAAAAGAACATAAAAGATTTTTGGTGGAGGAAATTTATTAGAGAGTCTAAATATAATGTTGGAATAGATGCCTCAATAATAATGAATCCAGAGGTATGGGTAACAACAGGTCATGTAGGAGGATTTAGTGACCCACTTATAGATTGTAAGGCTTGTAAAACTAGACATAGAGCAGATAAATTAATAGAGGAATGGGGCTTTAAGAAAGGCAAAGACATTTCAGGACTTGATGGATGGAGTAATGATGAATTAGTTTCATATATCAAAGAAAACCATATACCATGCCCAAATTGTGGAAAAGAAGATTTTACAGAAATACGTAAATTTAATTTAATGTTTAAAACATTTATGGGAGTAACTGAGGATGCAAAATCAGAAGTATATTTAAGACCTGAAACAGCACAAGGAATGTTTGTAAACTTTAAAAACGTTCAAAGAACAACAAGAAGAAAGTTACCAATGGGAATAGGACAAATGGGTCGTTCATTTAGAAATGAAATAACTCCAGGGAACTTCATATTTAGAACAAGAGAATTTGAACAAATGGAGCTAGAATTTTTCTGCAAACCAGGAACAGACTTAGAATGGTATGAATACTGGAAGGATTTCTGCAAGAAATGGTTAATGAGTATAGGAATAAAAGAAGAAAACTTAAGAATGCGAGAACACTCAAAAGAGGAATTATCATTTTACAGTAAAGGAACTACAGATATAGAATATTCATTCCCATTTGGATGGGGAGAACTATGGGGAATAGCTGATAGAACAGACTACGACTTATCACGACATATGGAGGCATCAAAAGTAGATTTAACATATTTAGATCCAGAAACAAATGAAAAATATATACCATACTGTGTAGAGCCAGCAGTAGGTGTTGATCGAATTTTTCTAACAGTTTTATGTGATGCTTATGACGAAGAAGAAATCGCAGAAGGAGATGTAAGAACAGTATTACACTTACACCCAGCAATAGCACCATATAAAGTAGCAGTATTACCACTATCTAAGAAATTAAGTCCAAAAGCAGAAGAAATATATGAGATGCTATCAAAAAAATATATGTGCGAATATGATGAGGCAGGAAGTATAGGAAAAAGATATAGAAGAGAAGATGAAATAGGAACCCCATATTGTATAACTGTAGACTTTGAAACAGAAAATGACGATTCAGTAACAATAAGAGACAGAGACACAATGGAACAAGTAAGAGTAAAAATAGATGAACTAGAAAAATGGATAGATACAAAATTGGAAAACTAAAAAAAAGAGGTGAACAAAATTTAAAGTTCACCTCTTGAATTTTGCTTAAAAATATGATTTAATACTAAAAGTAATTGGGAGAAAAATAAAAAAACTTTTGAAAAAAGTATTGACATTTTTTTTAGATGATATATAATAACACCAAACAAAAGTTTGAAATAAATTAGGAGGAAATTTTATGAATACAGAAAATTTAGAAAAGAAAAAAGCATTAGAAACAGCATTAGGACAAATTGAAAAACAATTTGGAAAAGGTTCAGTAATGAAACTTGGAGAATATCAGGCAATGAATATTGAAGCAATACCAACAGGAGCATTAAGCTTAGATATTGCATTAGGAATAGGAGGTATTCCAAGAGGAAGAATTATAGAAATATTTGGACCAGAATCTTCTGGTAAAACAACACTTGCCCTACATGCAATCGCGGAGGCTCAAAAATTAGGAGGAGAAGCAGCTTTTATAGATGCAGAACATGCATTAGACCCAGTGTATGCAAAACATTTAGGTGTTGATATAGATAATTTAATAGTATCACAACCAGACACAGGAGAACAAGCATTAGAAATAGCAGAAGCATTAACAAGAAGTGGAGCAATAGATATAATTGTAGTAGACTCTGTTGCAGCTTTGGTACCAAAAGCAGAAATAGATGGAGATATGGGAGACGCACATGTTGGATTACAAGCAAGACTTATGTCTCAAGCATTGAGAAAATTAGCGGGAGTAATAAATAAATCAAAAACAGTTATAATCTTCATCAATCAACTAAGAGAAAAGGTTGGAGTAATGTTTGGAAATCCAGAAACAACACCAGGTGGTAGAGCATTAAAGTTTTACGCATCTGTCAGACTAGATATAAGAAAAATAGAAAACATAAAAACAGATGGAGAAGTTACAGGAGCAAGAGCAAGAGTAAAGGTTATCAAAAACAAAGTAGCACCACCATTCAGAGAGGCAGAATTTGATATAGTATATGGCAAAGGCATATCAAAAGAGGGTAATATATTAGATTTAGCTGTAAACTTAAACCTAGTGGAAAAATCAGGTGCATGGTTTAGCTACAAAGGAGAAAAAATAGGACAAGGAAGAGAAAACGCAAAACTATACATCAAAAATAATTTAGAAGTAGCCAAGGAATTAGAAGAAAAAATAAGAGACAACTTTAGACAAGCATTTGAAAATAGCTTAGGAGATGAAGAAGAGGAACCAGAACAAGAAAATGAAACAGAAGAGTAAATATAAAGAAATCTTGAGACCTCTTTGTTAATGAAAAATGATTTTTAGGAGAAGGCTTCGGAGGGGGATTTTAATATGGAAGAGTTAGAAGAATTTGATAAGCTGAAGACCAAGGTATTGAAATATGTGCTGTATAAGAAAAGAAGCGAAGCAGAAATAAGACGAAAGTTTTCAGAAAGTTCAGAAAAAATGTTAAATAAGGTTATTGACGATTTGAAAGAAAGCGGGTATATAGATGATAGTATGTATATAGCTCGAACAGTAAATGAATTTCAAAGGTTAAAGAATTTATCAATAAAAGAACTTGAGTATAAGTTGTTATCAAAAGGGCTTGATAAGAACGATATAGAGGATTATGTGTCTAAAAACAAAGAAGAACTATTGGAATATGAAGTAGCCTCTGCGAAGAATATATTTGCGAAAAAAGAAGCAATAATGGAAAAGGAAGATATAATACTATATTTAAATAAAAAAGGATATTTAAATGAAAGCATTAAACTTGCACAGGAGGAATAAAAGTAGGTGCTTATTTACAGAAAGGATATATAACAATGAACGAAATATTAACATTAGAAACGAAAAAGTATAATATAAAATTAGAAAATTTTGAAGGGCCATTAGATTTATTATGTCATTTAGTAGACAAGAATAAGATGGAAATAGACAAGGTAAATATAACTCAAATTACAGATCAATACATAGAATATTTAAATGCTATGGAGGAGCTTAACTTAGAAATTGCAAGTGAGTTTATTGTTATGCTATCAACCTTAGTATATTTAAAATCAAAGCACCTTCTACCAAAAGAAGCGGAAAATGAAGAGGAGATAACAGAAGAGGAGCTTATAAGAAGAATTATAGAGTATAAGAAATATAAAGAAATAGTAAAAACATTAAGAGAAAATTATAATATATATTCAAAAAGAATATTTAAATCACCTGAAAAAATAGAACTACCAAATAGAAAACTAGAAAAAAAGTATGAGAAGGAGAACATAATAGAAAGCTATAAATCTCTTATAGAAAGAAATGAAGATAAAGTTAACAAAAATGCAGTTAACATTGAAAAGATTGCAATACTTGAAACGGTAACAGTAGCAAGCAAAGTAAAAGATATATTTAGGGAATTAGTAAAAAAACAAAAATTCATATTTAGTAAATTATGTACAAGCAAAAAATATACAAGACTAGAAACAGTAACAGCCTTTTCTGGAGTTTTAGAATTAAGTAGGAGAAATAAGATAATAACAAATCAGGAAAAAAACTTTGGAGACATATTAGTTGAGAAAAAGTAAGCATTTTCCTTGATTTTTATAAAACTTTGTGCTACAATGGTAAGGTCAAATTAAAAGCAAAGGGTGAAGAATATGAAAACTTTATTAATAATAATATACTCAATTGTTGCAATCGTATTAACAATATTAACGTTAATACAATCAAAAGATGATGAAGGAGCATCAGGAACCATAACAGGAGCTAGCAGTTCTTTCTATGAGAAAAACAAAGGAAGAACAAAGGAAGGACAACTTAAAAAAATTACAATTATACTTGGTGTGCTATTTATAGTACTAGCAATTGCTCTAGGAATAGTATATTAGTATATGCCGTTAATCATAATAACAGCATTGGGAAATATAAGTGCAATTAAAGCAAATATGAAGGTAACAATACCTGCAGAGGTATTGTTATTTGTTTTTATCTCATAAATTCCATAACTGATACTTCTAATAAAAATACACAAAGAAATAAAAGCAAAAATTATAATCATAAATATAAAACTCCTTCCTAAATTTTATTATACAAATATCCACCTTGAATATTAGAATGAACAGATACCTTAAAAGAGGCGTTTTGGTAATTATCAAGCCAATCTGAATCTAACCAATCTTGCCAGGTAGTATATTTAGGCAAAACGTATTCACCGAAAACCTTCTATGTCAGCATTAAAGGCTTTGGATGTTTTATATAAATAATCAGTGATATGAGCTTCAAGATAAGCATTTAAAGTATCATTCAATATGTTTAAACAATATTCATCAGACAAGTTTAGGCTATTATAAACAGTTGGCACATTACCAGTTATCCAAACTTCACATTCTATATAAGGATAATTGTTTAAAAATGTTACCTTCTTTTTAGTTTTCTTATTTAAATTTATATAAAATGAAACGTTATTGTTAGCATCAAAAGGATTAGTAACATTTACTGTAGCATTATTCAAATTATTAGTAAGTATTAAATGACATAGGGTTTCCAAATTATTAAGCTCACCTACTAATTTATCATTACGAAAAACAGCAATTCCCATACTTTCAACATTATTATTAGAGGAAATAGGAGTTTTACCAGCAGTATAATTATCATCTAGAGTAGAAGCGCCTGTATTGATTTTATACTGAGTTTCTTTTGTATTAATACCTACTAAAATAGCTGTGGCATCTGAGGATGTATTTATTATATTATAATAAAAATCAGATAGAGTTATATTAGCTACATATCCAGTATATTCGCTAGAATTAAAGTTGGATTCAAAATACTCTGCGGGATTAGCTTCAAAAACCGGACTAGAATTTTCTAAAAAGTCATAAGCATCACATTTACTAATTATAATGTTACAATCAGGTCTTAATTCAATACTATTCATTAATGTATATATAACATCTGAGATACCATATGAAGCAAATTCCTCAGAAATAATTACAGCCTTACAATGAGAAAGATTAACTTGTTTACTAATGTAGCTATTCATTAAAGTAATCCCAGAATCTATAGTAGAGCAATCGACTGACAAAATGGTAGAATTATTACTAGAAGAATTACTAGATGATGTATTTGACTTTGAAGAATCTAATACTGCAAATTGGATAGTAAGTTTTAAACTATGTGTATTTGATGAATCAATACCAAGAGCAATAGCATATGCTTTTGATTCTACACCTCTAATATTATAACAACCAGTAAGCATAAATATAGATAAAAAGCAAATTAACATTAACAAATAAACTTTAATTTTCATTTTTTACTCCTTCTTTTCTTAAAACAAGCTAATATAACAATCACAAGACTAATACCAAACACTAAAATTACCGTATAATTTCTAAAAAAAATTTTTGTAAAAGAGTTTACTGCTGCATTGTTTTTAAAAGCTAAACTGACTCCTATCAAAATAGCAGACACGCTGTAAACAAGCTCTTTAGAATCACTTAACTCAAAACCTTTTTTTATAATATAACTCATTAAATACACATTAAAACTTATAAATGATAAAAAAGCTAAAAGCCAAGTAAAAAGAAAAATAGCATCTAATCTCTGAAAGAATCGCCCTAATGAGACCAGCCTTGATATTAAATACAAGGAGAAAGATTCATCAGCCTTAAAAGCATATGAAAAAGTCATAGTTAAAGCTAAAATAGTTAAAAGGAAATATAAGCTACAAGTAATTATAGAAAAAATATATACCTTTTTAAAATCATTCTTGTCCTTCAAAAATGGAGGTAAAAAGTATAGGTATCCAATAATATTAAAGGCAAATATATTCATAGATTGATTTATAAATAAGTCTTTAGCACCATAGCCAAATATCGGAAAGAGTTTTTGCCAAGTAAAGTCTCTAATAGAAATAGTGAATAGTAAGACAATTGATAAAATAGTAATGGGAATAACTATTAAGTTCGTTCCATATATAGCTTTTAAACCAATTTTACTAGAAATAGCAATAGGTACAAAAGCAAGTAAAATTAAAAACAAAAGGCTATATCCAGAAAAATATATAATATGTGAATCATTAGCATAATATCTCACACAAATAGCAGAAAAAGACATAAAAAGGATTACATATAAAACTGAAACCAAGCCGCCTTAAAGCTTTCCCACCTAAGAAACTTGAAATATCTAACAAGTCTAAGCTTGGGAATGGTTTAAGAAGTAACATAATAATAAATGTAAAAATTAAAGACAGTATACTTACATATATAATATTAAGCCAAGAACCAGAACCACAATAATTAAATATAATTGATGTCATATTAAAAATTATATTATTAATAATTACTGCTAAACTTAATCCAACTGCTTCAACTTTACCAAGTTTTTGCATCTCAGTCATTAATTCTCCTTTCTTTTTACATTTGGACTTTGCCAAAATTTCCATTTTCTACTTATGACAGGTTGCTCAATAGGCCTTTTAGTATTTAAGAAGTCACTACGATGCTCTCTTTTCCATATTGAGTGAATAAAGTAAGAAATAGAGGTATTAAAATTAGTAACAGGTATATAAGGCTCTAAATATGAAACTCCAAAAGAGTTAAGACTACAGAGTATAGAAAGTTGCGAAAACAAGCCAATCGCGATGCCAAAGAAACCTGCTACATATCCAAGGAAAATATATAAAAATTTATAAATCCTAAATGTAAAATTTAATGAAAAATCAGGTATAGCAAAAGAGCCTATGCCAGTTATTGCTACAATTATAATTGAAACAGGACTTACTAAATTGGCGGTTACTGCGGCCTCTCCTAATATTAATGCACCAATTATTCCTATTGTAGGACCTATAGGGCTAGGGATTCTAAGACCAGCTTCTCGTATTAACTCAAAAGAAATTTCCATTAGCAAAACTTCAATAACAACTGGAAATGGCACACTATTTCTCGAACCAGCAATTGTAAATAGAAGTTCTGTGGGAACGAGTTCTGTATGGAAATTAAGAATTGCTATATATAGTCCTGGTAAAAGTAGGGTTATAACAGCTGCAAAAAGACGTATTATTTTTAACAGATTTGCATATTGATGTTTTAAATTTAAATCTTCAGGAGATGATAAAAAATCTATTAAAATGGCAGGTACAATAAGAGAATAAGGTGAACCATTAACCAATATTACAACTCTGCCTTCGAGTAAATGATTTGCAGCTTTATCAGGTCTTTCGGTTGAAATCATCTGAGGAAACGCAGAACTACTATCATCCTGTATGAGCTGTTCAACATTTCCAGAGGAAATAACATAATCAACATCTAGATTTGAAAGGCGATATCTTACCTCAGAAACTAAAGAAGAATTTGCAATATTTTTCATATAGCAAATTGCTACTTTAGTTTTACTAGCATTACCAACTGTACTATTCTCAATAATTAAATCAGGTGTATTAATTATTCTTCTAAGTATAGAGGTGTTTGTTCTAAGTTTCTCAACAAAAGCCTCCTGAGCACCCCTAACTACAATTTCATTTTTGGGAGACTCTATACTCCTTGCATCAAATCCCTTAACATCAATAGAAAAGGCAACGGATAGAGTATCAACAAAAAGAACACAGTCACCAGAATTCACAGTAGTAGCAACTTCAGAAAATTTAGTTATTTTCTTAACAGTATTTTGAGGAATAAGTTTATCAAAAATATAATTTTCCACATTAACCTTTTTATATTTTGTATATTTAACACCAGTTTTTGTTTGGCTAGACCTTGAAGAACTTTTTGTTTTCATTAATGGACGTAAAAGAAAGTTGTTAACCAAAGAAGAGGAAATCATGCCATCAATACCTAAAAACAAAGCACTATATGTCTTACCAGCAATATCAATTTTAAATGGACGCATAATAATATCACTATTAATTAAAGTGTTATATTGAACTTGGAGATAAGTGTAGTTCTTGTTAAGATTAGAATATATATTATGGTCAGGCAAGAATGAATCTGGCGAAGGGTTAACATTGCTATTAGTATTATTCTCTTCTAAAACGAAATCATATGAAATTGGAGGAGCATATACAAACCACTTTTTTATTAAATTTGAAAAATTACTCATAAAATAAGTTTTTCCTATTATAGAAAAAATATGCAAAAATATAATCAATATTGATATTCTTTCGACTTGCTTTAATATATTTTAATAAATCAACAAAATATTGCAAATTAAAAGCTAAAAAATCTCACTATAACATAAAAAAAAATAAAATTATTTACATTCTTCAAGACTTATAGTATAATTGGAACAGATTATAAAAGAATGGGAGAGAGTAATATGAAAAAGATTTTTAGATATGTAATATTATTAATAGCATTATACTTAGTAGTTCAATTATATGTGTTTTTACTAATGAAGCAATATTATAGAGATATGAAAAATTACAATGTACTAGTTGAAAGTCCAAAAATTGAAGTTACAGAAAGTAAAGTAGCAAAAAATAAAGGATATATAAAAGGCAAAATAACAAATAATACAGATGAATTGATTAAAAATCTAAAAGTTAAATTTGACTTCTATGATGAGCAAGGAAAATTTGTAGGCGCAGAATATAAAACGGAAGAAATATTTAATGTAAGTGAAACGGTAAGTTTTGACATTAAATATGAATATGAGAACATATCAGAAATTAAAATTAGTGTTATAAAATAGAAAGGGAGAACAGATGGAGGACGAAAATTTATTAGTCCCAAATTTGGAAAACCGTGAAGAAGAAATATCAGAGTATTCTTTAAGGCCAAAAAATTTAAGGGAATATATTGGACAAGTAAAAGTAAAAGAAAATATGAAAATATATATAGAAGCAGCTAAAAAAAGAGGGGAACCATTAGATCATATATTACTTTATGGTCCACCTGGATTAGGAAAAACAACGCTTGCCAATATTATAGCCACAGAGATGAATTCCAATATAAGAATAACTTCAGGACCAGCAATAGAAAAACCAGGAGATTTGGCAGCAATTCTTACTAACTTGGCTCCAAATGATGTTTTATTCATTGACGAAATCCATAGATTGAATAGAAGTGTTGAAGAAATTTTATATCCAGCTTTAGAAGATTACAATTTAGACATTATAATAGGAAAAGGACCAAGCGCAAGATCAATAAGATTGGATTTACCAAGATTTACATTAGTTGGCGCAACGACTAGAGCAGGTTCACTTACAACACCACTTAGAGATAGATTTGGTATAGTAAATAGACTAGAACTATATACAGATGACGAACTAACTACAATAGTAAAAAGGTCAGCAGAAATATTAGAAATAAAAATAGATGAAAACGGAGCAAATGAAATAGCAAAACGTTCTAGAGGAACTCCTAGAATTGCAAATAGATTATTAAAAAGAGTAAGAGATTATGCAGTAGTATTAGGAGATGGAAACATAACAAGAAAAATAGCTGATATTGCTCTTCAAAAACTTGAAATAGATGATATGGGGTTAGACAATATAGATAGAAAAATATTAGAAACCATAATATTAAGTTATGTAGGTGGACCGGTAGGAATAGAAACACTTGCTTCAACAATAGGAGAAGAGGTTGAAACAATAGAAGATGTATACGAACCATATTTAATGCAAAAAGGCTTTATAGGAAGAACATCAAGAGGAAGAGTGACTTTACCAAAAGCATATGAACATCTAGGAATGAAGATTAATGAATAAGGGAGGAAATTATGAAAAAAGTGTCAGTTGTTATACCAATGTATTATGAAGAAGAAGTAGCAAGGGAATGTTACCAAAGGACTAAAAAGGTATTAGAAGAATTACAAGATTATGATTATGAAATGATTTTTGTAAACGATGGAAGCAAAGATAAAACTCTTGAAATACTAGAAAACACAGCCAAAGAGGACAATAAAGTAAAAGTAATTTCTTTTGCAAGAAATTTTGGACATCAAGTGGCAGTAACAGCAGGTTTAAGATACGTAACAGGAGATTGTATACTTATTATAGATAGTGATATGCAAGATCCACCAGAGTTGTTGCCAGAGATGATAAAACTTTGGGAAGATGGGAATGAAGTTATATATGGAAAAAGAAAAATAAGAAAAGGAGAATCACATTTTAAACTATTTACAGCAAAAATGTTTTATAAAGTACTAAATGGTTTATCTGATGTAGAAATACCAAAAGATACTGGAGATTTTAGATTAGTAGATAGAAAGGTTGTAGACGTAATAAATAGTATGCCAGAACACAATAAATTTCTACGTGGACTATTTAGTTGGGTTGGATTTAAACAAAAAGCTTTCGAATATGAAAGACAAGAACGTTTTGCAGGAAAAACAAAGTATCCATTAAAAAAAATGCTTAAACTTGCAGGAGATGGAATAATTAGTTTTTCTACAAAACCACTAAAAATTATAGGTGGATTAGGAATAATATCAATAATTATATCTTTCCTAATTTTGATATATGCAATCTTGTCATATATATTTAGTTGGGGAAACTTAACAGCAGGTTGGACATCTCTTATGGTTGCAATAACCTTCTTTGCAGGAATACAACTAACTTCAATTTGGATGATGTCTGAATACATTGCAAGAATATATGATGATACCAAAAAAAGGCCAGAATATATAATTGACAAAAAAATAAACATAAAAGAGGAATAAAATATGAAGTTATTAATGCATACTTGTTGTGCACCTTGTAGCATATATTGTATCTCTTATTTAAGAGAACATAACATAGAGCCAGTAGTGTATTGGTATAATCCAAACATACACCCATATAAAGAATATGAAGCAAGAAAGAACTGTCTGAAAGAATATACAAAAAGCATAGAAGTTAAAGCTATATTTGAAGATGAATATGGCCTAAAAGATTTTTGCAAAAATACAATAAATGATTTAGAAAACAGATGCACAAACTATTGTTATAAGGTAAGACTAGAAAAAACAGTGCAATATGCAAAACAAAACGGTTATGATACTTTCACAACCACCTTATTTGTGAGCCCATATCAAAAACATGAACAATTAAAAAAAATCTGCGAAGAATTAGCACAAAAATACGATATAAACTTTTTATATATAGACTTTAGGACAGGCTTCAGACAAGGACAAGCAAAAGCAAGAGAACTTGGACTATATATGCAAAAATACTGTGGATGTGTATTTTCCGAGGAAGCTAGATATTATAAAAGGAGAAATTAATGAAAAAACTAGTCAAACTAATAAAAACAATTTTTATCAATTACACAGAAAACAAAAAAATCATTTTCTTTAGATACTTATGTACTGGTGGATTTGTTACAATTATAAATATATTACTTTTATATTTATTTACAGAAATAGCATCCATAAACTATGTTATTTCAAACATAATATCTATGCTAATTTGTATAACTATAACATACATAATTAGCAAAAAAATAGTATTTGTCAAAAAAGTTAAAATTGGAGTAGTGAGAGAATTCATAAGCTATATAGCCATAGCTATTATATCAATATTTATTGATACAATTATTATGTATATACTTACAGAAAAATTCTCAATATATTATTTATTAAGCAAAATATTTGCTACATGTGTAAGTACAGTATCCAACTATATTTTAAAGAAAATAATATATAACAAATTCAAATATTAAGGAGAAAAATAATGCGAGAGAAACTATTTATTGGATTACCATGCTATAATGAAGAAAAAGATATAAACACACTATTAGATAGAATATTAAAAGTAAAACAAAAAGTACAGGAAAAGTTTAATATTGATGTTGAAATATTTTGTGTAAACGATGGAAGCAAGGATAATACAGAGAAAACAATAATAGATAGAGAAAAAGATGGAGTAAAATTAATAAACCATGATGTAAATAAGGGACTTGGTGAAGCTATGCGAACTATTTTAATGCATTTTATAAATCAAGGAAATGAAAATGATTATTTAGTTGTTATGGATAGCGACAATACTCATAATCCCCAATATATAATAGATATGATAGAAAAGCAAAAACAGGAAAAAGAACACATTATAATAGCTTCAAGATATCAAAAAGGGGCTACAATAACAGGATTAAAAAACATAGAATACTTTTAAGCGACTTTGCAAAAATATGGTATAACATAATGTTAAAAATTCCAAATGTAAAAGATTATACTTGTGGGTATAGATTATATACACACGAGATTGCTACAAAGACATATAAAAAATATAGAGAAAACGTGATTACACAATCTAGTTTTGCTTGTATGATGGAAATTTTATATAAAATGTATTTATCAGGTGCAATAATAGGAGAAATACCATTTAAATTAGAATACAATCTAAAAGAAGGAACAAGCAAAATGAAGATAATAAAAACCTCAATAAACAGCATAATAACCACAGTTAAGATAAAAAAGCAAGGAGCAAAAAGCAAATGAAAAAAATTAAAGAAATTTTACCATATGTTATAATATTACCAATGGCGATTGTGTTAATATTAATGTCTAACACTTTTCCAACTAAAAAGGTTGGAACCTTTTGGGATGCAGCAGTATATTTAAATGTAAGTAAAAATCTAACAGAAGGACAAACTCTTTATAAAGATATTGTAGATAACAAAGGACCAGTACTTTATTTTATAAATTACATAGGGCTAAAATTAGGCGGACCATCACTAGTGTGTGTTATTGAATTCTTATTCATATATATTGCACTAGTATATATGTATAAAACATTACAATTAATTAATAAAAATAAGATAATAAGTCTCCTTACAGTTGGTGTTGCATTTATTTGTTATGCGAAATGCTTTACTTACGGACTAAGTTGCGAAACTTATGCTCTAACATTTTCAATGATTGCAATGTATAAATGTTTGCAATTCTATGAAAATGATAAATTTACAAAACTGCAATGCTTGCTAATAGGCATTTTATTTGGATTAACATTTTTCATTAGAGCAAATTTGATAATTGTTTTTGTAGCATTTGGCTTAGGAATAGCAATTAAATTAATAATGAACAAAAGAATCAAAGAACTTTTTGAATACATATTATTTTCATTTCTAGGGTTTATTATAGTATGCATACCAATATTTGCCTATTTACTAATAAATAATTGTGTATACGATTTTATAAAAAATGTCTTTATAATTAACACCACGATGAATAAAATAGGATTAATAAGGGCATCGAAACTAATGAGAAACATGATGCCAATATCATATTATAGCATATGCCTGTATATAGCTGTTGCTTGGTGGAATGTATTAAATAAAAAAGAAAAATATATAAGTGCATTTTGCTTAGGAATAATAACAATACTGTTTAACAGTATAAGTGTTAATATATATTATCATTATTTTATATCATTTTTACCGATATTAATCTTAGCATATAATTTTATAATTTATATAATTATCAAAAAATTAAAAATAGTAGGATATATATTAATAATA
>ERZ779851.2373-NODE-2373-length-14528-cov-6.359082_pt1 | contig 14528 bp, 14 predicted proteins | sample MGYA00511094_ERZ779851 | MGnify/ENA primary metagenome ERZ779851 (study PRJEB29588, sample SAMEA2155512) | human gut metagenome | biome: human gut; feature: human-associated habitat; material: faeces | place: Denmark | collected 2008/2010 ...
CCTTGCTAGGACGAATTGTGCAAGATGCAAGTTTGGCGCAACACAGAACATATCCGTTGAGCAATCATGTGATTTTTTGCGCCAAACTAGAAAGATGCAAGCAAGACACGTGCAAAATCCAATAAATGGTCTTTGTGCGGTGTTGCCATTATCCCGTCGGAACGCGAAAAGGACGCCCGCGCGCCTTTATCGCCGACCGAGAAAGGAATTCTTATGGAAACTGAAACCTTTTCCCTCGGACCGCTCACAATGTACGTGTCCGACGACCACCGCTTCGGAACGGACGCGTTCCTGCTGGCATATTACGCCAACGTAAAGCCGGACAGCGTAGTCTGCGACCTCTGCACCGGCTGCGGAATAATCCCGCTGATATTCTGCAAGAACATCAAGCCGCACCTCATATACGCGGTCGATATCCAGGAGGAAGCAATAAACCTGCTCAAAATGTCGGTGGAGAAAAATCACCTTGAAAACACCCTGCAGCCAGTTCTCGCGGACCTGCGTGAACTCAGCCAGAACCAGATAGGCTTTGAGACCATGGATATCGTCACCGCAAATCCGCCTTACATGACCAGCGGCTCCGGCTTTGAGAAGCTCGCAAGACCACAGGCCATCGCGCGCCACGAGCTGATGTGCACCGTTGACGACGTATGCCGCGCCGCAGGAAAACTGCTCAAATACGGCGGTCTGCTCAAGATGTGCCACCGTCCCGAGCGCCTCGCGGACGTGCTGAATTCCATGCGCGAGAACAAGATAGAGCCTAAGAGCATCACATTCGTGTTCAACAGCATTCTCGACAAGCCGTGGCTGTTCCTTGTCACCGGAAAGAAGGGCGCAAAATCCGGTATGATAGTGGAAAAGCCCATGATACTGCGCAACGACGATAAATCCTACACTGAGGAGTACACAAGACTTTATGACTGAACCAGGCAAGCTTTATGTGGTGGGCACCCCGATAGGCAACCTGTCGGATTTCTCACCGCGCGGCATAGAAACGCTTGAAAACGTTGATTACATCGCTGCCGAGGACACCCGCGTGACGCTCAGGCTGCTAACGCACTTCGGCATAAAAAAGCCGCTGCTGAGTTACTACAAGCCCCACGAGGCTGAAAAGGCAGTGCGCATCGTCGAACTCCTGCAGGACGGTAATTCCGTTGCACTGGTGAGCGACGCGGGCATGCCCTGCATTTCTGACCCGGGCGTTTATCTCGTGCAGCGCTGCTATGAACTCGGCATTCCGGTGGAGAGCGTACCCTGCTGCAACGCCGCTATAGCCGCAGTAGCGATAAGCGGCATAGACACCGCGCGTTTCGCGTTCGAGGGATTTCTCCCCGTGGACAAAAAGGAACGCCGTCAGCGCCTGGCAGAAACCGCGAAACTCCCGCACACGCTGATATACTATGAAGCCCCGCACAAGCTGCGGCAGACGCTCTCAGACCTCGCAGAAGCCCTCGGTGGGGAACGCCGCGCGGCTCTCTGCCGCGAACTGACGAAGCTGCACGAGGAAGTTATCCGCGGCACCCTGGCGGAACTCAACGCGCTCTATGAAACCACCGACCCCCGCGGGGAATACGTCATCGTGATCGAAGGCGCCGCCCCCGCAGAAGAGGAAGGCATGACCATCGAGCAGGCAGCGGAACTTGCAAGAAGCTATGCCGGGGGCGGCATGAAGCTTTCCGAAGCGTGCAAGACAGCCGCGCAGGCGGCAGGAGTTTCCCGCAAGGAGCTGTACAAACTCCTCTCGGAAGAATGACCCCGAACCCCACGGACACCCGTGACATACAGAAAGGAAGAAAACCATGAGCATCATCAAGGACAGAGTTGAAAAGAAGATCGGCCCCACCGCAAAGGTAGTGATCCCGATAATCAGCGCAGTTGTGGTAGTTGCAGGCGCAGTCGCTTACATCTGCCTTAAACTCGCGGACGAAATGCGCTACAACGAAAAGTGGAAGGACTACGACGAATGCGGTCTTCACTGATCTGCAGCTGTGACGACATAGAGGGATTTCTGGGGCAGTATTCTCACTTCGGCGCGCCGGTTAAGGATCTGTCCCGGTTTTCTGCGCTTATGCATAAGCTTGGGGACCCTCAGGACAGTCTGCGTTTTATTCACATAGTCGGCACGAATGGCAAAGGCTCCGTCGCGGAATTCTGCACCTCTGCGCTTGCAGCGGCAGGCAACACCGTGGGGCGCTTCACATCTCCGTATGTGCGCAGCGTGTGTGAGCGCATCGCGGTGGCTTACCCCACGGGGATATACGAGATAAGCGCCTGCGACCTCGCGCGGCTTCTCACCACTGCCGCCAAAGCCGCTGATGAATGCGGGAAACTTGAATTCTCGCAGTTTGAGATACTCAATGCGGCTGCTTTCCTGTTCTATGCGGAAAAGCGCGCTGATTACGTCGTGCTTGAAGCAGGCATTGGCGGCACGCTGGATTCCACGAACATCATAAAGCAGCCGGAATGCGCCGTGATCACCTCGATAGGGCTTGACCACACCAGGATACTCGGCGCCACCGTCGAAGAAATAGCGCGCTCAAAATGCGGCGTGATAAAGGGCGGGAATGCAGTCGCAGCGCTGGATATCCCCGACTCTGCAATGGAAGTAATACGCAGCCGCTGCGAAGCCACGGGCGCGCGCCTGATAATTCCGGACAGGTCGCAGCTTGAAGTACACGGAAAACCCGGGCTTGACGGCAGCAGCTTCAGCTACCGCGGGCAGGAATACCGTCTGCGAATGGGTGGAGCCTACCAGATAAGCAACGCCATGACCGCTGTGGAGGTGCTGACCAGCATGGGCATCCCAGCAAGAGAAATCGCCTTTGGGCTGGAACGCGCCCAGATACCAGCGCGCATGGAAATATTCCGCTCCAACGCCCCGGAAAAGCCCTCTCTCCTGCTGGACGGGGGGCATAATCCACAGGCGGCGCATGCAGTCAGGGAAGCGCTTAAGGACTCGGGATATTCGCATATCACCGGCGTTATCGGCATGATGAACACCAAGGATCACGCTGCGTTCCTGCACGTGATACTTCCCTGCTTTGAACAGGTGGTGTTCTGCGACGGCTTTTCAGACGGCAACGTTCCCGCAGAGGAACTCCGCAGCGCAGCCGGGGTGAATGCCGAGATATTCCACGACCCGCGCCAGGCGCTGGAATATGCAAGGAGCATTCCCGGGGAACTGGTCTATTTCGGAGGCAGTTTCTATTTTGCCGCAGCGGTGCGTAGGTTCCTGGCATAAAAACTCCCCCTCGGCCGGAGGGGGAGTTTCTGTTCACATCTTGACAAATCAAGAACGCTGTGTTATAATCTAGAGAAACGCTGAATAAAACAAAATCGACCCGCTCAGACGAGTATACTCACGGGTCTGATTTTGTTTCGCTTCGCGTTATTCAGCGTGCCTCTAGAGAAACGCTGAATAAAACAAAAGTTACTCAACTTGCCCCTGATCTGTTGCAATATAAAAACTGGAGGAACTGATTTGGATTATATTCTGTGGCTTGGATTAGCCGTTTTAGCAGTCGCGGTGCTGATATGGATACTCATACGCCTGCACGAAAAGCTGCCGTATGAGATGAACGAAACGATACTCACCGAGCGCGAACGCTCATTCTACCGCATACTAAGACCCATAGCCGACAAGCTGGAGCTGCAGATATGCCCCAAGGTTCGGGTCGCGGATATAGTCTCGATAAAAAAAGGGACCCGCGACTGGCAGAAGTGGTTCAACAAGATACGCTCAAAGCATGTGGACTTTCTGCTCTGCGACTACGATATGAACATAGTACTTATAATCGAACTGGACGACCGCAGCCACGAAACGGAACGCGCAAAGAAAAACGACGCCCTGAAAAACGCGATATTCGGAAACAAACTTGTACGCATACGCTCCCTGAAAGACGATGTCGAAGGGATAATCACCACCGCGCTGAAAAAACTCTGACCGGAAACTGTACCAGCCCCCGCGCATATAATTTAGCACGCAGAAAGGAGCGTGCCGATATGCACAACGACCCCGGACAGAATGCTGCCCAGACCTACCTTGACCGATACCGCGTGATACTCGACGAAATGATACGCGAAATGACCTCCGCGCCGCTTTGCTGCAGTATCTCGCATAACTTCATCGTGCAGATGATACCGCACCACGAAGCCGCAGTGAAGATGTCAGAAAACCTGCTGCAGTATTCCCAGTGTGAACCACTGCGCAATATCGCTGAAAACATAATCACCACCCAGACCCAGGGCATAGAGGACATGCAGTGCATTCTGCGGGAATGTTCCGCGCTGCGCAGCTGCGCAACTGACCTCAGGAGCTATCAGCGGCGCTACCGCGACATCACGCGGATAATGTTCGCGCAGATGCGCAGCGCACCGTCCGGCTGCCGCATAAACACGGATTTCATGCGGGAGATGATACCCCACCACCGGGGCGCGGTGCTGATGTCCCAGAATGCGCTGGAATTCCCGGTGTGCCCGCAGCTTCGCCCGATACTTGAGAATATCATTTCCACCCAGACCCGCGGTATACGCCAGATGGAACAGCTGCTTTCGCGCAGGTGCAGGTTCATGTAGTTGACATATCCAGCCAACGATGGTATACTATATATGACCCTGAAAACAAAGAATATGAAAAGAGGCAGACATGACACCACGTCTTATTATAGTAATCCCCTGCTACAACGAGCAGGAAGTTCTCCCGATAACCGCGCCGATGTTCCTTGAAAAGATAAAGTCGCTGGCAGCTGCGGGGCAGATAACCGAGGACAGCCGCGTGATGTTCGTCAACGACGGCAGCAAGGACAACACCTGGGATATCATAACGCGCCTTGCCGAAGAGGACGAACACTACATCGGCATTGCACAGAGCCGCAACCGCGGGCACCAGAACGCCGTCCTTGCCGGTCTGATGGAAGCCAAGGACATGTGCGACATCACAATAAGCATAGACTGCGACGGGCAGGACGACATCAACGCCATGGACGGAATGGTTGCAGCTTACCACGAGGGCTGCGAGATAGTTTACGGCGTGCGTTCCAAAAGGGACACCGACACGTTCTTCAAGCGGTTTACGGCTGAGAGCTTCTACAAGCTGCTTAATTCCATGGGCGCCGAGGTCGTGTTCAACCACGCGGATTATCGCCTGATAAGCAGCCGCGCCCTGCAGGAACTCGCAAAATTCAAGGAAGTCAACATATTCCTGCGCGGAATGGTACCGCTTGTAGGCTTCAAGAGCACCAGCGTCTACTATGAACGCAGCGAGCGCGCCGCCGGAAAGTCGCATTACCCGCTGAGCAAAATGCTGGCGCTTGCTTTCGACGGCATAACGAGCCTCTCCATAAAGCCCATCAAAATGATAATCGGGCTTGGCGTGATAGTCGCCATCATCAGCTTTATCGGCATAATCTGGGCTGTCGTTGAGGCAATTCTGGGGAACACCGTCGGGGGCTGGGCTTCCACGACATGCATAATCTGCTTCCTGAGCGGCGTTCAGCTTATATCCATCGGCGTCATCGGCGAATATATCGGCAAGATATACATGGAGGTAAAACACCGTCCGCGCTATATCATCAGCGACCGGACCTGGGACAAGAACCAGCACAGATAGATTCAGCGGGCTTCCATAAAGGAAGCCCTGAGACCGTCGAAAAATCCCCTAAAGGGGCTTTTTCGCCGAACATCCCAGCCGCGCGCACTCATTATCAGCTGCGCTGATAATTCGCACACTTGCTGGGATAGAAGTGTTTTTTTGCCCCGGGAAACCCGTGGCAAAAAACTGATTTCAAAAGCCCGCTTCGCGGGCAAAACCGATTTTTTCGACAAACTGCGGGCTTCCATAAAGGAAGCCCTTTATGGTACGGATAGAATTTGGGAATTTCCAGCACTTGACTATTCATCGGGAAAGTGATATAATTATAAGATAAGCTACAATCAGATGATATTGAAAGGAATTCACAATAAATGAAAGTGCTGCTATATTCCGAGGCGTTCAACCTCGTCAAGATATCAGGCCTTGGCAGAGCGATAATGCACCAGCAGCGTGCGCTCCAGCTTAACGGGGTGGATTTCACCCTCGACCCAAAGGACGATTACGACATTGTTCATATAAACACGCTGGGACTGCGCTCCCATCACCTCGCGCGCAAGGCAAAAAAATCCGGAAAACGCGTGGTTTACCATGCGCATTCCACCGAAGAGGATTTCAGGAACTCGTTCATATTCTCTAACGCCCTGTCCGGGCTTGTCAAGAAGTGGCTGTGCAGCTGTTACCGCAGCGGCGACGTTATAGTCACCCCCACCGAGTATTCAAAACGGCTCATCAGCGGATATGGCATCACTAATCCGATATACCCCGTTTCCAACGGAATAGACCTCGCAAAATACGAACCCGCCCCCGGCGACCGCGAAGCGTTCCGCAGCAGGATGGACTTTTCAGATAGCGACAAGGTCATCATCGCAGTGGGACTTTACTTTGAGCGCAAGGGCATTCTGGACTTTGTACAGATGGCAAAGGACATGCCCGACTACAAATTCGTATGGTTCGGAAAGACCCCGCTGTACAGTGTTCCGCACAAGATTCGCAAGGCAGTCCGCACGAAGCTGCCGAATCTGACATTTGCCGGGTATGTACAGCCCGATGAACTGAAGCAGGCATATGTCGGCTGCGACGCCTACATATTCCCCACCCACGAGGAAACCGAAGGCATCGTTCTGCTGGAAGCCCTCGCGGCTGAAGCGAACGTGATAATCCGCGATATCCCGGTGTTCGACTGGCTGACTGACCGCCGCGACTGCTACAAGGCAAAGGACCTTGAAGATTTCGAACGGCTGATACGCGCCGTTACCTCCGGGGAACTCCCCTCACTGCAGGAAAACGGCAGGGCTGCAGTTGCCGGCATGGACATCAAAAAGGTCGGAGAAAAGCTGCTGAGCATTTACAACGGAACGATAGAGCAGAAGATCTGAATTCATAATTTGCAAAAAAATACCCGGTTCAATGTGAACCGGGTATTTCTGTCTGTTGGTTTTTAATTCCTGAGTGTGAACCTGCCTGTAAGCTGCTTCATGGTGTTTGCCTGACCCGCAAGTTCCTCAGCGGCAGCGGCGCTCTGCTCCGAAGCGGCAGAGTTGTTCTGCGTTACGGAAGAAAGCTGTTCAACGCCGGAGTTAACCTGGTTGACAGCCTCTGCCTGGTTGTGAGAATTCTTCGAAATATCATTCACCGATGTAACTATCTCGCTGATGTTAGTTACGACAGTGCGCAGGCTTTCTGCAGTCTGGTTTGCTATGTCGGAACCGTTGTTGACAGCGTCTATCGTCTTGCTGATGAGCGCCGACGTGTTCTGCGAAGCTTCCGCGGACTTGGAGGCAAGGTTCCTTACCTCGTCTGCAACTACCGCGAAGCCCTTGCCTGCCTCGCCTGCACGCGCAGCCTCTATCGCAGCATTGAGCGCGAGTATATTCGTCTGGAACGCAATATCCTCGATAGTCTTGATTATCGCGCTTATCTCCTCGGTGTTGCTGCTGATATCCTGCATTGCGCCAAGCATGCTGTTCATGCGCTGGTTGGAAAGCTCAGCCTCATTGCCGATGTGGTTCATCTTGTCACTTGCGAGTTCAGCTTCTGCCGCATTGCTCTTGACCTGCTCGGAAATCTCGCTGATAGTCGCAACAAGTTTCTCAATGGAACCTGCCTGCTCAGTGGAGCCGGAAGCCAGCGACTGCGCACCGCTGGATACCTGATCCGCACCCACTGCAACCTGATCCGCTGCGAGGTTTATCTCAGAAAGCGTGCTGTTGAAGGATGCCGTGATGTTATCAAGCGCTGCCTTGAGCTTTGCGAATTTGCCGGTGTACTCAAGTTTCAAACTGATATTGAGGTTGCCGCCTGCGATGTCGTTCAGCACTCCGGAAAGCTCATCGATGTAACCAGCGTAATGACTGAGCTGATTAGCCGTCTTGTTGAAGTTGTCCGCGAGTTCCCCGATGTCGTCCTTGGAACTGCACTCGACCTTTACGTCGAATTCACCGTTGGAAATGCGCTTTGCCACGTCAGTAAGCGAACCAATGGGACGCGTGAACTTATTCACCACTATGAACGCAATGATAGTAGTTGCCACTGCGACTATCACAACGGCGCCAATTATCATGACAAACAGCATGTTGGTCTGGCTGTAGAGCTCAGATCCATCGGCGGTAGAGATAAGCTTCATGCCATTGTCGAGGCTGCTGAATACCGCACGGCTGCTCACACCGTTCACATTTGTATTGATGAGGGAAGCGTTATTATTGTTTATCGCGTCTGCAAGAACGCCGCTGACATCAACCAGAGGTGTGTTGTACTCATTGTCAACTGAATACATGATGTTGTTATTTCCGTCAATGATAAGCGGCTTATAGGTTTCAAAGCGCTCGCAGGAATTCGCGATATTCTGCACCATGGTGAAATCTATATCCATGCCAACTACGCCGACATTCACACCGTCGCGGAACAGCGGAACGACATAGGATATCATGTAAATTCCGACATTGTCGTTGTAATAAGGCGCCATCCATGTGGGCGTGCCGTTGTTGACAGGGGTGTAATACCAGCCGACATGTGAAATATCAGTCTTGTCGTAAACGCTGAAATCCGTCGGCGTAACGCTCTGAAATTCCTCGGCGGTGCTGTTTCTGGTCATGAAAAGACCAGAGGTAGGCTCTGTGAAATCAGGATTGTAGCGTATGTATGCGCATATTGCGCCGTCTGTATTGGAAGCCGCGCTGTAAAGCGACTGCTCCAGCTCTCCGGTGAGCGTGGTGACATATTCACTGCTGGTCTGAAATGAACTGAAATCCGTCAGTTCATTCATCGTGATATCAGAAACGGTGTCAACGGACTGTTCCACACGGCTGAGATATGCATTTATGTCTGCCGCTGTGTTGTCGCATTCCTCGTGCATTATGCTGGCAAGATCGTTGCCCATATATGCGCTGGAATAAATTACTGACATGATACCTACAACAGTTGACGAAATAATGGTGCAGGCTGCTGCAGTGATACTCATCTTCTTCGCTATCTTCATAGTATTTCCTCCAGATACAGAGTATTTCCTCCAGATACAGAGAATTAAGACATAAAGCCTCATTGTTTGTATTATAACACATCTTAATACAAAATTCAAGAAGAAATATACAAATTACACAAAAGAATTTATCATGTTGCATAACAAATGTTGTTTCGTCGAAATGCTGTTTTTAGGGTAGTCAAATTATCAGATATGTAAAAAATCGGAAAAGCATTGAACTAAGGTTGACATTGTGGAAAATTTAATATACAATATATATCACACATGATATATCGCATATGTTATTATGGATTTATTTTAAAAGGGGCATATGGTTTTGCCCATATGAAAAGGAGGTACAGGTATGGGAATATTCGATAACCTGAACAGCGGCAAGCCAGCTGGGCCGACCAGCACTTCTTCCGTGGGAATGCGCACTGAAACATTCACGTTTACGGCGCTACCTGAGAACCTCTCTCAGATGCAGGCACTGCCAGAGGCAGACCTCAGGACCCCGTTCCGTACAGCCACGCTGACTGTATGCGCACTCTGCGCCTGCACATCAGAAGGAAACAGCGGCATTGAGATGCTTAACTGGCTGCGAGGTTCCAGACCGCTCACCGTGCAGGACATCTCGTTTATGAGCGACAGATTCCACAATAACATGGCGTACATTCCGTTTTCATATTTCACGGGCGCAGTGCCGGAAAACGGCTACCCCCCCGGCAAGCCGTACACGGTAAGCGTCAGCAGCGACCATAATTCCGGCGCCGAGCAGGGGTACATGAAGCTGTTCGTTTACTCAGGCGGCGCGGACAGCCCGCGCACCATCAAGCTGCGCATGAACGCCGACGGAAAGTGGTTTCTCTGGGAACAGTACCTGCTGTCGGACATAAAGGCGCCAAATTCCGCAGCGCGCAGGCGAGAGAGATAATTCGTAATGCGGACAATATTTCAAACCGGTTATAGAAACAAAACAGGGCGAAAGTTGATCTTTCACCCTGTTCATTTTATTCAGATATCGTCCTGCAAAGCAGGACACCGAAATTACGCATTCCGAATTACAAATTACGAATTCGAAATTACTTCTTGCTCTTGATGTATTCGTCCATAGCCTTGGCAGCGGTCTTACCTGCGCCCATTGCGAGGATAACGGTAGCTGCGCCGGTTACTGCGTCGCCGCCTGCGAATACGCCCTCGCGGGAAGTCTGACCGTTCTCGTCTGCGATGAAGCAGCCGTGCTTGTTGGTGTCAAGACCCTTTGTGGTGTTTCTGATGAGCGGGTTCGGGGAAGTACCGATGGACATAACAACGCAGTCAACATCGAGAACGAACTCGCTGTCCGGCTTCTCAACAGGTCTGCGGCGGCCGGAAGCGTCAGGCTCGCCAAGCTCCATCTCAACGCACTTCATGCCGGTAACGAACTTGTGCTCGTTGCCGAGTATCTCAACGGGGTTGTTGAGTGTCTTGAAGATGATGCCCTCTTCCATTGCGTGCTCTACTTCTTCCTTACGTGCAGGCATTTCTTCCAGGCCACGACGGTATACTATGTATACGTTCTCGGCGCCAAGGCGCTTTGCGCAGCGTGCTGCGTCCATTGCAACGTTACCGCCGCCGACAACTGCAACGCTTGTGTTCTTCTTGATAGGAGTATCGCTCTCGGGCTTGTATGCCTTCATGAGGTTAACTCTGGTGAGGAACTCGTTTGCAGAGTAAACGCCCTTGAAGTTCTCACCGGGGATATTCATAAATCTCGGCAGACCTGCACCGGAACCGATGAAGATAGCCTCAAATCCCTGCTCGAACAGCTCGTCTACCTCGATGGTACGACCTACTACGACGTTGGTGTTAACCTTAACGCCCATAGCAATAAGGTTATCTACCTCGTGCTGTACGATGGACTTCGGCAGTCTGAACTCAGGGATACCGTAAACCAGAACGCCGCCTGCAAGGTGGAGAGCCTCAAATACGGTCACATCATAACCCATCTTTGCAAGGTCGCCTGCGCATGTCAGACCGGATGGTCCTGCGCCGATTATAGCTACCTTGTGGCCGTTGGGAGTGGGCACTACGGGAGCCTCTGTTGCGTGAGCGTTGTGCCAGTCAGCAACAAATCTCTCCAGACGGCCGATGGCAACCGGCTCGCCCTTGATACCGCGAACGCACTTGCTCTCGCACTGTGTCTCCTGCGGACATACACGACCGCAGACAGCCGGCAGGGAGCTGGACTGGTGAATCACCTGATAAGCGCCCTCAAAATCGCGCTCCTTTATCTTTGCGATGAATTCCGGAATGTTAATGGAAACAGGGCAGCCGCTCTGGCAGGGCTTCTTGGGGCAGTGCAGGCAGCGGTTAGCCTCGTCAACGGCCTGCTCCTCGGTGTAACCCAGGGCTACCTCCTTGAAGTTCTTGTTGCGGACGTTCGGGTCCTGTACCGGCATTTCATTCTTTTTAAGGCTCATGTTCGGCATTTCACTTTACCTCCTTTTTATAAAGGTTGCAGACTTCTTCGCGCTTTCTGGTCTCGAATTCCTTGTACATAGTACCGCGCTCCATAGCCTCGTCGAAGTCTACCAGGTGACCGTCGAAATCAGGACCGTCAACGCATGCGAACTTGGTCTCACCGCCAACAGTCAGTCGACATCCGCCGCACATGCCTGTGCCGTCGATCATTATCGGGTTCATGGAAACTACAGTCTTGATACCGTATTCCTTGGTCAGCTTACATACGAACTTCATCATTACCAGCGGGCCGATAGCGATGACCTCGTCGTACTGATTGCCAGCCTTGATGAGCTCTTCAAGGGCGTTTGTAACAAGACCCTTTTCACCGTGGCTGCCGTCGTCTGTCATCAGCTTCATCACGTCGGAAACTGCCCTGAACTCGTCCTCAAGGATAACGAGATCCTTGTTTCTGAAGCCCACGATGCTGTGTACCTCTGCACCGAGGTGGTGAAGCTTCTTTGCGATCGGGTATGCAATAGCGCAGCCCACGCCTCCACCTACAACAGCGACTTTCTTCAGTCCGTCAGTGTGGCTGGGAACGCCGAGAGGTCCTACGAAATCGTGAATGAACTCACCCTCTTCAAGATGGTTGAGCTTCTCAGTGGTGGCGCCAACTATCTGGAAGATTATTGTGACAGTGCCCTTTTCACGGTCAAAATCCGCGATAGTCAGCGGAATTCTCTCGCCCTCTGCGTCAACTCTGAGGATAATGAACTGACCCGGCTCTGCCTTCTTTGCGATCATCGGGGCGTCAACTTCCATAAGAGTTACTGTGGGGTTGAGGATTTTCTTGGTAAGAATTTTGTACATTCTCCTGTGTCCTCCTGAATATTTTGGCGGCTGCCGCCCGGAAGTGGGCATAGTCCGTCTTTATCTTATATTATACCATGCTTTGATGTTTTTTTGCAATATAATTTTATTGCCAGCGCCGTGATTTGTGCAACTCTACAAAACTTGTTGTTGATTTTGCACAATTCATACAAACGCTGGCACATAAAATCATCTGCGCCTGCCGCCACCAGTGCTGCTTCTGTGCCCGCCGCTGCGATGACTTCCACCACCAGAACTTCCAGAACTTGAAGAACTGCTGACCCGGTGAGATGTTGTGTATTCTCTGACAAATGTGTCGCTTTTCTGAGTAAAGTGCATTGAATTACCGTCTATGTATGCTCTGGCAGAAACGGGGGTTTTCTTTTTATATCCTGCCGCCATACCATTTATCACAGCAACTGAAATAAATATTGCAATTACTATACCTACAATGTTGACAAGGTTGATGTCAATGCCGAAATCTGTGCTGCCGTGATGTGAACTCAGGTAATCGCAAAATTCACGTATAGCGGCTGGGTAGTTATCACCGCTACCGCTGTCAAGCCCAATGTATACCCGGTCAAATATGTTATCGCGCGATGATCTGTATCTATCGTCTGCTTCACCGCACATTGAAATTTGATCCACCTTACCGGAACCAGCAGTAACAAGCATGAGCACGATGGAGTTGCTGTCATAGCCAAAGCTGTCATACATGAACTGCTCGGTAAATCCTGCCTCCCCCATCCCGTCCATATAAGTGTCAGCAAGAATAACGCCAACGTTGACGCCTGATTTCTGCGCCGTTTCATCAAGCAGTTCATATAGTTCCGTGAATTCAGAAGTTGACAAGGCGTCCTGATTATCAACAAGCCTTGAAGCATATGTATGGTAATCCGAAGCAAATGCAGAAATTGGGATCATTAGGAGCATGGTCAACGAAGCAATCAAAATAATTATTCTCTTACCCAAAAATACCACCCCCGATAAAGAAGCAAATCGCGCCGAGCACGAGGAAAATCGCAGCGCCAAGCAGGAACTTCCGCAGCCTGCTGACCGGAAGTACGCCGAAGCGCATACCCGTCTGTCCATTCATGACGAACGGGTAATCCTTGCCGTTATAGGTGTAGTTCAGGAACCACACCGGTAGCATTCCGTAAACGGTCTGCTGGCTGCGGTAGGACACCTGCCTGCGCTTTTCGGTAACGGAACTGTAGCCGGTGATATCAGATTTCAGCACATCGGCCGCAGCGTCAGAAACACGCTGGTCTATCCTTGTGGCAGCCTCCGCAGAGGTGACGTCGTATTTCTCCGCACCGCAGCCGGAAAGATAGCTCATTGAAAATTTCTTTATCCCGTTGTAATTGAACGGCTCAATGGCTTCCATCATGCCGTCGTCGATACGCTTCGAGCCGTCGCACGGAACTCTCACGAAAACCATATCCGCGCTGCGGGTCACGTTGAATATCTTGGTGTTGGTGTATCTCATGTCGCCGACGCGCCAGCTGTGCACCTTCCTGGCTTCCGCTTCGAAAGTAGCGCTGACGGAACCGCTTTTCAGCCAGTAAGGGACGTACAGCGGGGTGATATTCTGTATCTGCGCAGCGCTGGTGAAGCCTTTCGGCAGCAGTATTTTCCCCTTGCAGTATTCCTTGAATGCCTGCTCAGCCTGTTCCCTTGTGGTTGAAAACGGTATTATCAGGTCGGGCCTGAATTCGCCGGAAAGCCTGCCGGTAAGGATCACCGGCGTGTGACAGAAATGGCATCTCGTCGAAGCGGTAAGGCTGTCGCAGATCACCCCCGCGCCGCAGTTAGGGCAGGTGTAAAGCGCGGACGCACCCGAAAATTCCTCTGCCTGACGAGTTGCTTCGTCGGCTGCGAGTTTTCTTTCGGCTTCGAGATTTTCCTGTGAGAGCGCCATGTTCTCGTTTTGTGCAAAGTCCTTTTTAATGTCCTCTTCGGTAAATTCACTATCGCAGAAAAGGCACTTGAATTTTCCGAGTGCATTGTCGTATTCCAGCGCCGCGTTGCAGTTAGGGCACTGGTAGGTGACGGTCTTTATCTCCATTTAGGCTCCTTTATGGTAAACTCTAAAAACCGGTTTGAAAAGAGAAAATGGGTAGAGTGCGCCGAATGCGATGAAAGCCGACGAAGTAAGGCTGTATG
>ERZ779851.2381-NODE-2381-length-14475-cov-2.813454_pt1 | contig 14475 bp, 12 predicted proteins | sample MGYA00511094_ERZ779851 | MGnify/ENA primary metagenome ERZ779851 (study PRJEB29588, sample SAMEA2155512) | human gut metagenome | biome: human gut; feature: human-associated habitat; material: faeces | place: Denmark | collected 2008/2010 ...
TTAGCCTCGACAAGGTCTGCAACTGCTCTTGCATCCTCATAGCATGCTGACTGCGATATAAAACATTTGCCTGAGTAATCATGTCCGTCCTGTGCATTCTCTTCCATCCGCTTAACAATCTCTGTAATTACCTTCTTCCTGCCTCTTATCTTATATCTCGGAATAAGTCTTCCAAGATTATCCATATTAAGCAGCGGACATATATTAAGTATTGAGCCTATTGCTCCGGCTGTCTTGGATATTCTTCCTCCCCTGATGTAGAATGTAAGGTCAGTTGAGAAAAACCAGTGATGAAGTTCGAGCTTATGCTCCTCAACCCAAGAATACAGCTCATCTATTGTCTTTCCTTCATCGCGGAGTGACGCAAGCGTATCCATGATAAGACCATAACCGGATGACGCGCCAAGTGAATCCACAACATATATTTTTCTGTCGGGATATTCATCCGCAAGCATATCTCTGGCTATATTGGCAGAGTTAACCGTACCCGATATTCCTGATGACAGGCATACATGCAGTACATCGTAACCTTCCTTAAGGAACCCTTCAAAGTATTCCTTATATTCCTCCGCATTAACCTGGGATGTCTTGGTCATTGCTCCTTCAGCCATCTTCTTATAGAACTCATCAAATGGAATTGACTGTCCGAGATCATCTGCATGTTCCACTCCGTCAAGCTCGTAATGAAAACATATGTATCTTACATTAATCTTTTCAAAATGTTCTTTTGTAAGGTCTGCCGTTGAACAACAGCTTAAAATAAATTTGCTCATTGATTCTCTCCCATATTGTCATACATAATACATTTTTTATATTTTAATCTAAAATGCGATAGCAATCAATGATTTAACGATACTTTTGATATACAAATTTATTATCTCGTTTTCCGGTTTCCTCTATAACATGTTCTGCACATGACAGTTAAACTATTACGAAGATACTGCCAAACATCTTGTAAAATCATTTGAATCCATATATAAAAAGCAGCCCTCCCCATAATCCAATGGGCAAGGACTGCCTTAATTACTTATCCGTGTAGATATTCAATATTATATCAGCTTCTCAGTGTGAATCTTCCGACAAGATCGCTGAGTGTAGTTGCCTGAGCTGAAAGCTCCTCGCTTGTTGCCGATGATTCCTGTGCTGCAGCCGAATTAGACTGTACAACCTCAGATATCTGGTTAACTCCTGCTTCTGCCTGATCCATCGCCTTAGCCTGCTCGTTAAGTGTCTCACTGAGCCTGTTGGATGCTTCCGCAATATTCTTTATTCCTTCAACTACTTCTTCAATTGCACCCGCTGCGCTTTCTGCTGCAAGATTACCATCATCAACTTCGCGCAACGAGCCTTCTATGAGTGTTCTAGTGTCCACAGCCGACTGGGCACTCTGCTCGGCGAGCTTTCTTATCTGCTCTGCCACAACTGCGAATCCTCTTCCTGCCTCTCCTGCACGCGCTGCTTCAATTGCCGCATTAAGTGAGAGAAGATTAGTCTCACTTGCTATATTCTCTATATCGGAAATGATATTCTCAATCTTCTTGGATGTCTCATCAATACGGTTCATTGCCGAAACAAGCTCAGTCATCTGCTCACGGCTGTCATCTGCCTTCTTTGCATACATATCGGCTTTCTTGCGCATTTCATCGAGATCTTCTGCTGTCCTGTCAACTCCTTCGGTAATGTTGGCAATCGTTGCGGTAAGCTCTTCAACCGCACCTGCCTGATCTGTTGCACCTTCTGCAAGTGCCTGTGCAGACTCAGCAAGATTCTCCGAGCCTATTGTTACCTGATTGGCTGCGTCATTAACATGTGACAGTGCATCATTCATCTCTCTGTTCATCTTACGCATTGCATCCATAAGAGCAGCAAACTTACCTACATATCTGTCTTCTATCTTAGTGGAAATTGCATAATTGCCGTCTGCCATCTGTGTAAGAAGTTCTCCGGCATCTGTTACAATAAGGTTCAGATTCTCCGCCATCCCTCTCGCTTCTTCAATCATCTCACCAATCTCATCATTGGTATTAGCTTCAGGGAACGGGCTCTCAAGGTCACCTTCTGCAAATGTCTTAAGTCTCGCCTGTAATTCAAGAAGCGGCTTTTCAATATTTGTAGCTATAGTATTGCCGAGCTTTGTTGATGATAAAACTGCAGCTGCAATCACACCAATTATCAGTACCGTAATTACAATTTCAACAACATGAAGCATATCCTTGGCACTGTCGCCCTTTTGCACATTAAGATTCATAAGATCCGCAAACTCCGCATATATCTTTTCATACTTAGGTGTAAGCTGCTCGACATCAAGTTTCTGGGCCTTTAAATAACCATCTTTGTCATTAGAGGTTGCGAGCTTCATTATCTGTCCATCAATTTCCCAATAGCCGTCAAGTTCATTAAGGACATCATTGTACGCCTGAATTCCTTCTCTATATGTTACAGACTTCTCAACCTCCTCCATATATGTCTGGAATACCTCTTTTTTCTGGTCATGTAATTCTATCTGTTCTTCTATCTCATTCTCGTCATCATATCCCACAACAGCACGGAGAGCACTTCTTGCCTCCGCAAAGCTTACCATTGCTTTGCCTACATCCCCCTGAAAATCCATAGTGTGACAGCGCATATTCATAACGTGTTGATACCACAATAAGCGCAATAATGCCAACTACTGCCGACAGCATTGCAAGCAGCGTAACAAAGCCAAACCCTGTACGGAGCCTTTTCTTAATCTTCATCTGTTCAAGTTTCATTCTGTTCCCTCCTGATTACAGTATTTAATAATTTCCTTTTCTTTACACTTCAAGTATTACTTATATATTTACTTATATATTAATACTTTTTGTATTGTATTGCAATATTTTGATTACCAAAATAGCCCTTGACCCCGACTCATTCACGTGTTAATATTCAATAAGTTATTTTATAATCAAACTATTTTTTGGAGACTACTGCAAATGAGCATAAAATTTATAACTGATTCAGGTTCTGACATCCTCGCACCACATGACAGCAGGCTTAATGTACTTCCACTCACTATAAGATTTGATGAGGATGAATATAAAGACGGTGCGACAATCACTCACCATGAATTCTACGAAAAACTTATTGAAAGTGACACCCTTCCTAAGACAAGCCAGGTGACACCATATATTTTTGAAGAGGCAATCAGCGAAGCCCGGTCTGATGGAAGCGATGTTCTTATAATAACTATATCATCCAGACTGTCAGGCACCTACCAGAGTGCCTGCATTGCTGCCGCTGAATTCGATGAGGGAGTATATGTCGTTGACAGTGAGAACGTGTCTGTCGGTGAAAAAGCGCTTGTTACATATGCAATGCAGCTGGCAGATTCAGGCATGCAATGTGCCGACATTGCCGATGAACTTAACAGCCGCAAGCAGTCACTGCATACGCTGGCTCTCCTTGATACTCTTGAGTATCTGAAAAAGGGCGGACGCATATCCAAAACTGTTGCTCTTGCCGGCAGTCTTCTTTCAATAAAGCCCGTTGTAACCGTCAGGGAAGGAGAAGTTGCAATTCTTGGCAAAGCACGCGGTTCAAAGCAGGGCAACAACTTTCTTATCGAGCAGGTAAAGTCATTTGGAATAGATTTTACAAAGCCTGTATTCTTAGGCTATACCGGACTTTCGGACGTAATGCTTAAAAAATATATAAATGACAGTAAAGATATCTGGGAAGGTCATGCCGATATTCTTAAGACAGGTACAATAGGAGGTGCCATAGGAACACATGTAGGCCCCGGGGCTATAGCAGTCGCATTCTTTGCCGATATCTGAACCTGATATGTAAGCTATATTTGATGTTGCAATAAAATCTGTATGTGATATAGTATACAAGCGATATAGTATACATATGATTTATAGGATTTTTTCGGATCATATACAGATTTTTTGTTACATTCGGATTGCTTTTCAGATTACGGAGGATATATGAATTTTGCATCTCAGATTTGTGCTGCTTCTTTACTGTTAATAATCTTTATTTTCTATTGTCAGCAGAAACATCTTCCGCTTCGCACAAGTCAGGCTTTCCTGATTACCATTATTGTAACTTTCTTATGTGTTCTTCTCGACATATATTCCGTTATTGTAATTGACAATTACCGGAGCTATTCCCCCGCTTATACCGGATTCATATGTAAAGCCTATCTTATCTCACTTGTATGTGTAGGCTTCTTCAGTCTGCGGTACATTTGCATCGACGTATACAGCAGCAATCATAAAAGCTACATCCGCTGCATGCATATATACTATGCCGCCGCCATAATAGGATCTGTAATTATATATACACTCCCTATACATCATTCAAAAGAGTTAGGTTCTGATGCAGTATATACATATGGTCCAAGCGTTTCTGCAGCATACATAATTGTATTAATTTTTATAATAAATGTTCTTGCAGCCGCAATAAAACACCGCAACGCAATAAATCCCCAGCGCAGCAAAGCAATTACAATATGGATGATATTCTGGATTGCCTCTGCGGTTGTGCAATTTTTCCATAGGGAGATTCTTATTGTCAGCTTTTCAAGCTGCATCGGCATACTCATATTGTTTATAATGCTTGAGACGCCTCTTACCAACATAGACCGCACATCCGGGCTTTTTAACTATAATGCGCTTGTACAGTATATGCAGCAATATTATAATGACGGACGCCAGTTCTCCTCAGTTGTATTCGTAAGACTTAATTCATTCCAGAATAATCTTACGCCATCAGTTGCGCGTGATATAAACTACAGTATTGCGAGATTTTTCTCCGACATTCCCGGTGCGGTAACATTCAAGAGCGGCGAAGATAAAGTGACCATGATGTTCGATGATGCCAATGCTGCATCTGATGCATTTGAACTCGTTCAGGAGAAGATCCGTACCGGATGGGGTACTAACTCTGACATAGTAATCCCGGCAGGCATCATATGCATCCCTGACAGTGCAATAGCAGGCAATGCTGCGGAGATGCTTTATCTTACAGGCTACGCAAGACAGCGTAACCGTGAATTTCTCGAGAACGGCCTTGTCTTCGTTGATATTAATGTACTGAATGAGATGAAAGATGCACAGAGGATTGAACAGCTTGTAAAAGATTCTATAGACAATGATACAATAGCAGTATACTATCAGCCGATATATTCTACCAAAACCGGCCGTTTTTCCAGTGCCGAGGCGCTTGTACGAATAAAGGATGAAGACGGGAATATACTTCCCCCGGCAAAGTTTATTGACATTGCAGAGAAAAACAGCTCCATAATAAAACTCGGTGAACTGATATTTGAGCATGTATGCCGTTTTATCAAAAAACATGATCTGCGTCAGTACGGAATTGATTATATTGAAGTTAATCTGTCTGCCGTACAATGCTCCTACGAGCAGCTTGCAGAACGCTATATCAATATTCTCAAAAAATATGATGTTGCTCCTGATATGATTAATCTTGAGATTACAGAATCAGCTTCCATCGGAGCACGCAATGCCCTTATCAATAACATGCATGCGCTGCTTGATTATGGCGTTCATTTTTCTCTTGATGATTTTGGCACCGGACAGTCAAACCTTAATTACATTATTGATATGCCGGTTGATATCATTAAGTTCGACCGTTCAATGTCTATGTCATACTTCAATAACAGTAAAGGCAAATACATAATGAACGCTTCTATCAACATGATTCACGACATGCAGCTTGAGATTGTATCCGAGGGTATTGAAACTGCTGAACAGTTTGAAGCAATGAATGCGCTGGGCGTCAGCTACATTCAGGGATACTATTTCTCTAAGCCGCTTTGCTGCCGTGATTTTATAGAATTTTTAAAAGAGCATAATACTGATAAACAGGATTAATTATTAATGTTAAATGCCTTTATGCCCGGATATACGGCTGCTGTACCAAGTTCTTCTTCAATTCTTAAGAGCTGGTTGTACTTTGCAACACGTTCACTTCTGCTCGGTGCACCTGTCTTAATCTGACATGTGTTAAGTGCAACTGCAAGGTCAGCTATTGTTGTATCAGCAGTTTCACCGGAGCGGTGTGAGCTTATTGCAGTATATCCTGCCTTATGTGCCATCTTAATAGCTTCAAGTGTCTCTGACACAGAACCAATCTGATTAAGCTTTATCAGGATTGAGTTACCTGCTCCAAGTCCAATTCCTTTGGCAAGTCTCCCGGTATTAGTAACAAAAAGGTCATCACCTACAAGCTGTACTCTGCTTCCAAGTCTCTTAGTCAGCTTCTCCCAGCCTTCCCAGTCTTCTTCATCAAGTCCGTCTTCGATTGATATAATCGGATACTTGTCACAGAGCGCCTCCCAATGGTCAATAAGTTCTTCTGATGTAAACTCGGTTCCCGCCTTCGGAAGCCCGTAATACCCCTTACCTTTCTCACTCTTCCATTCTGATGACGCTGCATCCATTGCAATTCTGAAATCTCTTCCCGGCTCATATCCTGCTTTCTTAACCGCCGCAAGAATTGTCTCTATTGCCTCTTCATCTGACTTAAGTGCCGGTGCAAATCCACCTTCGTCGCCTACCGATGTTGCAAGTCCACGTTCCTTGAGGATTGCTGCAAGTGCATGGAACACTTCCGAACACCATCTTAAGCATTCTTTAAATGAAGGCGCTCCTACAGGCATAATCATAAACTCCTGCACATCAAGTCCCGATGAGAGTGCATGGCATCCGCCATTAATTATATTCATCATAGGAACAGGAAGTCTGTTGCCTGATATACCTCCAAGGAATCTGTATAACGGAATATCAAGGGACACACTTGCTGCACGGCAGCACGCAATTGATACCGCAAGTATCGCATTGGCTCCGAGCTTTGACTTGTCATTAGTTCCGTCTGCCTCTATCATTGCCTTATCAACCGCATATATATCTGATGCATCCATTCCCGTAAGCACATCATTAATTGTCGTATTAATATTATCTACAGCCTTCTGTACACCTTTGCCAAGATATCTTCCCTTATCACCGTCCCTAAGCTCCAATGCCTCGAATTCGCCTGTTGAAGCACCACTCGGTGCACAGCCTCTTGCAACTGTACCATCCATAAGTGTTACTTCTGCTTCCACAGTGGGATTACCCCTTGAGTCAAGAATTTCTCTTCCTATAACCTTTTCAATTTCCAAATAATTCATCTGGCAGCTCCTTTCAATAATGAAGATACTCCTTCCGGAAGCCGGCGCTGCCTCCGGTGGTACAGATTCAGCAGTTCTGCACCGCAAGGAGTCTTACATGATTATTTCACAATAGTTAGTCACAGCTAACTCAGCAACTATTATAAGTTACATCATTCCAAATATCAAGGCATCTAAGTGATACTATTTATCATCACAGTTTTATTATTAACATGCTGACGAATGATATTATTGCCCGTAATCCCTGCAATTATGCATTAATTAGAGAATATTCACCCATTACAGACATGATGCTTCTTAGTAAATTCCTCACAAAGGATTCTTAATTAAACCTTATTTTTGGGAATTATTACTCTTGATTTGCAGATTTTTTCTGATAAAATGTATAAGACAAATCAAGAATGAGGTGACAACAATGCTGGTAGCCGGTGCAAGATGTGATCAATGTGGAAGACTCGATACCATGGAGTATCGTGACGAAACGCTCGTTGTGGTATTACTCCGAGAGAAGGGCTGGACATTCAAAGACAACGACAAAAAGGCAATATGTCCTTTATGTACAATGAAGAACAGACAGCATAGTAACTGATCTTATTTAACATAGCGTAACATTCAATGACAAAAGTCCGGGGATTTCTCTCCGGACTTTCGTCATGTTTGAATGAATTTAGGAAAAATTTTAGGAAATAAGCTTTTGTTATTATACCAATCCAAGTATTCCAGGAAGGAACATTGAGATTGCCGGTATGTATGTTACAAGAAGCAGCGCAACAAATATGATTGCAAAATAAGGAAGCATGTATTTGATTACGCTCTCGATTGTAACTCCTCCGACACGGCAGCCCGTGAAAAGAATTGTTCCTACAGGAGGTGTTATTGTTCCGATTGAAAGGTTGAAGCAGAGCAGAATACCGAACTGGATTGCGCTCATGCCGAATGTCTTGCAAATCGGTAACAGAATTGGTGTAAAGATAAGGATTGCAGGTGTTACATCCATGAATGTACCTACTACAAGCAGAAGTACATTTATCAGGAGAAGAATCAGATACTTGTTAGTTGTAAGTCCAAGTATTGCTGCTGCAATCATATCAGGAATTCCCGTGAATGCCATCGCCCATGACATGATTGATGAAAGACCGATCATGAATGTGATGATACCTGTTGTCTTTGCCGACTCCATAACGATTCTTGGAATATCCTTTATCCTGAATGACTTATATATAAGTGAAAGTGCTGTCGCATATACAACTGCGATTGCTGAGCCTTCTGTTGCAGTAAAGATACCACAGAGGATACCTCCGATTACGATTACAATAAGTAAGAGGCTTGGGATTGCCTGCCAGAATGTAAGGAGGGCAACCTTGAGAGGTACTCTTGACTCTGCCTGATATCCACGTTTCTTAGCCATGATTCCGGCAAGAATCATAACTGCTGCGCCCCAGAGGAGCCCCGGAATATATCCTGCCATGAACAGTGCTGCGATTGAAACACTGCCGGCTACGCTTGAATATACAATCATTGTATTACTTGGTGGAATAAGCATTCCGACTGGTGCTGAAGCTACATTTACAGCAGTGCTGTAATTTTTGTCGTAACCTTCTTTTTCCTCTAATGGTCCGATTGTACTTCCCATTGCTGCCGCAGCGGCTGCACCAGAACCACTGATAGCACCGAATAACATATTTGCTACTACATTTGACTGTGCAAGTGCACCAGGCATCCTTCCTGATATTACTTTTGCACAATTAACAAGTCTTGTTGCAATACCACCATTGTTCATTATATTACCTGCAAGGATAAAGAACGGAATGGCTATAAGTGAAAATGAATTGGAACCTGCAAATATTCTCTGTGCAGATGTTGCAAATGATACATCTGCCGGAATCATACAAATCATTGAAACTGCTGATGAAAGTCCGATTGCCACGCCGATAGGTGCACCGATTATAAGCAGTACTACCAGAATCGTAACCATCACCAGGGCTACCTGTAATGCTATACTCATATAAAATACCTCCTATCGATAATCCGGATTCTTAATGTCCTGCCAGATATTATAAATGCTGTAGAATATGATAATCACACCACAGATTGGAATTATCGAATATATAATACCTGTAGGAATATGTAATATTGAATCATACTGGACAAAATTCATTCTTGTAATAGTGATACCTCCGTATACCATTACCAGAGCGGAAAAGAGTATTGTAACGCACTCAATTATGATATTAAGCACAAGTCTTGCCTTACCCTTGAATCTGTCCCTTATGACAGAGATATTAATATGCTCTCTCTGTCCGAACATATAGGTTGCTGATATTATAATCAGCCATACAAATGCGTATCTTGTAAGTATCTCTGTAACACTGCTCGGGCTTGAGAAGAAGTATCTTGCTATTACCTGGAATGTTACCATGAGTACCATTGCGATAAATATAATAATACTTGCATATGAAGTAATCTTATCTAATACATTTTTTACGGACTTCATATTATTCCCCCTTTCTCAGAGCTTCAACCTTATCATAGATTGTCTTAGTCATCTCTGACTGGTCAGCTATACTCTCAAGCAATGGCATGCACTTTTCCCTGAATGCACTCACATCAGGATATACGAAGATTGCTCCGTGAGCCTCTGCCTCTGCCTTACCTTCCTGTACTGACTTTGCAAATGCATCAAATTCATAGTTAGTAGAATCAAGCACAAGCTGATTGAATATCTCTCTGTCTGATTCTGACATCTCATCAAGGAAATTAGTACTTGCTATTACTACATCCGGGTGAACAATATGCTTTGTATATGAGTAATATTTGGCAACTTCATAATGCTTGAAGTCTGTATATACTCTCTCACTGTTCTCACCTGCATCAATAACGCCCTGCTGAAGTGCTGTGTACACTTCTGACTGTGACATTGCCGTACCTACACCGCCCATGTACTTGACCATGTTAAGATATGTAGTACTGTCGTTAACTCTTACAATCATGCCCTTAAGGTCATCAGGTGTATAGATTGGTTTATCTGCATATATATTTCTCTCGCCTGCCGTATATACGGTAAGCACTTCAAAATTATACTTTCTTGTTGACTTGAACAGATCACTGAATACACCGCTCTCTGTGGCTCTTCTCAAATGATCCATGTCCTCATAAAGATATGGCGCACCTACAATTGCAAAATCCGAATCATATCCCTCCGGAACGCTGCACGGTACTATCGCCATATCAAGGGCACCTGTTCTGATAAACTCAGCCATTGAGCCCTGTTCTCCCAATACACCGTTAGGATATATTACCATCTGGTATCTTCCGTTCGTTGCCTGCTCGAACTTCTCACCCAGCTCCTTCATTGCAAGATACTGGGGATGCTGTTCATTCTGATTAAATGCAACTCTTATTATCTTAACTTCCTGCCCGTCTGCTGTGGTTCCTCCCTTGCTGCATCCGGTAAGTGAAAAGCATGCAAGCATCGTTATGCTTAAAATTACTGCAACTAATTTTCTACCCATAAATACCTCCGCTGAATTACTTCAATAATTCAATACTTACCTTAACAACTACTTTTCTTACTGTCATCGGAACCCCATCCTCAACAGCAGGTCTGTGTACATCCGTTGGGAAGAATACACAAAAGCACCCCGGTGTAGATGTGATATAGCCTTCATTATCTACTGATTTGTAGAAAATAAGATCGCGCTCATCAAATCTTTCATCAACCTCGTAATTGCCTGTGTCAGGTGTAAATCCCAGTCTTTCCCTTCCTGATGCAAGGAACTGAACATCAAGATACTTTTCATGAACCTCAGGTCTCTTCTCTGATGCAGGACCTGTCTCGGCATCAAATACCTGCGCATACATCTTTTTGCCTTCAAGCTCATATACGCCCGGCTGCATATTAACGAAATCATTTTCCTTAAGATATTTTATTGCTCTCTGAACCACTGCAGGATAACTGCTGAAATCATCCTTTGAATGAATTGATGAAAAAATCATTGTAAAAACCCTCCTTATTGTGAAATAATCAAATGTCTGCCAGACTAATGTCTGCTTTTATCTTCCATAGCGTGAACCATATTTACAATCATTCTGTGTGAAGGAACCGGAATACCCATCTTCTCTCCGGCTCTTACAACAGCACCGCTTATTGTATTAACTTCTGTCTTTCTTCCAAGACTTAAGTCTGTATATATTGAAGTTCTTCCTTCAGGTGAACCTTCGGATGTCTGACGTACTCTCTCAATTATCCGTTCCTCGTCAAAATCAAGTCCCATTGCCTCAGCTACCGCCACGGCTTCCTTAATAAGAGTTACTGCCATCTCCCATGCATATGAATCTGCCGCAATATATCCCATAGGCACCTGCAATACACCTGTAAGTGCGCTGAGTGATACATTGGTAAAGAGCTTGTCCCATATAAGCTGCTGGATATTACCGTAAATGTGTGTATCAAAGCCGCACGCATCGAAGCTTTCCTTAACCTTACCAAGCATTCCTTCTGTGTCATTAACAAGCATTCCGATATTGGTCTTACCCATGCCGCCTCTTCTTACATATGCATTATCAAGAATTGCTCCGTTGTCTTCTGTTGTTCCTATAATAATTCTCTCCATAGGAACAAACTTTGCAAGAATATCTTCATGACCTGCTCCGTTCTGAAGTGTCATTACATATGTATTCTTACCTATAATATGACTGTTCTCCTCAAGTGCCGCCTCAGAGAACAGTGACTTAACGAACAGTATTACCAGATCTGCTTCCCCAAGGCCCTCACTTGAGAGGAGAGCCTTAGGTCTGTATGTGACATCTGTATCATTTTCAAAAAGTTTAAGTCCGTCAGCGTTAATCTTTTCTACAAGGTCAGCCTTTTTATCTATCATATACACTTCATTGTGTAATGAAAGATGTCCGCCATATATAGAACCCATAGCGCCTGCGCCAAGCACAGCTATCTTCATAACTTAACCTCTTTCTTAAAATTAAATGTTATTCTCAGATTAAATATTATCCTGAGCGCCGTTATTACCTTGAGAACTCTGCAAGTCCCTCAATAGCATAAGCTCTTATCGGGCATGAGTCCAGTCCGTAGATTGGAAGTGGTGAGTATGACATGAAGAATGTATCTGTCTTAAGCTGATCAAGGTTCTTAAGCACTTCAAGGAATACAATATTCTCTGCCATGCAGATATCGTGGAATGGCTTAACATCCTCGTTGCAGTTCTCAATTGAAACTCCGTCACCGAATCCTACGCACTTAACCTTGTGGTCTACACACCACTGTGCTGTCTCACCATTTACAAGAAGTCTCTGATCCTTGTCTGTATTAGTATCAGGTGTAAATGGAGCAAGCTTATATGATGAATCAATAATAATTATATCACCATCCTGAATCCAGCCTGCTGTAATCTTATCAAGATCTTCTGCACTGATATGCTTTCTGTGTGGGAGCGTATCCTTAAAGTCAAGATAGATGGCTCTACCCATGAAAGTTGTAAGTGGAAGCTCTGCAACTGACGGCCAGTTATCATCATGGTGATAAGGGCACTCACAATGTGTTCCGAGGTGGCTTGTAAGATCCATGATTGTGTGGTAATCAGGAATCGGACCGCCTGTGTTAAATCTTGTAAGATGACATCTTCTTGTCTCTGTCTTTGGATCAAGTGGCTTTGTAAGGTCTACTACTCTCAGATTTTTTCCTAATTCAAATGTACTCATTGTATTATCCTCCTGATAAATAAAAATGTTTAGCTGTTAATGCACCTTCTGTATCAGGCAATTCCCGTGTCCGGTGCACTGTGCTTTTCTTTATCTGATGAGTGCAGTATACCAGTATACCGGTTGAGAATCAATGTCTAAATTCATCAAATTTATTGATAACTTTTTGTCAATTTTTCACAAAACCTGCATACCGGTATACCGATTTCATCTGTTTATGTTGACTTTTGGGCTATTTAGTTTATTATTTTAGTTAGTGAAGTTACATACTCATTACAATTACCGCAGCGGATGAGGAGGATATGCATATTACCTCCGGGCACGCTTGCGCTGCTTTGCAGACATAGCGGACACGTAAGCCGCCAAAATACGGCGGCTAAGTGCCGATGTCTGCAAAGCACCCGGCTGCAATATGCATATCCTCCCCTCTGGATGCACACTTATGTAATTAATTAATGATTATGATTCCAGGGGCAAAAGGTCTAACCCCACATTCATAGGTTGGTGAAAGACCTTGGAACCTCCCCGATATGAGCATAAAAGTGGGATGATAATTCCACGATATGCGAATATTGGGTAGGATTGTGGGAGTGCAAAGCACGGAACAATCCGTATGACATCTTTCGACAATCATATAATTTAGTAGGTGAATAATTTGAATCAGGCTTTACTGGAGTTTATCAGGGAAACGGTAACCCCGGAAAATATGAAGCTGCAGGAGCCCATGGCAGCCCATACAACATTTCGTACGGGCGGTGAGGCAGCAGTGTTTGTGGAAGTGCCCGGAAAGCAGCAGCTTTCGCAGCTTGTACAGTATATGGCAAAAATCTCACAGGAGTTTTTTGTACTTGGAAAAGGCAGCAATCTGCTTGTAGGAGATAAAGGGTATCCGGGGATTGTGCTGAACCTTGGAAAACGATTTGCCCGGATCGAGGTAGAGGGCAATATCATCCGTGCGGAGGCGGGGGCTTCGCTGCCACAGGTAGCAGTTACGGCCATGCAGCACGGACTCAGCGGTCTGGAATTTGCAGCAGGCATTCCGGGCAGTATCGGCGGTGCGATCGTTATGAATGCGGGCGCATATGACGGAGAAATGAAGCAGGTAACGAAGTGTGTTACCGTTTTGAATCAGATGGGAGAAGAAATGGTTCTGGACTGCGATACGATGGAATTCGGATACCGCACCAGTATCATCAAAAACCGCCCGTTTGTTGTAGAAGAAGTGGAATTGCAGCTTACAAAAGGTGATCCTGCCGAGATCAAGGCAAAAATGGACGACTTTAACGGCCGCAGAAAAGAAAAACAACCGCTGGAATATCCGAGCGCAGGAAGCACCTTTAAAAGACCGGAAGGCTATTTTGCCGGAAAACTGATCATGGATGCGGGTCTGCGAGGATTCCGGATCGGTGGTGCACAAGTATCGGAAAAACATTGCGGCTTCGTGATCAATGTCGGAAATGCATCTTCCGCAGATGTCAGGGAAGTAATTGATGAAGTGAGAGAACGTGTGAAACAGCAGTTTGGCGTTACATTAGAGCCTGAAGTTGTATTTTTAGGAGAATTTTAACTGCTGTAAGGAGGTAATATGCGGCTTGTAA
>ERZ779851.2389-NODE-2389-length-14448-cov-8.104495_pt1 | contig 14448 bp, 13 predicted proteins | sample MGYA00511094_ERZ779851 | MGnify/ENA primary metagenome ERZ779851 (study PRJEB29588, sample SAMEA2155512) | human gut metagenome | biome: human gut; feature: human-associated habitat; material: faeces | place: Denmark | collected 2008/2010 ...
TCAGTCAATCCGCCTTACGGCGTATTGCCAGCTCCCCGGCCGGGGAGCCTTTTGGTGCGTTTTACAAGCTCTAATAAAAATCCTCCCTCACCGAGGGAGGTGGATTTCGCGAAGCAAAAGACGGAGGGAGTTTGCGCCTTACCGCGCCTCCTCCATCCTTTTCAAAAACTCCTCGTCCGGGGCGAAAAGCAGGCTGTGCAGCTTGCCGTTGCGGCGGAATATGAGCGTGTGCGAGGATTTTGCATTGAGCGTACTCAGCGCGCCCGCTCGGGTGAAGGGTATGCCTTCGGGGTAGGCTTCGCCGGGCTTAAGAAGGGCGACTATTTCGTCCCGCGTTACGCATTCGACTATTTTGCCCTTGTCTGCCACCATGCGTTCGAAAATGAGCGTGCCTTTTTTATACGGCAGCGGTTCCGCATTTTCTTCGCCGTCCGCAATGGCGGCGGGGTCGTAAACAACGCTGTAACGGAAGGAGCATATGCGCTTTTCGTATACCCAAAGCAGCGCCGCTATTATTGCGCCCAGAAGGAATATCTGCACGATTATATTGAACGGGGCGGGCAGCGCCGCCGCAAGGGAGGATATCTGCCGCGCGAAAAACACCACCATTATGAATATGAACAGCAGCACAAAATCAAGCTTTGCCGAATTGCCCCGTCTTTGGGCGGTTTGTTGATACATTATTCGCCTTCCCTTTCGCCAAGCCGCTTATTCATTGTTTTTTCAACGGCGTTTATTATGTTTTCGTAGCCAGTGCAGCGGCAAAGATGCCCACTCAAAAGCTTTTTCAGCTCGTCGCGCGTGTAGCGGCGGCCGGATTCGAGTATCTCCACCGCGGTCATTATGAACCCGGGCGTGCAGAAGCCGCATTGCACGGCGGCCTCGTCTATGAACGCCTGCTGAATGACCGATAGCTCGCCGTTGGGGCCAAGCAGGCTTTCAAGCGTGCGTATGTTCTTTCCGTCCGCCCATACCGCTAGGTATATGCAGGAATTGAAGCATTCCCCGTCTATTATAACGTTGCACGCGCCGCATTCGCCCACCTCGCAGCCTTTTTTGACCGACGTAAGGCGAAAATCGTTGCGCAGCATATCCGTAAGCGAAGCGCGCACGTCAACCATTGTTTCCGTGTATTCGCCGTTTATGGTGCATTTTACAAGCTTTGTCTGTGCCATTATATTTCACCCCCGCTAAGGCGTATCGATTCCGTGAGCGCGCGCTTTGCAAGCTCGTGAGCCAAATGCAGCCTGAATTCGCGGCTTGCGCGCCAGCTGTCGCGCGGGTTAATGTTCTGCATTGCGGCGCCGGCAAACGTATCAACGGTTTCGCCGCAAACGGGCTTGCCGCGCGCGGCTTCCTCCGCGGCAGGTACGCGCATGGGCACGGGGCCGGCCACGCCGTATGCAATGCGGGCGCCGAGTATAGTTTTTTTATCATCGCTCAGCTTAACGTTTACCGAGCAGCCAAGCGTTGCTATATCCATGGCGTTTCGCATGGCATATTTTATGTAATGCCCCTTATAGCCCGCGTAGCTTTCCTTTTTTATAAGTATTGCCGTAAGCAGCTCGGCGGGGCGGAGCGCCACCTTGCCCGCGCTTATATAATATTCCTTTATGGGGAGCTGCCTTACGCCCTCGGCCGAGGTAAGCTCAACTATTGCGTCCCATGCGTGCAGGGTGCTTGCGCTGTCCGCACTGGTAACGCCGTTTGAAATGTTGCCGCCGATTGTGCCGATGTTTCTTATCTGCGGCCCGCCCACCATGTCCACGGCCTCTCCCAGAACCTTTATATGCTCGTTTATAAGCGGATCCTTAGTGATGTGCGAAAAGCTTGTGAGCGGAAGTATCCTAAGCGTCCCGTCCTCGTACATGCTTATGCCCCTCAGCGCGTCTATGCCGTATATGCTCACCAGTTCGCATCCGGCAAGCTTGCCTTCCCTAAGCTTTATAAGCACGTCGCTCCCGCCGGCGATTATCTTTGCATCGGGGTGCTGCCGCATCAGCTCTATTGCTTCATTAACGCTGCTTGCTTCATACAGCGCCTTTATGTCATACATGCCGTGTGTCCCTCCTTATCAAATAAGCCCTTCTTCGCGGAAACGTTCAAACAATATATGCGGCGTGAGGGGTGCCGTGTCTATCTCTACGCCCGTTGCGTTCAGCACAGCGTTGCGTATGGCGGGCGCGCCGCTGGTTGCGGGCGGTTCGCCCAGCGCCTTTGTGCCGTATGCGCTGGTGGGCTCATAGTTTTCAACGAACTGCGCCTCAAGGTGCGGATGATCCATGGTGGTGGAAAGCTTATAGTCAAGCAGATTGTTGTTCAGCGGCCTGCCGGTTTTTTTATCGTAAAGCAGCTGCTCGCTCAGCCCGTAGCCTATTGCCATGCTCATGCCGCCGTGCACCTGCGCCGCGGCAAGCGCGGGGTTTATAAGCCGCCCGCAGTCATGCACGTTTATCATGTTCACAAGCTTAACCTTGCAAAGCGGAATGTCCACCTCCACCTCCGCAAAGGAGCAGCCGAACGAATATGCGTTGGATTTGACCTGATATGTGCTTTCGGCTGTGATATGCTGGCTGTGCTCAAGGCTGTAAAGCGCGGTTGTTGCAAGCTCGGCAAGGCTCATCAGCCGCCTGCTGTTGTTTATGTTTATGATATAGCCGTCCTCAATGTCCAAATTGTGAACCGTCATGCGGGTAAGCTCGTGCGCGTAATTCAATATGCGCTCCTTCATTATGCGTGCCGTCTGCTGCACGGCAAAGCCGCCCACGTAGGTTTGGCGGCTTGCGTATGCGCCCGTGCCGAAGGGGGTAACGTCCGTATCCTGCGCGGAGATTATATGCACCTTTTTAAGCGGAATGCCCAGCTCCTCCGCCGCCATTTGGCTGAAGGCCGTATCCGCGCCCTGTCCTATTTCGGTTTCGGCAAGCTGAAGCTGCACACTTCCATCCTGATTGAGCACCATGCGGCAGGATGAGCTTTCAAGCGAAATGGGCCAAACGGCGGTATTGTACCAGAAAACGGCCATGCCTATGCCGCGGCGAATATCGCCCGTGTCGTGCGAAAATTCCTCCAGCTTGCGGTCGTAATCAATATACTCCATGCCCTTTTTGATGCATTGGTTAAAGCTGTCGAAATAATTCTCGTTTTTGGAAAAATTGTCCTTGTACCCAACCTCCATCAGGTTCATCTGCCGTAGCTTCAGCGGCGGTATGTTCAGCCGCCTTGCAATATCGTCCACATGGCTTTCCATTGCAAACATCATCTGCGGTATGCCGTAGCCGCGCATCGCGCCGGCGGCGGCTATGTTTGTGTAGACGGTATAGGCGTCCCCCTTGCAGGCGCTGCGGTAACGATAAAGCTGCCTGAACGCGCCCGCGCCCTTGGCGCAAACGCCGTGGCCGTGGCTTGCATACGCGCCCTGGTTGGAATATGCCTCCAGCCTGCCCGCAACGAAGGTGCCGTCCGCGCGGACATGGGACACGATATGGTAGCGGATAGCATGGCGCACGCGGTTGCTTGCAAAGGTTTCCTCCCGGCTCATGTCCAGCTTAACGAGCCTTCCGCCGAGCACCGTGGAAAGATATGCGCACAGCGGTTCATACAAAGCGTCCTGCTTGTTGCCGAAGCCGCCGCCTATATAGGGCTTAACTATGCGCACGCTGCCCCAGTCCCGCCCCAATGCCTGGCCCACTATGCGGCGGACTATGTGCGGTATCTGCGTGGAGCTTACAATGTTTATTTTGCCGGCCTCTTCATAGGCGTAGCATATATGGTTTTCAATATGGCAATGCTGCACGGTGGGCGTATTGTACCATTTGTCCACCACTATAAGCCCGGGTTCCTTTATGGTTTCTTCATAATTGCCGTCCTCGTATGAGGTATGGGCAAGTATGTTATGGTCAAACCCTTCGTGTATCCGCGGCGCGCCGTCCCGCATGGCCTCGATGGGGTCCAGCACGAAGGGAAGTTCTTCGTATTCAACCCTTATGGCGCGTATGGCCTGCGCCGCGCTTACCTCGTCCCGCGCGACCACCGCGGCCACATCGTCCCCATAGTAGCGCACATGGCGGTTGAGCAAAAGCCTGTCCGCAATGTCCTGATGATGAGGATCCGTGCTCCAGGGATGCCCCGCCGTTGGGAAGGGAATATTGGGCACATCAAAGCAGGTGACTATTTTCACCACGCCCTTTATCCTTTCCGCCTCGCTTGTATCTATGCTTTTAACATAGCCGTGCGCAATTGTTGAATGCAGCACCTTGGCGATAAGCGCGGACTTATCCGCAATATCGTCCGTATATTTGGCGCGGCCCGTAACCTTATCCGGCGCGTCCACGCGCGTTACGCTCTGTCCTATAATGCCCATGGGGCTTAACTCCTTCCCGCCAAAGCGGCGTTTATCAGTTGTATTTTATAAATTTGAAATTCACCGCGTCAAAAAGTCCCTCGTCCGTAAGCTTAACGGCGGGTATAACTGGCAGCGCCATGAAGGAAAGCGCGATGAGCGGATCGCTGTCCCGCTTGGCGCCGAGGGAATAGAGCGCATCGAGCAGCGCCTGCTGAATTTCAAGCACGTCGTTCACGGGCGCGGCAGTCATAAGCCCGGCTATTGGCAGCGGCAGCCTTGCAAGCACCACGCCGCGGCTGACCACGCTGTATCCGCCGCCGCAATCCCTTAGCGATTCTATCGCCATGAGCATATCCTCGTCGTTATCGCCGGCAACTACCAAATTGTGGCTGTCGTGCGCAACGGTTGAGGCCACCGCCCCGTGCTTTATGCCAAGCCCTTCCAGTATGCCAACGGCCATGCTGCCGGTCGCGTGGTGCCGCTCTATAACGGCAAGCTTAACCATGCCCTCGCTTGGGATAAAGCAGCCGTTTTCGTCCCGCTCAACATCGCGGTACACAAGCTCCGTAACAAGCTGATGCGGTATCATCTTTATTACCGGCGCGCTGACATGGCACCTGAGCGCAAGGTCATACTTTGAAATTTCGGGCAGGCGAACGCTGTTGAACACCTGCGGCGGCAGTATGGGCGAAGGTATCTGCTCTTCTCCCGTATACGGTCTGCCGAAGCGGCTTATAACCTGCTTCACCTTGAAATCCTTCAAATCCTCCAGCAGCACCATGTCCGCCTTGTACCCCGGGGCTATCGCGCCAACGCCGCGTATGCCGTAGGCTCGGGCGGCGTTATAGGAGGCCATCTTTATTGCGTCTATCGGGTCTATTCCCGCGGCCACTGCCATGCGCGCGTTGGCGTTTATGTGTCCTTCGCGGCGTATATCCTCAATATGCTTATCGTCCGTGCAGAACATCATGTTCCGCGTGGGCAGCTTTTCCTTTGCTATGCGGCGCAAAACGCCGTCCATATTATTGGCGGCGCTGCCTATGCGCAGCAGTATGTTCATGCCCGTTGCAAGCTTCTGCTTGACTTCTTCATAGGTTGAGCATTCATGGTCGCTGAATGCGCCCGCAACGCGGTATGCGTTAAGCCCCATGCCTTCAAGCATGGGCGCGTGGCCGTCTATGGGCCGCTTATCGAAAAGCCTGAGCTTATCCAGCATTTCTTGGCTGCAATTTATAACGCTGTTCGCGTCCATAACCTCGCCCAGGCCCAATATGCGGCTTTTGTGCATGAACTGCTCCATGTCCTCCGCAACCAGCTTTGCCCCGCTGTGCTCAAACGGCGTTGCCGGCACGCAGGAGGGCAGCATGAAAAGCACCCTCAGCGGCAGCTCATCGGTCAGCTTATACATGGCGCGTATGCCCGCAGCACCCGCAACGTTTGCAATTTCGTGCGGGTCGGCAATAACGGTTGTGGTGCCGTGGGGCATTATAACCTTCATGAAGGAGGAGGGTATTACCATGCTGCTTTCTATGTGCACATGCGCGTCTATGAAGCCGGGCGCAAGGTAAGCGCCGCCGGCGTCTATTTCGTTTTCGCCGCTGTAACTGCCAACGCTTATTATAACGTCCTCGTATACCGCTACGTCCGCGCGGACAATCTCGTCCGTAAAAACGTTCACAACGTTCGCGTTTTTTATCACCAGCGTGTTTTTCCCTTCGTATGCCGCGCGTATCAGCTCGCTCTGCCTCATGGTGTCCCCTTTCGATTTTAATATTGATATTTAAGCTTGGCGAATATCAGCCTGCCCGCCGCCGTTTGCAGCGCGCTTGTGACTATAACGTCAACATCCTCGCCAACGAAGCGCCTGCCGCCGTCAACAACTATCATTGTGCCGTCGTTAAGATAGCCCACGCCCTGGCCCACTTCCTTGCCTTCTTTAACTATGTTCACGGTCATCTCCTCGCCCGGGAGCACAACGGGCTTTAAGGCGTTTGCAAGCTCGTTTATATTGAAAACAGGCACGCGCTGCACGCCCGCCACCTTGTTCAGATTATAGTCGTTCGTGACCACAACGCCGCCCAAGTCGTAAGCAAGCTTTATAAGCTTTGCATCAACCTCGGCAATGTCCTCATAATCGGTATCCACTACCTTTATGGGAATGTTCTGCTCCTTCTGCATGCGGTTGAGTATATCAAGCCCGCGCCTGCCGCGGTTGCGCTTCAAGGAATCCGCGCTGTCCGCAATGTGCCTAAGCTCCGCCAGCACGAACGCGGGAACAATTATCTGCCCTTCAAGCATGCCGGTTTGGCAAATGTCCGCAATGCGCCCGTCTATTATTACGGACGTATCAAGCAGCTTGGGACGTGCGGCGGAAGAGGATTTGCTCCCCTTGCCCGGGCGGCGGAACCACGAAGGCAGATTGACCTCTCCCCTGCGCTTCAATACCTGCGCGCAGCCAAGATAGCCGCACGCGCAGTAAAGCGCAACGTTTATAATCGTGCCTATGAGCCAAGGGAGATTTGCCGTGAGCGTGCTTAAAAGCAGCGCTATCACAAGCCCAACTATAAGCCCCACCGCGCCAAGGAAAATATCGGATAACGACATATCGCTCATGCGGGCTTCCGCTGCGCCCACTGCCTTTGAAAAGCCGGATATAATGCGCGGGGATAAAATATAAAATATGATTGCAAATATGATTGCCACCGCAATATACACCGCTTCGTGCAAAGGCAGGCGATTCATCATCGCCAGCAATTTGTCCGCCCCTGCCGTGGCCGCAAGGCCGATGAGCGCGCCCGCTATCGCAATAATGATGCGGGCGAATTTTTTAGCCAAGTTATATTACCTCCTGTACAGCTTATTTAATTCATTATTATATAATAGAAGCGTCCCGCTGCATATGGATAAAATTTGTCCTTCGCGGGAATTTATCAGCTTATTGCGCCGTACACTTCTTCCTCCGCACAGCCTATGCATAAAAGCTCGTCCCTCAGCAGGCGCATTGTAAGCGAAAGCATTTTCTGTTCGCTTGCGCTGAGCCCCTTTTCCTGCTGCTTATGCTTGAGAAATATAAAAACGTCCGCAATGCCGTATATGCCGCCGCTCCTCAGCCGGCTGCAATTTTCGCGGTAGCGGCGGTTCCAGTTCCCGCTTTGGGAGGCCCCCGTGCTCGCCACGCCGGAAAGAACATAGCGCAGCACCTTATCCCCTTCTTCGCGCGATATCAGCCGCCTAAGCCCTATCTTTTCCGCCGTTTCAACCGGCACCATGGCGCTTACGCGGCCCGAATCGAATTTGAGCAAATAATACTGCGCGTTAACGCCAAGCACCCTGCGCTGCTCAATTCCTTCTATTTCCCCTATGCCGTGCATGGGGTAGCATATTCTTTCGCCTATGCAAAACATAGCATTCCTTCCCTTCTCCGCGCGTATGCGGAATAAAACGGCACGCATTCATGTTCGTTCTTTGATTGACCGACATAAAAATTCTTTTGTTATCTTGCATTTTATTTTATCATCATTTCCTGCGCCGTGTCAAAGAAAAATGCCTGTTTTGCCTATAATTTTCGTTGAAAAGGGAGCGGAGCGGCTGCGGCTGCACGGCGTGTCCGCAGATGACGTACAATTGTGGCGGCCTTCGGTTAAGGTACTCTCAGCCAAACGATGGCGGCCAAATGAATGCGCATTTTGCAAGTGAAGAGACGTTATGCATTACGCCGTGGTGGATGAAGATGGTGTGGATAATGTGGAAAAAAGTAAAAAACGGTCGAATTGCGCCGCAAATGTGTGGATAACTATGTGGATAATGTGGACAACTGCTGTGTATAGCTATATTGATATGCAGGATGATGGCATAAATATGACATCGGCCGGCCGAAAACATGCCGTCTAAAAAATATTCGGCTCCCATAAAAAAGCATAAGCGGCGGTTAAGAGGCATACCTTTATTATGAGGTGATGTTATGGCAAGGCGAAATTCGGCGCACGGAATGCACAAAACCGTCCGCCTGTTAGCGACAGGCTTGGCCGCGCTGATACTATGCGGCGGAATGGTGCTGCTATTCGTTCAAAAGGAGCGCGCAGCCGCAAACGCGGCGGGCGAGCCAACTGCGGAACCGATTGCGCCCACGCCCGCGCCGCGCTTCACGGTGGTGATAGACCCGGGCCACGGTCAGCCGGACGGCGGCGCAACCGGCATGGATACGGGCATTGCGGAGGAAGGCATAAACCTGAATTATGCCATGGCGCTCAGGGATGAGCTTAGTGCGCTGAACATTGCCGCCGTACTGACGCGAGAGGATGAAAACGCGCTCAATGCGGACAAAAAGAAGGACATGGCGGCGCGGCGGGACATAATAAACTCCGCCGGTGCGGACGCGGTAATAAGCATACATATGAATAAATTCGGCGACAGAAGCGTATCCGGACCGATGGCGTTTTATATGAAAGGCTCGGTTGAAGGGGAAAAGCTTGCAAAATGCGTATTGGACGGCGTTTGCGGCGCGATAGGCAGGCCGCTGCGCCACGTTAACCCGGGCGATTATTATATAATAAAAAACAGCGAACCACCTTCCGTAATACTTGAATGCGGGTTCCTGTCCAATGCCAATGACGAAGCGCTGCTGCAAAACGAAGAACATATGCGTGCCATGATGAAGGGAGCGGCGGAGGGGATATTGAAATATGTTGAAGCAGCGGAGGAAAAAAGCCAATAAAAGGGCCCGGGTCTAAAAAACGGGCCGAAAGGAAAAATCAAGCCTGCTGCTTCACCTTTTCGTGGCGAAGCCTGTGCGCAAGCGTGTAGAGAAATTCCTTTGAGCCCGGCGGACATTTTTCACGATTGACAAACAATTCGTTTAATCGGTCTTGGTTACCGCGCGACCAAATGGCATATATTTCCTCGCGTATGTTCCGTTCAACCCTGGGTGGCACCGTGTTTAACCGCTCCGCAACATAGGGATATAAATTGGCGGTTGCACACATGACGTCATCGTGTTGCATAATGAATTCGAGCGCCGTAACCATTTGAATATACCCTTGCCTCCCGGCGGGGGCTCCAAGCTCCAAAAGCTCGGATTCTATATCCAATCGCTTCATTGTTTCCTCCGATTCTTAACAACAACTGGGGTGATTATAGTGAAGAAATGTAAATATGTCTGTGATACAGTAGCATAAATTGGCCATTTTTTCTATTCCTCAAAAGCCCAAAAAATGCCTAAAACAGAGGATGTTATAACGCTATAAGAAAAAAGTATCGGCAGAGTTGTAAAGAAGGCCGCTAAGAAAAATTAATAACTGAAGTTATTTTAAGCCGCTATTGCATATATTGCGCATGTTATAGTATAATATGCTGCAGCGCTTTTGAAGGGCGCGACATGCGAAAGGAGAACGAAAAAATGGACGAGAGCGACGCTGAAGCGCCCAGCCCTGTTCCGTTACAATCGCATATAGCTGAAAATGTGAAAGGTCATACCTCCCGCGCCCGTTATGGTTTTTATACGGGCGTCATACGGCATGGCTTTTTTGCATAAATAAAATCATATTATTTGGAGGAATCAAAACCAAAATGGAAGACGACCCGCTTATAGGACTATTGCTGCTGCAGCTGTTCTTTATTCTGCTCAACGCCGTGTTCGCGTGCGCTGAGATAGCCGTGCTTTCGGTGAACGAGGTCAAACTGAACAAGCTTGCGGCGGAGGGCGACAAACGCGCCGCGCGACTCAGCCGCCTTACTTCCCAGCCCGCGCGCTTTTTGGCTACTATACAGATATCAATCACACTTGCCGGCTTCTTAGGCAGCGCATTTGCCGCGGATAACTTTGCGGGCAAGCTGGTTGAAGCCGTGCAGTCAACAGGCGTGAACATAAACGCGCATCTTCTCAACAGCATAAGCGTTGTTGTAATAACGCTTATACTCAGCTTTTTCACCCTTGTTTTCGGCGAGCTTGTGCCCAAGCGCCTTGCCATGAAAAAGGCCGAAAGCATTGCCCTTGCATTGAGCGGAGTGATATCGTTCATATCCGCCGCGTTCAGGCCCATAGTATGGCTGCTTACGGTAAGCACCAATCTTGTGCTGAAGCTGCTTGGCGTTGACCCCAACGAGGAGGACGACGAGCTGACAGAGGACGAGATACGCATGATGATAGACGCGGGCAGCGAAAAGGGCGCCATAGAGGAAGGCGAAAAGGAACTGCTGCAAAACGTGTTTGAGTTTAACGACATTGCGGCGGAGGATATACTTACCCACAGGACAATGGTGGATATGCTTTGGACCGAGGAAACGGACGCGGAATGGGAAGCCACGATAAAGGAGACCAACCATTCGCATTATCCCGTTTGCGGGGACACTGCGGACGATGTTGTCGGCGTGCTGAAGGCGCGCGACTATTTGAAGCTTACCGACCGCACGCGCGAAAGCGTTATGAAAAACGCCGTAAGCCCCGCGCTGTTCGTACCGCTGAGCGTTAAGGCGGATGATCTTTTCCGCGAGATGCGCCGCACGCGCAATCACTTTGCCGTGGTGCTGGATGAATACGGCGGAATGAGCGGCATAGTTACCATGAACGATCTTGTGGAGCAGATAGTGGGCGATATTGACGATGCGGATTCAGAGGAGGCCATAATACCCATAGGCGGCGGCAAATACTCCGCTGGCGGGCGCGCCGCGCTTGAGGACATAGGCGAGCTTTTCGGCATGGAGCTGCCCACGGACGAGTTCGATACCATAGGCGGGCTTATATTCTCCGCATTCGATGTCATACCCGAGGACGGCAGCCGCTTCTCCGTTTCCGTATGCGGCATACATGCGGACGTTGACAAGGTTGCGGAGCACAGGATAGTACACTGCGTTATATATAAGGAGGAAACGCAGGACGCGCCGATTGCGTCATAAATATTAAAATGTTACATAATTTTGATGCTTCTATCCATAATAATGAACGAATGTGAAGCTTGGCCTCAGGCTATTGCATTGGGGCAAAAGCGGACTATAATATAAACTGTACCGCGAAGGAAAGGGCGATGGGCCCGGATGGAGCGGCACGGCAGGCGGCCCGATAAGGGCCGGCCGAGAAATAAAAAATTTACCTTATGGAAGGAAGTAGAAATATTATGTTACCGATGATTTTTGGAGAAAACCTTTTTGACGACCTGTTTAACGATGCGTTTGAACGCAGCATGTGGAACACCGACAAGGCTCTGTACGGCAAGCGTGCTTCCCAGCTGATGAAGACCGACGTACACGAGACCGAAGAAGGCTACGAGCTGAACGTTGACCTGCCCGGCTTCAGCAAGGACGAAATCAACGTTGAGCTGAAGAACGGCTACCTTACCATCAGCGCCGCCAAGGGGCTGGATAAGGAAGAGACCGACAAGAAGACCAAGCGCGTTATCCGTCAGGAGCGCTACAGCGGCAGCTGCCAGAGGACCTTCTACGTTGGCGACATAAAGAGCGAGGACGTGAAGTGTAAGTACGAAGCCGGCGTGCTGACAGTCAACCTGCCCAAGTATGAGCAGAAGAAGCTTGCTTCCGCCAGCACCATCGCCATCGACTAACACTAAAACAAACGCACAGCCGTGCGCGGGCAACCGCGCACGGCTGTTTTATATTTCTGCCCGATATGGTAAAATAGCATAAGGAAGTATCCCCTCACGGTGGCATGCGGCGCGACATTCAACATTTTGGCATAATAAGTTGGGTGTTGCAGGGCGAAAAGTTGGATGTTTGAGGGGTAAAAGTTGACTGTTAAGCGGTTTAGTAAAAAGATAAACTATAAAAAGGAGACAGACACCATGAAAAACGAAAGCGCAAAGAAACTGCTGGACTTTATGAAAAAGAGCCCCACAAGGTATCAGGTGGTGGCGAACTTTGAGGCCATGCTGAACGAAAAGGGCTATGAAAAGCTTTATACGGAAAAGCCGTGGCGGCTTGAGCGCGGGGGCAAATACTATGTTTCGCCCAACGGATCGAGCATAATGGCGTTCCGCATCCCCGCCGAACCCACCGCGGGCTTTATGCTTTCCGCCGCGCACAGCGACTCACCAACCTTTAAGATAAAGGATAATCCGGAAAAGGCCGGCGCGCATTATGTGCAGCTTACAACCGAACGCTACGGCGGCGCGCTCATGTCCACCTGGTTCGATCGTCCGCTTTCCGTTGCGGGCCGAGTGCTTGTGCGCGGGGAGAACGGCCGCATTGCGACCAAGCTTGTGAACGTTGACCGCGACCTTTTGATAATACCCAACGTTGCCATACACATGAACCGCAACGCCAACAACGGCTTTGAAATAAAGGCAAATGTGGACACGCTGCCCCTTTTCTCCGACGAAAACGGCAAGGGCAAATTCATGCAGGTGGTGGCGGACAGCCTCGGCATAAACGCAGAGGACATAATAGGCCACGATCTTTACCTTTACAACCGCATGGCCCCCACGTTCCTCGGCAGGGATGATGAGTACATCGCCTCCCCGAAGCTGGACGACGTGGAGTGCGCGTTCGGCTGCATGGAGGGCTTTATAAACGCGGCCGAGAGCGGCAGCATACCCGTATGCTGCGTGTTTGATAATGAGGAGACCGGCAGCTCCACCAAGCAGGGCGCAGCGTCCAACATTCTGCGCGACCTTCTGCGCCGCATTGCGCTCAACCTTGGCAAGAGCGAGGAAGAATACCTTGCCATGGTGGCACAGAGCTTCATGGTATCGGCGGACAATGCCCATGCGCAGCATCCCAACCACCCCGAGTATTCGGACAGCGACAACTGCCCCTACATGAACAAGGGCATAGTGATAAAGTTCAACGCCAACCAGAAATACACTACCGACGGCGTATCCGCCGCTCTGTTCCGCCGGGTGTGCGCGGAAGCGGGCGCGCCGGTGCAGGTTTTTGCCAACCGTTCCGATATGGCGGGCGGCGGTACGCTGGGCAGCATTGCCAACACCAAGGTTGCCGTAAGCACCGTGGACATAGGTCTGCCCCAGCTTGCCATGCATTCAAGCTACGAAACCGCGGGCGCGGAGGACATAGACAGCCTTGTCAAGGCCATGACCGCCTTCTATTCCAAAACCCTCACCGTTGAAAACGGCGAATACGGAATATAAGCGCGCTTACGCGCGCAAGGCGGATTGTCTGAGGGGTTGATGTAAACAACGGTAGCCTCGATACAACCCCTCCGTCCATTCGCTGACGCTCATGTCCACCTCCCCTTTCAGGGCAGGCTTAATTAGAGTACTTCCAACAAAAAAGACAACCCTGCGGCTGTCTTTCTTTTCTCTTTATTTTTACTCTTCCCTGCCCTTGGGCGCTATCACCACGCGGCGGTTGGGCTCTTCGCCCTCGCTGTATGTGATAACGTAGGGGTTGTTCTGCAGCGTTGCGTGCAGCACGCGGCGCTCGTAGGGGTTCATCGGCTCCAGCGTTCTTGCGCGGCCGGTGCTCCTTACCTGGGACGCTACCTTGCGGGCAAGGCGGGCAAGCGTTTCCTCGCGCCTGTCGCGGTAGCCCTCGGTGTCCACCGTTATGCGGGTGAAGCCATGCTCCTTGCGGCTGCGGTTAACGTGCAGGCTGGTCAGATACTGTATCGCGTCCAGCGTTTCGCCCCTGTGGCCTATCAGCACGCCCATGCCGGAGGAATCTATTCTCAGCCTTACGCCGTCCTCCTCGCTAACGTTGGCAAGAACCTGCGCGTCTATATTCATAAGGCGGAGCATCTCCCTGAGGAATTGCGCGGCTTCGTTGTTCTCCGCGGCCTCAAGCGTGTATTCAATCTTGGGCTTGGCGCTCTGTTCTTCGCGTTCGCGGCGGTTGCTGCGCTCGCGGCGGTTATTCCTTTCCCTGCGCGGCGATCTTACTTCGCTGACTTCTTCAGCTATCTCTTCGCGCACTTCGCCGTTTTCGCTTATTTCTTCGGCTACGGTAATGGTTTCTTCCTTCGCCTCTGCCGCTTCCTCGACGGGCTTTTCCTCGGCGGCCTTGGTGCGGCGCGTGCTTTTTTTCTTCGGAGCCGATTTTGCGGCGTCTGCCGCAAGCAGCTCGTCGGTTGCGCGCTCGAGATCCTGCGTGGTCATGGTTTCAATGTCTTTATCCATAGTTTTACCCCTCATATCCTT
>ERZ779851.2397-NODE-2397-length-14419-cov-3.362991_pt1 | contig 14419 bp, 11 predicted proteins | sample MGYA00511094_ERZ779851 | MGnify/ENA primary metagenome ERZ779851 (study PRJEB29588, sample SAMEA2155512) | human gut metagenome | biome: human gut; feature: human-associated habitat; material: faeces | place: Denmark | collected 2008/2010 ...
TAGAGAAAGAGCCCGATGAAGAGCAGCACCATGGAGGCCTGGGAGCTGAGGTTCGTCACGGAGACGATGGCGCTGGAAAAAGTGAAGCGGCTTCACCGCAAGGTTGCCGAGGCTAAGTATGAATCGTTGGGCAGAATGATAGAACGTGCCCAACGAAACCACGACGAAGCCGCCGGGGTGCTGGCACGTCACAACAACAATCAGTTTCAATCAGTTGAGGTCAGAGATAACTTCAAGGACATTGCCGACATGCTTGAGGCTGAGCTATGTCAGTACCGCGATGTGCGGTTCCGGCTCGACATGCTTCTGTGGCTTAAGGAGGAATACGAGGCATGGCTCGACGACCGGCTTTATTCCGACGCCCCGATGCCAACGATGGGACAGGCATCCGTGGCTGCGATATATATACTCAATAAGCAGGAGATCCCCTATAGCAGGGAAAAGCGTGAGAAGGACTTGAAAGACTTTGGTCATAAGCTTGCCGACAATATGCAATTGTCGGGTACAGTCAATGGCAAGCAGTTCTTCAACTCATTTGAGTTGTTGGCAATGATCGACTCTCAGCTAAGCGCAGTGCTCGAACATGGCTATATGGATAAGGACCCGTTTGTCAATGCTATATCCGGGCCCGCGGAAGATGAAGAAGATCAAGATATAGACCTTGACAAATTATCGTGCAAACGTCTTTATGCCACGCTCTATGTCAACTCCGGCAACGGCACGGTGGCGGAAGGAATACTGTCGCAAAATCCGGTAGTCGGCGATTCGGTGGACTCCCTGCAATCGTTCGAGGCAATGAACAGCGAGTATGAAAAAGGATTAGGCCGGATTACTGTCAGCGGCGTTCTTTTGCTGGCGGCTGCGGTGATGCCTATATGGCAGTTCGACCTGGCATGGTATTGGCTCCTTGCTCTGAGCGTGCTGGCGGTGATATTGGTGGTGAAATTCTTCCCGCTCCGGGCCATACATCGCATACAGGACAAGCTGATCAACAAGTTCGATATGATGTCGAGTAATTACAGATATTACATGGCGAACATGGGAGGTTTGATAGAACCGAAATCAAATGTAAAGGAGATGGCCAAGTCCCGCAACAGATTCTGGGCCGGACTCATCATAGGCGGCATCATAGGCTTGTTCTTTACTCCGATAGGCGCGATAATCGGTGCGGTCCTCGGAGCCATCATTGGCCGCGGTTTGTCGGACGATGACGACACACATGGCGAGGGATGGCAGGACATCAGGATCTGCAACCCCGTCAAGCAATGGATCACCATCGTCATAGCAGCCCTCCTCGTACTTTTCGAAATTTATGTTATTTTTTTCATATAGATTATGGCACTTTATAGAATCACGACCCGCAAGTCGCTCAACGGCGGGATGAGGGGCTCGATCGATGCCGGCATGAGCGTTGAGATGTCCTCATTCGTACCCGTTATGGTGCTCGGCCCCTTTGCCGAGAAAATCAACCAGTTGTTTATCAATAAGTATGGAGTTGACCTCAGGCAGATCAATGCTCTCAACTCAGTGTACCTGAGTGTGACTAAAATCAGTTGAATATGGACCCCCAGACCACAGAGATCGCGAAATGCGAGGAACTCGACCGCAGGTGCGAGCGGAAGTCGGCATCGATGAAGAACATGATTGCGCAGATCACGCCGCAGTTTTTGATGGCGCACGTCCGCGACTTAGTGCAAGGCTGCAAGGATCTGATGGCTCTGTCGATACAGAGCAGCACTTATCTCGCTCAACTCAGCATGAAGTATGGGCATGATCTGGAGAAATTCGACAGGATGCTGCAGGGTGCGGAGCGACGCTTAGACCGTCAGTTAGAGATGCTGTCGGAAATGAGGCGCACGCTCATCTCGCTATCCTCCTCCTCGACAGACTCCGCCATGCTCCGGCAGCAGCAGATCCTCCTTGACAGCATAGCCCAGGCGCAGGACTCCTTCAACCACGAAATCGACCGTCTCTACGACCTGTAAGCTACATTGCGCCCTTGAGTTTGTCCCGCTCTGTCCCCGGAGAGGATAGAGAACCGCAACCGTGGATGCAGATGCCTAAAGGTCCTGATGTCCGAAAAAACAGCAATCAGATAAAGTAAAAATTTGCTGTCTTCGGAAAGAGTGCTATATTTGCGCGTATGACAGCGGAAAGAGAGCCGCTTACATAAAAAAGAACGTATGCTCGTCTTGCGTAATGAAAACGTAGGAAATTTTCAAAACGGATGCAAAGGAGAGCGATACGGTCTCGCGCATAGCGTGGGCTGTTATTGTTGCACCTGCATCCATGGTTTTTCCTACGACCTTCATTACAGGACGACATCTCGGCTCACGTTTCTTTTTAATCATGAACTAATCCCTCTGCCTGAGCCGACGGAACAAATAAAAAGTTATGCGAGTATTCCACATAATCACGAAAGGAATAATGAACTATGCCGATCAGCATGTTAAATCATGCATAAGTGTTAAAGCCACTCATGGTTTATACTCTCCAGTCTTAATGATTCTTCTTGCATTTGCCACAATATTTAGCGGATGCAAGAAAGACACTAAACGCGATTTGTACACACAAAGCTACGATGAACTGGTTACTTATTACATAAACATCGATAGTCTCGCTAAGGGTATGGATGTAAAAGTGGAAAATTTGATTAAAATGCGCTATGGTCTTATTGAATCAAATTCCGATTTAGCATCTGAAATGTCGAAATTAACAGAGGCCTATAAAAAATTTGACGACAAAAAAGTAGAGAAGATCCTAAAGAAAAAGCATAACTTTAAATTAGATAATAGTTTACCAGAAGATGCTCCATCTGCGACAAAACTACGACAACTTTATAGAAATATCATCTATGCAAGAAATGAGTCATTTGAAGCAAAAATGCCCAATTTAGCTGGAAAAGAGACACAACATAAAATCGAGACATATCTTGATAAAAAATTTAAATGGTATAAATTCCCAATCAATGGGTGGGATTATTTAATAGACGGTAAAGAAGAACTACGTCAGCAGTATAATAAAGAAATCAGAGCAATATTATCCCCTTCAAATATAGATAAAATTATTATAACGAAATTTAACAATTATCAAACTTTACTTTCTTCTGAAAGTAAAGTTCTATTCCATAATAGGTTGGATTTATCTTCCTTAAAAGGAATTGAAAAGGAAACGACATCAAATATTTCTACTGCCGAACTTCTCCAACCTCTAGTCGAAAGAAGTAGCACTGATTTGACAGACCTACTTCTGACTCTTATAGAAGAAATTGGAGTTGCGTTCATTGTATGGGCTATTTTTTCATTTATTATAAATAGAATAGAAAATGCCTATGCAAGACGTCAAATAGGTTATATAAAGGGCGCAGGTTGGTGGAACGTTGCATTCTTTGCTGTTGACATGTGGAATTGTTGGGAGGAAGATAAAGAGATAAGGAAATGGAAACGAATAAAAGGATGGACACAAGGTTTAATTTTTGGAGCGTTCCTTATATTGACGTGGATATATGTAATTAAGCCCGCTGGAGAGCTTGAGGATAATATTATAACTACTTGTGAGAACCAAATAGTTGAATATCTAAACCAAATTGATTTACCTATACAAGCATTCTTTAATAATATAATTGATTCAATGTTATGAAAATTAAAATTAAAATAGTCTTTTTGTTAATTACATTACTCCTAACGCCTCAATTTGAAGTAAATGCCCAAGTTGCTCGAATGGCAACAAAGACAATGTCCAAGATTGTAGGAAAAAAAGAAAGTAAGAGAGTTATAAAGGTACTATGTAAGGGTGTTGTCAAAGAGATTCCTATTGGAAAAGAATGTTTACGAGTTGTTCATCATGCTGATGGATCGTTTACCCCAGCAATACATAATTTAGGTAAAAATGCCTCTAAATACAGCGATGAATTCAATAAGACAATTCTTAAGGAACGACGCAAGGCAATCACGGAGAATTATCAGATTATTTCGAGTCAACGTCTTGCTAAAACGAAGCGTATAGGAAATTTAGAAGAGAATGCTTCAGCGAAAAAACTTAGAGACAATTTATACGCAAGAATGGGGCAAGAAGAGGTTAATGTTGCAAAAGGTTTTGGAGGGACTGCTGCCCATCACGTTATAGAGGGTTCAGACCCTGCGGCAGCTAAGTCAAGAGAGATCTTAAAAAAATTTCATATTGGGATCAATGATGCAGAAAACGGCGTTTTATTGCCTACTGATGAGATGAGCATTTACAAAGGAGCTATGCATAACACGAATCATTCCAATAAATATTCGTTATATGTATATAATAAAATTAAAAATGTTAAATCTCAACAGGAACTTATTTCTAAGCTAACCGAGATAAAGAGATCATTAGTAAATGGTTCTCTGGATTTGAATGGGACTGTGCGACCACGTAGAACCAAATTTAAATTTTAACACGGAAAGAATAAACTATATTAATAATAGTTTATGACTTGAATGAGCGATGCTAAGGGAGTCTATTAACTTCAAACAACGCACAGATTGTAACGGGTATCAGGCTATGTCTATATGGTGCCGAACTGGGCCCACAAATGGTTTCGCCATCGCGGGTATGTCAGCTCCATCCTCGGTCATGAGTGAAGCTCATTTCATCTTGTGATATTAGCTGCTGAATGAACAAGATGAATGAACGATCACTGAACCTTAACCCAATTTTAAAGCACATAGGCGATTGGCAAGCAAAAATAGACTTGTCAATCGCTTCTATTTTTCTTTTATCGCAAAATAAACGTGAATTTGTGCGAGGAATGTTTGGATATTGGCGGAAAGATGGTTTACTTAGCGGAATAATCAGAATGTTATGGCGAAGAAAAGGATAATTGACGATTCGGGTGAAGAAATGCGTTTTCAGGTAATGATGCAGGCGTTGTTGCTGGGAATCACACCTGAGGATCTGAAGGAGTTCTATGATATAGTCAAAAACTCTACAGGAAATAATATGGGCGGTCTCTTTGATATGCCCGCTGAAGAACCGGCGAGAGCATCGGCGTTTCCGCCAATGAGCGGCCGGAGTCGTGTTCACTCCAATTCCAAGGGGCTGAAAGATGCCGCTGAAAAGACATTGAAGCTGCGTGTGCAGATGCGCGATGTTTCGAAGCCGCCGATGTGGCGCGAACTAAAAGTGCCTGCCGATTTTACTTTCTTTCAGCTCCATAAGGCCATCCAGGCAGTCTGCGGCTTTGAAGACGCCCATCTCTGGCAATTCCAGCACCGGCCCTACGATCCGGATCTGCAGATAGGAGTGCCGACCGACCGCAAAAATTCCTTTGGTATGGGTCTGGAAGAGTGGACTCATGATGCACGAAAGACAGGCATCACGGCTTTTCTTGCGGAAAAAGGCCAGAAACTCGTGTATGTCTATGATTTTGGCGATGACTGGATATTCAATGTCAGCGTAGTCGATGTTACACCGCGCGATGGCGAAGTGGCTGAATGTATCCGCTGGAAAAGTGACTTGCAGCCCATGGAGGATTGCGGAGGGGTCTGGAGCTATCTTGACATGCGTTCGGCTTGGGAGCAACGTGACTCATTGACAAAGCGTCAGAAGAATGAGTTGGCCGATTCGCAGGGATTTGAATCGTTTGACGAGCTGATGGATGTTGTCAGTGACTACTTGTTCGATCCCGAAGCGGTCAATGAACGACTTGCCGAAATATGATTCCATGGCACGATACATTTGACGAGAATAGCGGTTGATAGTGTCAGTTTTATAGATATGGAAGATAATAATCAGGTTATCATATACCAAAGCGAGGACGGAGAAACTCACATCGATGTGAAGTTTACCGGGGAGACCGTATGGCTCTCTCAGCAGCAGCTTTGCGAACTTTATAATACGAGTAAGGCTAATGTTAGTGAACATATTAAACATATTTTCGAGGATGTCGAGCTTGAGGAGGAATCAGTTGTTCGGAAATTCCGAACAACTGCCGCTGATGGGAAATCTTACAATGTGACTTATTATAATCTTGACATGATTATCTCATTGGGATATAGAATCCGGTCGGTGATTGCTACACATTTCCGCAGATGGGCAACAGAGAGACTGAAGGAATATATCATCAAGGGGTTCACGATGGATGACGAGCGGCTGAAAGGTAACGGAGGTGGTGCTTACTGGCGCGAATTGCTTGACCGCATCCGCGACATCCGTTCATCGGAAAAAGTAATGTATCGCCAGGTGCTCGATCTGTATGCCACTGCTGTTGACTATGATCCTCGTTCGGAGGTCTCGGTTGAGTTTTTTAAGATTGTGCAGAATAAGCTTCATTTCGCCGCTCATGGCAATACAGCGGCAGAGGTAATTTTTAAACGAGCCAATGCTGAGGCTCCTATGATGGGCTTGACATCGTTTAAGGGAGATCATCCCACACTCCGCGATGCTCAGATTGCCAAGAATTATCTGAATGAGGACGAACTGAAAATTCTGAATAACCTTGTTTCCGGATATTTTGATTTCGCAGAGATTCAAGCTATGAAACATCGTCCTATGTATATGAACGACTATGTTCAGCAGCTTGACACTATTCTCTCCTCAACCGGCGAGGCGCTTCTCACTAGTTCCGGTTCAGTCAGTCATCAACAGGCGATGGATAAAGCTCGCGAAGAATATCGTAAGTTTCAGGTTCGCGAACTTTCTCCGGTAGAACAAGCCTATCTTGAAACAATAAGAAAATTAAACGCGAAAACCAAAAAGAAAGAGAAAGGCAAATAGTCAATAAACATTTTATTTCATCTCCGAATTTGCTTTCCCATTATTGTTGGACGTGGTTTAAAAACTGATTTACAGCATACGGTAATTTCTTCAACAAAGACGGCTATCGATACAATCAGTCTATGTTTAAGTATAAACATTTAATAATCAAACTATTGACAGGTAAATAATAAATTCGTCAATCGTTTTTTCCATCTTTATCTGGGTTGGAAGACTGTTATTTCTGTGGCGGTAAAAGAGTTGCGACTTCTATTTCGGGGAAGAGGCGCGAGATGTGAAGGCTGTCGAGGGTGACGGAGCACGCGCCATTGTCGATTTGCATTTTGACCATGGGCGACGATGTGATCTCTCCGTTAATGCTAACGGCTATTCTTTTGCCTATATTGCTGCCGGTGATTCCGGCATATTTCTTCACATCGGTGAACGCGAATGGCATTGTGACGGTTTCTTCGCCGGGATAACGTACGAGTTTCGTTACATGCACTTTTTCTCGGAGCAAAGCAGCGGATTGCGTGTCGGTCGCGCTTGTCTCTTCGGGAAACAGGGCGATTGTAAAGTATTTATCAACGCTAAGCATGACCGGCGCTTCGGAGCGGTCGGAGCAATTGGTTGTCAGCAGAATAATGAAAATGGGGAGCAGATATTTGATTGTCATAGCTGTAAAATTATATCAGGTTTAATGATTGAGCCGGTCCAGGTAGCGGATGTTTTTCCTATACCACAGATATTCGAGAGTGAAAGCGCCGACTGTCAGAACCCACACGAAGAACATTCGCCAGCTGTTGATGAACACTGGTGTGACTGACAGCCATATCAGTAATGGAATTACTGCTATCGTGGTTACAAGTTCGACGTTTCTGTAAAATTTCTTTATCCGGATGACCGACGTTATGATTTCTGAATTTGTATCTTCCCAAAGATTGATTTTTCTGACGAAAAGATACATTCTTCCGATTGCCAGCGCTCCGAGAAGGATCATGGCACAGAACGCTATGAGCCACCAGCCCGGTAGTTTCATCGGCGACCACAGCCGCGAAGTTGACATGAGTATCAGGCAGATGACTGTAAAGATTCCGTCGAAAAGAAAACGGCTCGACAGTCTTGATTTCACGTCTCTGCGGTGTCTGATAGCCCTGTCGGTTATTTTCCCGTCCGGTTGCTGGCCTATTTTGGGATTTACTGATTGCCAGGCGGATTTCAACTCTTCAAGTTCCATAATCAAACCTCCTTTCTTGATGACAGTTTTTCTTTGATTCTATGCAGACGCGATGCGACCGTGTTCCGTGGAATGCCTATGTTGTTCGCTATCTCGTCGTAGGTCAGTTCGTCGAGCCACATCAGAATCAAAGCCTTCTCCATGGGATTCAGTCCTGAAATCATCTCATGCAGCCATTCGAGCTTCTCGCGGTATTCGTGTCTGGAATCCGACTGTAAACCGAATGCTCCTATCTCTTCCAGGGAAAGAATCCTGAATTTCGGCGTCAGGCGCCTGAGAGAGAACAGACATGTGTTTATCGCCACCTTATAGACCCAGGTGGATTCCGACGATTGTCCTCGGAAATGTCTGTAGGCTTTGAACAAAGAAATCAGGACTTCCTGCCGCAGATCTTCAAAAGGCAACTCTTTGGATGCATAGAAGAAGCATACACTGAAAATGATTCTTTCGTGTCGTCTCGCCATAGCGGTAAATGCCTGATTATATTCTTTGTCTCGATCCATCGGCTTCATTTTACAAAGTTAGTTGCAAACTTTTCCCGATAGTTCCATTATTTGATAAAAATATTTCGGGAAAAATACAGATGAAGAAACATTCTTTCATAAACGCTTATCTTTCAGAAATAAATGATAACTTTGCGCATGGAAAAGAATGAAAACAACGAGATTGTGCTCTATCAACCTGACGATACACTTAAACTTGAGGTCCGTCTCGAGAATGATACCGTTTGGCTGACGCAACAACAAATCGCAGACTTGTTTGGAACCAAAAGGCCGGCGATTACCAAACACCTCTCCAATATATTCAAGTCCGGGGAGCTTGATGAGGATTCAGTTCGTTCCATTTTGGAACATACTGCCGCAGACGGTAAGATTTATAGAACTCAGTTTTATAATCTTGACGCTATATTATCAGTGGGATATCGTGTAAATAGCCGAAATGCCACAATCTTCCGCAAGTGGGCCAATAAAGTGCTGAAGGATTATCTACTTCGTGGGTATGCCATTAACCAGAGATTGATTGAACTGAGCGACCGGCTGGATAGACGGCTTTTGGAGCAGGATGGAAAAATAGCTGCAATTCGCAAAGATGTGGATTTCTTTGTCCGCAGTTCCATTCAACCCAAGGAAGGAATCTTCTTTGACGGGCAGATTTTTGACGCATACGCCTTTGTTGCCGGACTGATCCGGAAGGCAAAAAAACGGATAGTTGTCATTGACAGCTATGTTGACGATTCGGTGCTCGTGCAGCTCTCTAAACGTAGTCCTGGCGTCAAGGTTGATATTTACGACGGAAAGATTTCTCAGCAGTTGCGCCAGGACATCGCGCGGCATAATGCCCAGTATCCGGGCGTAACCTTACACTCTTATAAGAAAGCCCACGACCGCTTCCTGATAATCGACGAGGAAGTCTATCATATCGGCCACTCGCTGAAAGACCTCGGCAAGAAACTCTTCGCCTTCTCAAAGATGGATTTCATGACCGGCTCACAACTTATTTCACAGCTCAGATGAATGAGAAGAAAAAGCCCCCTTCTAATTCAATTGAATTGATAGGGATTCATTGTCAATATGTTATGCTATATCGTTAATATTCGCTATATTTGCAGGTGGAGCAATGAGAATAACCAATTGGCTTCTTGTCCAAAATAAATGTCCTTTTGGAATAGAATCATAGAAACAATCAGCGGAGCGGATACCCGTTCAGCTCTTTCGCGGGACGTGCCATACGATGCGTCGCGCTATTGCTTTGTGGATGTTGAGGTTGGTCTAAAGGATAAGACGATTCACGACATTGGAGCGCTCCGATGGGATAGTGCCGTGTATCATTCAGCCAACCAGCGAGAGCTAATGACATTTATGAAGGATGTTAATTTTGTCTGCGGACATAACATCATCAATCATGATGCCAAATATCTTTTTGGCGAAGGGGTATGCCGCTATCTGCTAGTTGACACTCTGTTTTTATCACCTTTGCTTTTTCCTGAACGCCCTTACCATCATTTGCTGAAAGATGACAAGTTGTTGAGTGAGCAGATGAACAACCCTGTCAACGACTGCGAAAAAGCCCGCGATTTATTGATGGATGAAATGGCTAAATGGAAAGAGCTTACCCCTACAAAACAATCGGTTTTTTCAACACTGCTACAGGACAGCATTGAGTTCAAGGGTTTCTTAGCTTTTGTCGGTGCCAAGCCCGACAGTAAAGAGTTGCTGGCTGATCTGATTCGCACAGAGTATGCAGGCAGAATTTGCGCACATGCCGATATCGAAAGTGCCGTTAGGCAGCAGCCTTGTGAACTGGCTTATGCGCTTGCGCTAATAGATACTACCGACCATCGTTCTATCACTCCCCCATGGGTACTACATAATTTTCCGAACGTGGAAAACATCGTGCAACGTCTCCGTCACACCAAATGCCCTGAAGGGTGTGCTTATTGCAATAAAAGTCTGGACGTGCATCACAATTTGAAACAATTCTTCGGCTTTGATAATTTCCGTACCTACGATGGGGAACCGTTGCAGGAAAATGCCGCCAGGGCTGCCGTGGAGCGTAAATCGCTTCTGGCCATCTTCCCTACGGGCGGAGGAAAATCGCTCGCCTTCCAATTGCCGGCTTTGATGGAGGGCCGGTCGGTACATGGTCTTACGGTTGTCATTTCGCCTTTGCAGTCGTTGATGAAGGACCAGGTAGATAATCTGGTGGAAAGAGGAATCACCGATGCTGTCACAATCAATGGAATGCTTGATCCAATCAGCCGCTCTGAAGCTATCCAGCGAGTGATGAGCGGAGATGCCTCGCTGCTTTACATTTCTCCGGAGATGCTGCGGTCAAAGACTATAGAGAAGATATTGCTGGCACGCCATGTAGTTCGCATTGTGATAGATGAAGCACATTGTTTCTCCTCCTGGGGACAGGATTTCCGGGTAGATTATCTGTATATAGGCAAGTTTATCGATCAATATCAGAAAGTTAAAAAGTGCCGTGAAGCAATCCCTGTGTCGTGCTTCACTGCCACAGCAAAACAGAAGGTGATCCAGGACATTTGCGACTATTTCAAACAGACTCTCAACCTTGACCTCCATATATTTGCTTCCAAAGCTGTTAGGACCAATCTGCGTTATTCAGTTATTCATGCTGACACGGACGATGACAAATACATGAAGTTGCGATCGCTGATAGCCGAATCCTCTTGCCCAACCATTGTATATGTTTCTCGAACCAAACGAACAAGAACATTGGCCGACAAACTCACTCGCGATGGCTTCAAGGCTTTGCCCTTCAATGGCCGGATGGATCCAGAGACCAAGATTGCCAATCAGGAGGCATTCATGAATGACAGGGTACGCATCATGGTTGCCACCTCGGCCTTCGGGATGGGCGTCGATAAAAAAGATGTTGGGCTGGTAATACACTATGACATTTCCGACTCATTGGAGAATTATGTTCAGGAGGCAGGTAGAGCCGGCCCTGACCCGCATCTCGAAGCTCGCTGTTTTGTTCTCTATAGCGATGCCGACCTTGATAAGCATTTCATTCTTCTTAACCAGACAAAGTTGAGCATTAGCGAGATTCAACAGGTGTGGAAGGCGGTGAAAGATATGACTCGGCAACGCATGCGTGCTTGTTGCTCGGCCTTGGAAATAGCTCGGAAAGCAGGGTGGGATGATTCCGTTTCTGACATAGAGACGCGCGTAAGAACGGCTTTGGCTGCATTGGAGCAGGCCGGTTATCTGGAACGTGGCAACAACATGCCGCATGTCTATGCTACAGGGATAACCGTGAAGAACGTTGATGAAGCCCGCAAGCGCATTACTGAATCCTTGCTCTTTGAGAATGAGGAGATAGAAAAAGCTGTGCGTATCATCAAGTCACTTATATCCCAGAAATATATTGCCAAAGCTCAAGATTCGGAAGCAGAATCTCGCATAGATTACTTGGCCGATATTCTGGGATTAAGCAAAAGCGAGGTGGTTTCCAGCGTGGAACGTATGCGGCAGGAAGGCATTCTTGCCGATTCCAAGGATATTTCGGCTTTCCTGAACGATGCTGGAGAGTCAGAGTATAAATCGAACCGTCTATTGGAAAGATTTATAAAACTGGAACGTTACATCCTCGCACACATATCCTCCGATACACTCCGTATCTCCTACAAGCAACTGAACGACGATGCCCAGCGAGAAGGAGTGGAAACCGCTACGGAAAAGGACATACGCACATTGCTATATTTCCTCACTGTAAAGGGTTATACTCGCAAGAAAGAGGATGGGGCATACAATATTGAGCTGACTTGTCAGGCTGATGAGACATCCACACTTAAACGCTTTGAAAAGCGCTTGGAAATATGCCATTTCACAATCGGGTGGTTATACCGGCTCACATCGCATGAAACCGAAGAAAACTCAAAGGGAAAAGGCATACAGTTCTCCGTGGTAGAGTTGCTGAATGATTTTAAGGCCAATGGCGCCACGCTGTTAGATACCATGCAGAATGTGCAGTTAGAGGATATTGAAGAAGCGCTCCTTTACTTGTCAAAGATCGGTGCATTAAAGCTTGAGGGCGGCTTTCTTGTGCTCTATAACGCTATGGACATCCGGCGCATTAAAGACAATAGATTGCGCTATAAACAAGAGGACTACCGTATGCTTAGCGAATTCTATAAGCAGAAAATTCAGCAAGTGCATATTGTGGGCGAATATGCTAATCTGATGGTGCGCGACTATGATGCCGCTTTACAGTATGTGCAGGACTATTTTCACATGGATTACAGGCGGTTCATTTCAAAATATTTTCAGGGAGAGAGACTGCGAGAGATAGAGCGAAATGTCACACCGGAGAAGTACAAGCGTATTTTTGGCACTCTTTCTGAAAAACAGATGGAGATTATCTCCGATAAGGAGTCGCGCTGCATAGTCGTGGCCGCAGGCCCGGGCAGTGGCAAGACACGTGTACTGGTGCATAAACTCGCCTCATTGCTTTTGCTTGAAGATGTCAAGCATGAACAGCTGCTGATGCTTACGTTTTCGCGCGCTGCGGCCATAGAGTTCAAACAACGGTTGCTGGATCTCATAGGGAATGCCGCCCACTTTGTTGAAATAAAGACTTTCCATTCCTATTGTTTTGATCTTCTTGGCAAAATTGGCAACCTTGATGATGCCAAAGATGTGGTGGCAAGGGCCGCAGAGATGATTCGAAAAGGAGAAGTGGAACCGAACCGTATAGCTAAGACGGTACTAGTAATTGATGAAGCTCAGGATATGAGCAGAGAGGAGTATGACTTAGTGCATTCTCTGATCACATCCAACGAGGAGATGCGTGTTATTGCTGTTGGCGATGATGACCAGAATATATTCGAATTCCGGGGAGCAGATTCTCAATACATGAAGAGGTTGTTGGAAGAGTCTGGATCTCGATTTATTGAAATGACAGAGAACTACCGCAGTTCGCGGCGTGTAATTGGTTTCGCCAATGAATTCGTTAGAGGAATCTCCGGAAGAATGAAGAATGATCCTCTCATTGCCATGAATCATAAAGAGGGTTTTGTCAGCATTCACCATCATGCTTCCCATGTGATGTACCAGCCTCTTGTTGATGATCTGTTGACTAATCGTGGCAATGGGTCTATCTGTGTATTGACTCAAACTAATGAAGAGGCCGCCATTATTGTGGCTCTGCTGCATAAACATGGAATGAATGTCAGATTGATACAGAGCATGGACGGTTTCCGATTTTGGAATATGGTCGAAGTGCGTATGTTCCTCAAACAGATTGACAGTGAAACGCACACACCCGCCATTCTGGATGAAGTGTGGGAAAGAGCGAAAAATAAAACCTTCGCCAGATATGCTGATTCTTCGAGCCTTTGCTATCTGCAACGATGTATCTCACTCTTTGAACAAACAAACAAGGCGAAATATCTTACGGACTTCAAGGAATTTGTATTTGAATCAACTGTAGAAGATTTCTGTGATCTTTCAGGTGCTGATGTAGTGGTTTCAACTATCCATAAGTCCAAGGGACGTGAATTTGATGATGTTTACATGCTCGTTTCCAAGCAACAGCACATTCAGGATGGAATATTACGCCGATATTATGTCGGCGCTACCCGAGCCAAAGAACGCCTCTTCATCCACACTGACTCTTCCCTTTTTGACCGCGTACCGGCTGATGAACATCATGTCAGCTCTCAACAGTTTGACTTGCCTGATGAAATCATAGTGCAGCTATCCCATAAGGATGTAAATCTCGGTTTTTTTAAGCCGCGAAAGAATGAAATACTATCCCTGCGTCCCGGTCAGACTCTACGGTTTGACAATATCTATCTTTATGAAAATGATGCACTTATGGATACCTTAAGCTGGGATATGGCAGAGGATGGATCCGAATTCTATATTATGGTTGATTCTTCACAGACAACCTTCGGACTGATCCAGACTGATTCCAACAATCTTGAAGACA
>ERZ779851.2401-NODE-2401-length-14391-cov-15.886509_pt1 | contig 14391 bp, 14 predicted proteins | sample MGYA00511094_ERZ779851 | MGnify/ENA primary metagenome ERZ779851 (study PRJEB29588, sample SAMEA2155512) | human gut metagenome | biome: human gut; feature: human-associated habitat; material: faeces | place: Denmark | collected 2008/2010 ...
GTCGTATATCAACCACTTACAACGATTGTTAATCGTTTTTAGTGGACACTAGTGATTGAATTTATATTGTTTCAGAAACTCATTTTTATCCTTTATAGCACCGCCAATATTGTTTTTATATCTACCGCCTGAAGCAACCTTTTTGTATTTACTTAATTGTTCAAAGAAAATGTCTCGTCTATCCTTACTAAAGCAATTTGATACAACAAATGAACAAAAGCCACGCCCATTAACATCCTCAAGTGTAAAAGGTTTGCGTAATTTCAATTTTTGAAATTCTTTTTTATATTGAAGGATATTATACAAAGGAATTCGTGCATACCTATCCCCAAATGTCAATCGATCAAAGCCTATAGCATAGTCGCATTCATTAAAATCTGGAGTAACACATTCTCCTGTAAAGAAAATGCGCACGCAATCGTATTTCAGATGATCATTGCCAAATCCCGAATAAATTATATAATCAGGATCGTCACATTGTACCACTTGAAAACGGCTTGACAGAACATCCAGAAACTCATTATTGTTTTTATCGAAGCCAGAATAAAAATCGACAAATTTTATTTTTTTTCTTTGTTTCATACCAACTTGATCAAAAAATCATCACCATGTATATTGCGGGTCCACCTCCCAGAAGAAATAATAGAAATCTCCATGTCCACCCTTTAAAGTAAGAACACTTAGCACAAATATCGCCATCCAGATGGCCAGCTTCCCATTACTCTTTACCAAACCTCTCAAAGCAAAAGGCAACAATAATGTTAGATACATATACGAATACATACTGATACGAATCATTGAGCCGTTAGAATAAATAAGGGGGCCAAAAAAAGTAAAACAGGGCACCATTGCATACAACATCTTCATATTTCTCGAAGTCTGCAAATCTTTCGTTTTAATGCCTATATAGCAAAAAAGCGAGAGAGCCTCCAATAAGAATATAAAAGTTTCAGTACCACCAGCTATCGCTCTGCTACCATAATCTGCATATTTTTCAACACCGACAAAAGTACCCATAAAAGAAATGATTTGATTGGGCATAATCATCACTACTGGGAAAAGTAGCCAAAGGCAGAGATGTATTCGCTTCAGGAGAGCAGGAGACAAATATGACAAAAAGCACGGTATGACAACTAGCAATAAAGACAAGTGGATGGTCATTCCCGAAACCAACGAAATCAATGCGCACTTGTACTGTTCTCTATTGAAATACAAAAACGTCATAACACCCAATCCCATAGCATAGAACTGACGAGCTCCAGTCATAGCATGAGTATGTACGAGAGCTAAGTAAAAAACAAAAGCAAACATCAAGTCAAGCATACTTCTGCCAAATCTATTCAAATAGATTCCAAACGGAACAAAGAAAAGAAGTTCAGCGACAAAGGTGAAAACATGAAAACTTGTTGTTAAATAACTTATCAGCTTCATCAACACAAGAAATCCTATATCCTCTTCTCCTCCCGAAGCAAAATATCTGGCTACAAATAATTGCCATATTTCTTGCCATGACGAATCCGAAATATTTTTAAACATATAAAAATAATTCATCGTGTCCGCTCCCTCGGCCCCATACCCTAAATTTCTTAGAGCGGCAGAAAGCAGCAGCAGCAAACAGCAAGAAAATATATAACATTTGCGTCTTTGGGGTGTATTCGACGTGGAAAACAGAACACCCAAAAGAATCATGCAAAGAATTAATACAAGGCCAATATTCATAATCCTATTTTTTCTTTAAAAGTTTTGCAGGATTACCCACCCATACTTCATGAGCAGGAATATCTTTCACAGCAACAGCCCCCATACCCAAGATGGCTCCCTCCCCAATATGGACATAACCTACTAACGAACTATTTGGAGCCAACCATACATTATCATCAATAATATTTCCACCTGAAACATTTACGCAACCTGTAATTTCAACATTCTCGCCAATAACATTGTTATGAGCAATATGGCATAGGTTGTTTATCTTAGTGTGACTGCCTATGATTGTGTCGGAAAGAGCTCCACGGTCGATACAAGTATTGCCGCCTACCTCCACCTCATCACCCATAATAAGCGAACCTATTTGTGGAAAGCGAAAACGATTACCATGTTCATCTTTTTCAAATCCGAAACCAGCACCGCCAAGGATAGCACCATCCTTGATGTGACAGTTTTTGCCCATCGTAACACAGTCATATATACGCACATGGCTCTCTATAACAGTACCATCACCAATAACAGCTTTACCAATGACACAATGTGGACCAACACATACATCACTGCCTAACTTTGCCTGAGGGTCAACAATGGCAGTAGGGTGTATTCCTGGAGTGGGCTTATCAGCAAAATATTCATTTCCGATCCTTGCCAAACATACCTTAGGGTTACCAACAACCAAGAGAACCTTATCCTTTATAGGTAGGACTTCTCTGTCTACGAGTATGACTTTTGCTTTGCTACCTTCAGCAATAGCTTGCTTATTTGGTTTAGCTGGATTTATCCAATCCAATGTCGTCTCGTTTGTATGTGCTACATCTGCCAAGTTGTCTATGTAACAGTTGGAGGCTTTGCCTATAACTTGTACATTCTCTGCTCTTAGAAAGGTAACAATATCCTGTACACTAATCTTTCTATATTTCATATCTATCAAAAATCAAGGAGATATTCTTTTGGTATTGGGGTACCATTATTATAATGATTTACAATAGCTCGGAAATTACGAACTATCTCATCAGAAATTTTCTTTCCGTCATTCATAGCATCCACCTTTTCCTTTGCGTTTAGACGCAATTCTTCAGCTTTCTGTGGATTATCGAGCAATACAAGCATTTTTTCGGCCAATGACTCTACATTTTCCATATCTGCTATGAGAATACATTCTTTATCCTTGTTAATAGTTGGTGTGCCCATAGTTTTATAGCAAATCACTGGCATCTCATAATACATAGCTTGCCATGTAGTAGAAGATATATAGTCAAGTTTGTATGGAAGAAGAGCGTATCGAGCCTTTTGGATGTGTTGGAAGACATCCTTTTGAAGTTTAAACGACGGTGTGAAAGATACGTTGTCCTCAAGTCCCAACTTTTGCACTAAATCATAATATAGTTTCGCATCATCAGGAGTCGGAGTACCCACCAAATTCAACTTAACATCGGGATGCGTTTTTTTGACTATTGCCAAGGCTTTAATAGCATCAGGATACCCCTTAGCAGGAATCATTGAATTCGCAAAATTCACAAAGTCAAACTCTTTTTCCTTTACTTGCTCTACTGGGAAAAACGTAGTGCCAAACCGCCATTGGAAATTATAGCTATCCTTACGGAATGTACGATATAAATCATAATGCATTTTAGTGGATACCGATGCATATGGGAACGCATCAAAAATAAGTCGTTCTACGTATGCATTATGTGGATCTACACTGCCAAATTTTTCTCTGTTAGGATTATTATATATAGTTTGAGCCTTAAATATACATGGATATTTTTTTTCAAGCCCCAGTGCCGTTCCTGAAATATATGCATTCTCTGCTCCCATGAGTGCCACTATGTCTGGATTAATCTTATCAACGATGTTTTTCACTATTGGGCGCATAGGATTCAACTTATGCCAAAGTGAAGGGCTTTTGATTAGACGCTTCAAAAGAGTAGCATAATCACATTTAACAAAATAATAATGAATACCCTCTTCAAAAAAGCTTACTACATTTTTTTTTAATCCTCCATGCGCTGAGATGACGGTCAGTTCTACATCATCACGAAGCTTAAAATACTCAAAAAGTGTAGTATTCCAAGACGCCACATCACCATACCCTTTCTCCTTTGAAGGCATTCCCAACAACTTTCGTGTAAAATTATACAACTTACGATTGTCTAAAGGAAGATGCTGGCGCACCATTTCATTTGAAAAATGACATATCCAAACGATTTTTAATTTCTTTTCCATATTCTTAGTCTTCATCATCAGGACAAAGCAAACCTTTTTTTATCAAACCGTATACTTGTTCGTTATACATTTTTTCTGCTTTATCATAAACAAACTTTCGAACACGTTTTCTTGGTGAAAGAACCTCTTCCGTCCAGTTTGCATCATGAGTCAATACCTGTAGGTGCTGAATATTGTCGTCGTTGAGCACTTCTTCCAAACGATCGAAACGCCAATAACCAAGACTGTCACCACAATAGTTGTACTTTTCCTTGAAATGAGACGAATAAACATTAATAAGTCCTCCATACATTGGTTTTAGACAACTTTGAGTAAACGGTGTCGTATTATGAAACGAATATGCTTTTATTTTCACACCCATTACCGCTTCAAAGTAAGTTCTATCCAACTCTATATATTTGTTTAGTTGTGCTCCATCGTTGATTCCGTAGAAATGGCTATCAAAATGCAATCCGACATCATGCCCCAACGCATAAATTTTATGAAACACATCAGTATAATGCTTATCAAAGATATTATAGAAAGGACTATGTATCTGAAAAAAATAGGTTGCTTTAACCCTATATTTATGTTCTATTTCAGCCATTTTAAGGGCCACATCTGGTTCAAACTCCACATCGTGTCTCCAAAGCATATCCTTTCGGTTTTCAATAAACTCATCAGTATATGAGATAAAGTTATACCCTTTTTCTACCGCTAATGCAACCAAACGTTCATAGTTGGCAAGCGTAAAATCATCAAACTTGTATTTTTCTCTATTTGTCATATTACAAAACTTTTATCATTTTCAAATACTCTGGCCATTCACCCATGTCGTGCCATGCATTTTCACTAACCGGGAAACAGCCCACACGGCCACCACGGGCCTTCACTTTCTCCATCAAATGTGTGATATGGTAGAATTCGCCCTCAGGTATTTCATCTATTAACTCAGGGTTTAAGATATACACGCCAGAGTTTACCATGTATGTATGTTCTGGCTTTTCCTGAAGGCTTTCCATCAATCCATCCTCTCCAGTTTTAATTACTCCATAAGGAATTTTAAAGCTTTTTACCATAGTCACAATTGTCATATCGTTATGATTGCTACAATGATAGTTGTATACATCACGATAATCCTGTTCATTTATGCTGTCACAGTTACTCACAAAGAATGGAGTGGTAATCTTGCCCTTCAGTAGCGATACACTACCTATAGTGCCCAAAGGTTTGTCTTCCATAAAGAATTCTATATCATATTTGTGGTCAAGCTGTGAAAGATAAAATTTCATCATGTCTGCCTTATAATTGACAGACATATAGAACTTTTTGCAACCTATGCTTTCAAACTGATCCATTATAACCTCCAGTATTGTTTTTTCACCGACAGGTACAAGTGGTTTTGGTATAACATTAGTTATCGGTTTCAAACGAGTTCCTTTTCCTCCAGCCATGATAACAACTGGAAGGCTTATTTTCTCACGTTGTTCTATTTCCGATTGTTTAAATACATCATTCCACAGATAAACATCAACAAGGTCGCCATCAGTACCCACTACAGGCATACATTCGGCACGAAGAGAGAGCATTTTGTGACGCACTTGTTCAAGTGGTTCTTTGGGCGAAACAAACTTCTTTTTGTTTTGCAGAATAGAAGTGACAACATCGTGTAAATTAACCCCTTTGATAATAGCACGTTGTATATCACCAATGGTGAGAATGCTAAGAAACTGCTCATCTTTAAAAACGAACAACATTTTAACCTTCACTTCATCCATTTTTTTAAGAGATTGAAGTATGGTCATCGTACTCTGAATAGCACGATTTTGAATCTTTGCTAGAATTGGCATTACACTTAAACTTATATTATATGTTCCGACTGGTCGTATTGAACGACATCCTCTTGAAGATTACCTGTACAGTCGGAAGTGGGAAATGTTATATCAAACCTTCTGTATAATCGCTTTCTTTGCCCCAAAGTTTCTCAAAACGGTTATGTTCCATTTCATCTTTCATATCTCTTAAATAACTCATATAGTCATACTTAGGCACGTATCCAAGTTCTCTCTCTGTTTTAGAGATATCCAGCATATAAAAGGGCGAATCAGGTTTGCTTCTATCAACTATAATCCTAGAAGGCTTATCTTTAGGCGACCACAGCTTTATAATTCCTTCTATTTGCTCCATACGAGTTACAACTTTACCTGTACCCACATTATATATTCCAGAAGCCCCGTTTGACGATAGCGTTTTCTCTATTATTTGCGTACAATCTTTTACATAGAAAACGTCTCGTGCACATTCAGGATTTCCCCAAAGTTCTATATCCTCACCTCGTTTAGCCTGTTCTATAATAGCACGTTGCCCTGTCCATCGTTTCACTCCATCAACAAAATAAGTTGGATTTGGATGATAACAGAAAATATTAGGAAAGCGTAGGATATAATATTTAAACCCATATTTCACAGAATAGTGCTGTATAATATCACATGCGGCGTTCTTCGTGATGGCATAGATAGTGTGATCGTTATTTAATGGAAACTTAACAACAGCATCGGCACCAATAGGCTTAAGACTACCCGTTAGATACAGAATATCCGACCAAGACTTAGGGAATACAAATCGCTGGATACCTACAGACACTGCATAATCAAGAACGTTCATTGTACCACAGATGTTTTCCTCAACGTAAATACGAGGATCATATTCCTCCATTGTTGCAGGTAGCGTTGCTGCCATATGAATAACAGCATACACGTTTTCTTGTGGGAGCACGTTATATGTAGCCTTTTCCATAATATCGACAGATTTAAACTCAATACCATAGTCAGCAAAAAAGCCATTATCACTTTTTCGTTTTCCTACTGCAACTACATCATACCCCATTTCTTTGAGATATAAGGCAGTATAACATCCAACTTTGCCTGTTGCGCCAAAAATTACGACTTTCTTATCCATGATTTTCATTATGTCACCACAATGAAAACCATTGTGGCTAAATTATTGTTGTTATTGATTCTTTACCTATAAGTTGTCGAGCAGGGTTTCCTACAAATACCCCCCCCGATTAACTACTGATGTTAGAACATTTACAGCAGATCCAAAAAGATTATCACTTGCAATAGTAACATCATTTTTAATCGTACTATGAAGGCCAAAAAAGCAATTGCTTTCAACCTTAGAGAAACCTCCCAAAACTGTATTTGTAGAAAGGAAATTAAAATCACCAAGTTCATTATCATGAGATAATACAACGGATGATTCTAAATAATTACCCTTGCCTATTTTACAGCCTGGGCCCACCACAGAACCAGGGGCAATGAAGCAACCTTCTTGTATATCATTGGTATATACGATAGCATCTTTCGATATATAGGTAGCAATTTTATAGCAATTACTTATGCACATGTCATATATCTTCTCCTTCAACTTATTCATTTTAGTATAGCCAATGCCTAATACTATTTCAAAACTTTCTTCAACAGAATCAAGTTTCTCAAAAGGAATGACAGGTAGACCTTGCAGTTCTTTCTTGGAAATAAAGTTTTTTTCTTGTGTGAACGCAATCACTTTATCTTTTCCTTCGAACTTGATATACTTGAATAATCTCTCTGCAAAAGGGGTGTCTCCAAAAATAATCAAATTTCTCATTCTACTCTTATCAGTTCACTTATCTCATTTTCATATTTTGTAACCAGATTATCTAGCTCTTGTCGGTTTTTACCCGTCACGACAAATTGTCCGTAGCGATTAAGAGAGCTGGTAATCTGATTAACGTTGTCACCTACTTTCAATTTAAGGCCAAAACTGTGAATATTAGGCCAAGAAACGACTTCAGAGATATGTTCATCAATAGCTGTTACAATTCCTTCAGGCAAAGAGAAAAAGCATACAGCAGAAGTTTTATTTACACGTCCTGTTATCGTATCAACCTTTTCCCCAAGTGCTATGTGTAGCAATTGATCTTCAAGGTTTATGCCAGTAGAGAGAGGTGTAAGTGTTGATGTTATATAGTCGCCACCCAAACGCGGAGATGTTTCGATTACAAAAATGCCTCTCTCATTTACCTTTAATTCAGTATGCGAAGGACAATTCTCAAAATGCATACAAACAGCAATCTTTGATATTATATCTCGGATATGCTGTCTCTCATCATCTGTAAGATTAGCAGGTTGTTTATGGCCCAGTTCCACATTGTATGGAAACTCCGTTGTCTTCTTCTCAGTAAACTGGATAACCTCAGACTTTCCTTCGTAATGAAGCGTTTCTATACTAAATTCACGCCCCTCAATAAACTCCTCCACAAGAACTGTATCCAACTTTGAATTATCCAAAGCCTCATCAATACATTCTTGCAGTTCATTTACATCACGGCACAGTTTCACACCACGGCTGCCAGAGTTGTCTCTCGGCTTGCATATAACAGGGAAACAAAGGTCCTTTGCTTCCTCGGCATGCCTAATCAAGCGTCCCTTGGCACACGGCACGCCCCCTTCCATGAAGCGCTGCTTCATCTGAAACTTGTCGGTGGACCACTCTGCGGTTTCCACAGAGAAGAAGGGCAGATGTAGTTCTTTGGCTACCCGAGCCATCATGACAAGCGGCTTGTCGGTAGATGCTGTGACCAAAGCCGACACGTTATATTTTTTTGCGACGGCGAGCGTACCCTCGAAATCCTGTCCTCCTACTACTTCAAATATATCACAGGCGTCCCTGGCAGAGGCCTCCTCACAGGGGTCAATGCCCACAGTGAAGAGTCCCCGCCTTGCGGCTCTATTGATGATGGAACGTTGAAGTTCTCCCACACCAAAGATTAGGATTGTCCTCTTATCCATAAATCGTCTCTATGCCCTTTTCTACCGTATCGCAAATAAAGTCGACCTGCTCCTTCGTAAGAGCAGCATACATAGGCAGCGTGACCTCGTTGTCTGCCACATAGTCCGTCTGAGGAAGAACCACCCCTAGCCCCTTATAAGTAGAGAAGCGATGCCCAGCTGGATAATGGACAGATGTTTGGATACCCGCAGCATGGATGTATTCGCGCAGTGCATTGCGCTTATCCTTAGTAGAATCTAGAAGCACAATGGGGAAGATATAATTGGAAGTAAATTCCTTACAATCTGCAAAAGGAACTGCCAGGCGAGGATTATTAACAAGGCATTCTACATACCACCTGCGCACAGCGACACGGCTTCCAAGTCTTTAGGCAATTTCTTCAACTGCTCAATAGCGATAGCAGCACGAATATCATCCATACGGAAGTTATAGCCAAGGCAAGTGATGTCATACTCCGTGGCATGGCCTGATGCACGCTGATAGGACATAGTGCTCATACCATGAGATCGGATAAGTCGGGCCTTAGCCGCCATTTCCTCGTTGTTGGTGATAAACATACCTCCCTCTCCTGTAGAAATATTTTTATTGGAGAAGAAAGAGAAAGAGGCGCAGTCGCCAATGGTTCCGAGTTTCTTGCCCTTATATTCAGAAAGCGGTCCATGACAGGCGTCCTCTATCACTTTCAGATGATGCTTCCGGGCAATAGCCATGATGGCGTCCATATCGGCAGGAAAACCCGCCATGTGGACAACAATAATGCCCTTTGTGCGTGGAGTGATTTTCGCTTCTATATCTTTCGGATCTATGTTGATATGGTTGGGACCAACTATGTCGGCGAAGACAGGAGTAGCGCCTACATAGCGGATACAATTGTAGGAGGCTGCGAAAGTCAGGGAGGGAACGATCACTTCATCGCCTGGACCGAAACCACACACCATACAACAGGTATGGAGAGAACTAGTGCAGTTGGACATACTAACCGCACTCTTCACCTTCCACATGTCAACAAACATCTGCTCAAGTTCGGCATTCTTTGGACCAGTAGAAATCCAGCCAGACTTGATAGTATCATAAGCTGCTTGAGCTTCGCACTCGTCGAAGTTCAAATTGAACAATGGAATTTTGTAAGCCATAATTATTATGTTTAATCTGTTATTATTCTATTTTCATTACAAGGAAATGAGAGAGAGCAAGGTCCATCATCATACCGAAGAGGATTACCTTGAAGTAATGATTGTGCGAGAGCTATAAAACGCTTAGCTGCATTTTCTACAGACCACTCGCCTGTAATCGTGCGATAAGCATTAATAGCAAACATTTCTCGCAATGGCTCATTATTTATCATGAGAAGAACATTCTTATATAAAGAATCTAAAGACATGGATTTGAATACAAGACCATTATGTTTGTGCCTCAAAAGAAATGGTGTTGATCCTATCTGATTTGAAGATACAATTCCGCACCCAGCTCCCATAGCCTCATTAAGGACAGCTCCCCATCCTTCTTTACGATCAGAAGTAATAAGAAAAATATTACTATTCTTCATCATAGCACGAACCTCAGCATTAGGCAAACCGTCAATAATAGTTACATACTTTGAAAGGTTACACTTTGAAACGTATTTTTTCACTCTATTCTGTAATACAGATGCAGCTCCAACCATATTGATATGAAAATTAGTAATATTATTATCAACAAGTTTTTTTGCAAGTCTTGTAACAAGATCAGGATGTTTCCAGTCTATAAAACGTGCACACCACATTATCTCCAAAATGTCACGTCGCTTATTCTTGACACATAATTCAATATCGTAGTCTTCTATCGGTACGAAATAAGCAAACTTATAAACTCGCTTTTTAAAAGCATGCATAATAGCTGCATCATTTGCACAATATGCACTAAGAGCAAGATAAAAATAGTTCTCATTTTGTATCTTGATAATAGAGCGATACAGACCTAACCAGCCCCATGGAGATATGGTATAGAAAGGACGTTTAAACCAGCGTTCTCCGGAACTAAATGTAAGCTTCTTGTTAATGATTCTTTGTTTTACATATTCAAAAGACAGACCTCCATAGATAACAACATCTGCCTCATTTATCATACATATTGCTTCTGCTTTACTTTTTGATGACACCCAAGCATTATAAATATAAGGTTTATCATAAGATAATCCCATCTCTGCATGTTTATGGATGCTTGAACCTGCATTTTTAGGTTTTCTTGTCCAAATGAAACGGAAATCATCGCCAAGAAAATTATAGTAGGCATCAGAGATTGCCATTACATGCAATCCCATACCTTGTGTTACATAAATAAGTTTCATAACAAATTCATCCTTTTCTTCTTATTACTTTTGATAAAGGTGTAGTGACTATTTTTTTTTCGTCTTTTGACAAGGCAAAAGACCACATTACTAGTCCATATATTAACGTAACAAGAGAACCTTTAATCAAGAACCCTGACCAGCCATACAACGGAATAAAATGAATTCCATATCCTAACACTCCTACAATAACAAGCGGCACTCCCATATCCAGGAACACCTCTTTAAAAAATATTCCCAAATGTAGATTCAATTTCTTTTTAAAAATCACCTCTAATCCTATATTACGAATGTTATAAGCAATAAAGATTGCAAAACAAATACCAAGACAACCAAACGTCTGAGCAAGAAAATAACCTAAAAAAACATTGGATAATCCCATAACAACATAAACGATTGCCTGATACTTTATTTTATTGTAAACAGCAATGGCGCTGCATCCTATTTCCTGAGGAACGTAAAACAACGAGGGTAGAATAATTAACATTGTTGAAAAATAGGTTATTTCATACCCCTTCCCTAACCATGCTTCAATAAAGTCTTGCCCAACGGTGATGAATCCAATAATTATAAGGCCTGTTACAAAGAAGAGCAAACGTCCCACTCGAATCATTAAAGGCATTATGTCGTCATTACCATCAGCTGCTATGTGCGATACTCTCGGTAAAAACAAGCCATTTAGTGCTCCTGCAAAGCTATAGACATACCCTTCAATTACATTACAAATACCGAACAAAGCTATCTCAACGGATCCAGCAACCATGCCTAGTATAGTAGGTGATAAAGTAAATATCATGCGCTCAGAAAGCGACTTGATTGTTACCCATCCAGAAAAGCCTAATATTTCACGAAACTCCGAGTTATTCTTGTATGAGAAATTGACTGTTGTTTTTGTGCATTTTTTTATAAAGTACAGTTTAAGTGCAATTGTTAACAGACCTGCGCTAATATTTACCCAAACAAGCGTATAGAGACCATACCCTAAAAGTAAGCACGCACTCATCGAGAAGACAATAAAGAGTTTGTTCGCAAGGTCACAAAGCTTCAGTTGAATAAATTTCTCATTTGCCGTCAGCACCCCATTCACAGGAATAAAAGGGAAAGAAATAACGCTAAAGAATGAAACGGCAATATAAATGATTTTAAACTTTTCTATTTCATCTGTCGTCAGATTCTGGTAAATATTAGGAATGAAAAAATAGATGCAAGTTAGAATGAGAAAAATAGCAATATCAATATAAAAATACAGTTTATATACTAGCCCCAAACAATTGTTTGCCTTATCTTGATTTCCTTCAGCAAGATACTTTGCGAGAAAACGTGTAACTGCTTGTCCTATTCCAAAATCAAAAACAAAAAGGGATATAACAGAGAGAGCCAACGTATAAAGACCATAATCTGCTTTTCCAATGGAATTTATCATCCACGGAGTGTAAAGCAGACCAACAATAATGTTTATTGCAAGCCCGAAATACGAAAGGAATGCCCCTGCTTTCAGTTGATTTATAGCCATTAGATATTAATATACCTCCACAACGGCGCTTGCATTACAGCTTCCACGATGGAGTTGTTTTTTAATAATTCCACCACCTCATCTTTTGTTTTAAGATGAACGTGGATTTCTTCAGATCTTTCGAGATGAGGCTCAGTAGTCTTTTTCACTCCTTTAGCGAGGAAAGTATGGCATAGATTGTTCATGCCGCTTGCATTGGGGGCGAAATCACAAAAAAACTCCCACTGTCCACCAGTATATCCGGTTTCTTCCATCAATTCCCTTTTAGCTGCATCCAAAGGATTTTCACCTTTGCAAACATTGCCCGCTGGGAGTTCGAAACAGACTCGCCCTAAACCATGGCGATATTGCTCCTCCATTATATAAGCCCCATCCTCGGTGATAGCTATCACATTAACCCAATCATTCGACTCTATCACATAGAAATCATCCATTTCAAAACCCGAAGGCAAAATCACATGATCCTTACGTACTCGGAGCCAAGAACAAAGAAATGGGTAGGAAGATTTAAGCGTTCGCCAATTCATTACATTTTCTGATCCAAGTTCTTACCTTTTTCCTCATGTTCGAAGTTAGGTATAAACTTCTTGATAGATGTCACGATTTCAGCCTTGGTGAAATTTGGCTCAGCAAAGATTTCTTCCAGTTCCTTGAAGAAAGTCTCCACCTCGTACATGGGGCGGCGGATGGTTTCTTCAACTACGCCAAGCGCAGAGAATCGTTCCATGTTTATCTTCTCTCCTGGAACATAAAATTCCTCGTAAGCTTTCTCGCCAGTAGTATCACTCTTAAAGTAAACCACAGGATAGTTTTCGCTATCGTAATCCATATCGGCAGCGTATTTCTTTGCCTCTGGGTCGTTCTTGCACTCTACCTTCTTGAATCCTTCTGCCTTGACAAAGTCATCACAGATAGAAGAGAAGGTCAGCATCTGCTCTTCGCCCAACTTTGGGAAGAACACCTCACCACCATTACCAAGGATACAAGCCAACATGCAAATCTGGCCAGACTCCTCAGGAGATACAAAATAGCGCTTCACATCAGAAGGTGCTGCCAATGGCTGCTTCTTCTGCAAACGATGAATCCATCCATCTGGCAAAGAACCGTTGGAGAAAGCTACATTAGCAAAACGAGCGGTTGTCACCTTGAAATGCTCATTGTATGCCATTACCAAGTCTTCCATGATTCGCTTGCTGGCTCCCATAATGTTCACAGGATTTGCTGCCTTATCGGTAGAGACACAGAAGAAATGCTTAGGCGGGAACACACAAAGCAAATCCATCAGTTTCTTTGCCTTAATATCGTTGTTCTCGATAAGGGCCTGAACGCTATACTTATCTTTCTCAGAACGCACATGCTTATGTGCAGAGAAGTTGGCCACTATATCAAAGCCCTTCTCCTCACGGAAGATACGCTCAAAGATTGGGTCAGCGAAGTTGAGTGTGTAACAACGGAACTCATCTGGCACATAGAGCCCCTCCGTGCTTCGAACGTCACGAACCAGCTCCGCCAGCCCGTTCTCGTTGAGATCGACCACCACCACGCTCTTAGGCTCAAAACGCAGCACGGCCTTGATAAACGAGGATCCTATGGATCCAGCTCCACCAATCACACATACTTTCTTACCCTTGATCTCTTGAGTAAGAGTTTCCTTGTTTGCCTCGATATCCCTGGCAAACATACTGACTGGACGGTTAATCACATAGTCAGCGATGAATTTATCTAAATTAAACATTGAATAATAATTTCTGTAACTATTCAGCAATAACACCCCTTTGAGTTTTTGTCAATAATCCTAATACAA
>ERZ779851.2403-NODE-2403-length-14382-cov-5.465485_pt1 | contig 14382 bp, 13 predicted proteins | sample MGYA00511094_ERZ779851 | MGnify/ENA primary metagenome ERZ779851 (study PRJEB29588, sample SAMEA2155512) | human gut metagenome | biome: human gut; feature: human-associated habitat; material: faeces | place: Denmark | collected 2008/2010 ...
GGCGGCCGGACTGATGGCGGCATGCTCTGCCGGCGAGTCGGGGGACGAGGTCATCCTTATCGAAAAGAACGACAGATACGGAAAAAAGCTTTCTATCACCGGAAAAGGGCGCTGTAATGTGACAAATCACTGCTCACGGGATGAGCTTATTAAAAACATCCCCGTCAACGGCAGGTTTTTGTACGGCGCATTTTCAAGGTTTGATTCAAATTCGACAATGGAGTTTTTCGAAAATGCCGGTGTGAGCCTTAAGACCGAGCGCGGAAACCGCGTTTTTCCGCAGTCGGACAAGGCGGCGGACATTGTCGACGCTCTGGTCAGAGAGATGAAAAAGCATAATGTGACTAATGTTCGCGCAAAGGCGGAAAAGGTCGTTTGCGAAAACGGCGCGTTTTCTTATGTTTTGCTCTCGGATAAAACAAAAATAGAGGGCGACAGGGTCATTATAGCGACCGGGGGCGCAAGCTATCCTGGCACGGGCTCGACAGGGGACGGGTATGACTTTGCGCGCTCGCTCGGGCACAGCATAAAACCGATCCGCCCGTCTTTAGTTCCGCTTGAGACCAAAGAATCATTTTGCAGTGAGATGATGGGCCTTTCACTTAAAAACACGGTGCTTCGTCTGATGGACGGACAAAAAACAGTGTATGAGGATTTCGGCGAGCTTTTATTCACGCACTTCGGCCTCTCCGGGCCGACGGTGCTCTCGGCAAGCGCACATATGAAAAAGAGCCCCGAAAACTATAAAATAGTGCTTGATCTAAAGCCGGCGCTGACGGAAGAGGTATTGGACAAAAGAATAATAAGGGATTTTGAAAAATATGCGAAAAAGGATTTTATAAATGCACTTTCGGATCTTTTGCCGCAAAAGATGATTCCCGTCATAGTGAGACTTTCCGAAATTCCGCCACATAAGACCGTCTCCGAAATAACAAAAGAAGAAAGACGGCGCATTGTGGAGCTCTTAAAGCATTTTGAGATCCACATAAAAAGATTCAGGCCGATTGCGGAGGCAATTATCACATCGGGCGGCGTCAGCGTTAATGAGATCAACCCCTCGACCATGGAGTCAAAGCTTGTAAAGGGTGTTTATTTTGCCGGTGAGATCATCGATATGGACGCTTATACGGGAGGTTTTAACCTTCAGATCGCATTTTCGACAGGATACATTGCCGGAAAATCGTAAAAATAAGTTGATTATTTTCTTTATTTGTGATAAAATATAATATGTTTTGTTTTAAGGGGGCATTTCGTTGGCTGAATTCGGCAGTAAAGAGGTTGCTTCGGCGGCCGTCAAAATGGCGCTCGCCGCATCGAGAGACGATGAGGCATCATTCAAGGCTCAGATGTCAAAAGAAAATATGCTTTGCTGTGCGGTCGATTTCGGCGGCGACTTCATAAGCTCCGTTAACAAAATTGTAGAACGCACGGTCGTCAGCGCGAAGCGGGAAAAGCTCATCACTGCGTCACATATGGAGGAAGGTGCGGTTGCCGGCGCGGCGCGCGAGGCGATGAGCGCCATTATGACAAAAGCGATAGGCTTGAATGTCGGCGGAAAGATTGGCATCGCACGCTATAAAGAACATATTGCCGTGTGCATATTCTGCGGGATCGGGCTTTTGCATCTTAACGAAATTGCAATCGGGCTCGGGCACAGAGTTATTTAGGAGTGATTTTATGATCAATATTGCGATAGACGGTCCCTCCGGCGCAGGGAAAAGCACGATAGCAAAAAAAGCGGCCGCAAAACTCGGCTATATTTATATCGATACCGGGGCGATGTACCGCACGGTCGGGCTTTATCTTAACCGTCTCGGAATAAACATAAAGGCTGAAAAAGAAAAGGTTATAAATAGCCTTTCCGGGATAAATATAGATATAAAATATGAAAACGGCGAACAGCACATTTTCTTAAACGGGGAGGATGTTTCCTCGCTTATAAGAACTCCCGAAATTTCAATGGCCGCGTCAGATTCGGGCACGGTTCTGGAAATCCGCGAGAAGATGACTCATTTACAGCGCAATTTGGCAAAAAACAACAATTGCATTATGGACGGGCGCGACATCGGCACCTTTGTCCTTCCGGATGCGGATGTTAAAATATTTCTCACGGCGGACGTTCGCGTGCGTGCCGAACGAAGATACCGCGAGCTTGCCGAAAAAGGCGAGCAAGTTAAATTCGAGGATGTTTTATCGGGCATGGTACTTCGCGATAAAAATGACAGCACGCGCGAATTTATGCCCCTTAAAAAGGCGGACGACGCTATTCTTATTGACACATCTGACTTGTCGCTTGACGAGTCGGTCGACGCGGTAATAAAGTGTATTGGAGACAGGATAAAATGAACGGTTTTTATAATTTCGCACGCGGATTGGTCCGTGCCGTTATGTTCATACCGTACAGATTGAGAAGACCTGATAATAAATCGGTTCCGGAGAACGGCGGACTCATCGTGTGTGCCAACCACTCAAGCCTTCTTGACCCGGTATTCATCGCAATATCGCTTAAGCGAAAGCTCACATTTATGGCAAAAAAAGAGCTTTTCAATTTCAAACCGTTCGGAAAACTCATATCGATTTTAGGCGCTTTTCCGGTGGACAGGGAACACAACGATGTTTCCGCGGTCAAAACGGCGATAAAGCTTTTAAGAGGCGGTCACGCGCTTTTGATGTTTCCGCAGGGCAAACGTTGCAAAAGGGCGGAAAATGTACGTGCAAAGCACGGTGCGGTAAGGCTTGCGATCATGACAGGTGTGCCGATACTTCCGGTCGGCGTTTCGGAAGATCACAAGGCGTTCAGAAAAAAAGGTTTTGTTAAGATCGGCGAGCCGATCGATTATTCAAAATACAAGGGAATGAAGCTCACCGACGAGGAGTGCGACAGGCTGTCCGATGAACTGATGGAAAAGATCTATGCTCTTTCGTCAGAGGGAGAAAAAAATGATTGAGGTAGCAAAATCGGCCGGCTTTTGTTTCGGCGTTTCAAGAGCGCTGGGGTTTGTGAACGAAGGGATCGCTGAAGGTAAAAAAATAGCGACTATCGGCCAGATAATACATAACGAGAGGGTCGTATCGGAGCTTTCCGAAAGGGGCGTCAGGATAATTGACGATCCGTCGGAGGCTAAAGAGGGAGAAACGGTCGTTATAAGAAGCCACGGCGTTTCAAAAAAGACGGCTGAGGCCATAAAAACAGATTTTATCGACGCAACGTGCCCTTTTGTTAAAAAAATTCAAAGAATAGTTGAAAAGTATCACGAAAAGTGTTATACTATAATAATAGCGGGAGATAAGACGCATCCCGAGGTCATAGGGATCAACGGCTGGTGCGATAACAGCGCGATAATAGTAGGGGATATGGAGGAAGCCGAACAAAAGCTTTTGTCCGTTGCCGATCTGCCGCTCTGCGTTGTCGCGCAGACAACGTCTTCGGTGATTTTTTGGGAAAACTTAAAAAAATTTTTAAAAAAGACTTGCCAAAGGGCAGAGTTTTTTGATACAATATGTAGTGCGACCGATTTAAGACAAAAGGAAGCGCTAAAAATCGCGGAACGGTCCGATATATTTTTCGTAATCGGCGGAAAGCACAGCTCCAATAATAAAAAACTTGTCGAAACGGCAAAGAAAGCGTGCAAAAACGTCTATCATATCGAGGGGGCATATGAGCTTCCAGACAAGTCGGAATATATCCGCAAACGAATTGGTGTAACAGCCGGTGCATCAACACCGGACTGGATAATAAAGGAGGTTCTTCACACAATGGAAGAAAACACAAAAGTAACAACTAATACAAATGAGGAGGAAAACTGGACAAAAGTGCTTGAAAACACTCTTGTTACCTTACATACAGGTGAAAAGGTTAAGGGTACTGTCGTTGAGATACACCCGAATGAAGTAATTGTTAACCTTAATTACAAGTCTGACGGTATCATTCCCGCCAGTGAGTTAACTGATGACCCCACACTTACACCTTCGGATGTAGTTAAGGTAGGGGACGTTATAGATGTATTTGTAATAAGAGTAAACGACGTTGAAGGCAACGTTCTTCTTTCCAAGAAGAAGATCGATAACGAGAAGAAATACGCTGATCTTGCAGAAGCTTTTGAGAACGGCACTGTTCTTTCAGGTATCGTTATCGAGGCTGTAAAGGGCGGCGTTATCGTTCTTTGCGAAGGTATCAGAGTGTTCGTTCCCGGTTCTCAGGCGAACGACAGATACTTAAGCGACTTATCCGTGCTTGTTGACACAACAAAGAAAGTTCCGCTCAAGATCATAAAGTTCGATCAGCGCACAAAGAAGATCGTCGGCTCCATCAAGCAGGTTCTTCTTGCAGAAAAGGCTAAGAAGGCAGAAGCTTTCTGGGCTGACGCGGAAGTCGGCAAGGAATATAAGGGCGTTGTTAAGACGATCACCGATTTCGGTGCATTCGTTGACATCGGCGGCGTTGAAGGCCTTGTTCACATTTCTCAGCTCTCCTGGAGCAAGATCAGCCATCCGTCCGAGGTCGTTAAGGTCGGCGACGAGATCAATGTTCGCATCCTTAAGATCGAGACAGACGAGAACGGCAAGACCAAGGTTTCTCTCGGCTACAAGAAGGACGAGGATAATCCCTGGGTGATCGCAAAGAGCAAGTTTGAGATCGGCAACGTTGTAAACGTAACAATTACGAATGTAATGCCTTTCGGTGCATTTGCCGAGCTTATCCCCGGCGTTGAAGGTCTCATCCACATTTCTCAGATCGCAAACAAGAGAATCAATAAGCCCTCCGATGAGCTTAAGAAGGGTCAGAAGGTTGACGCGAAGATAATCGACATCAACTGGGATGCAACTCCCACACCCAAGATCGCTCTTTCGATAAGAGCACTTCTTCCGGACGCGGAGCCTGAAGAGGCACCCGTTGCGGCTGAAGAGACAGCTGAATAATAAAAAAGTTCCGATTCTTATGAATCGGAACTTTTTTGCCTTTTTCGGGGCGATCCGGCAATTTAAACTCTTTACTCACGGGCTGATTTGTGGTATAATATCTTTGGTAAATTATAAGCAAAGGAGTTAATATTATGACCTACATTGATAAGTATAACGAATGGCTTAACTATAAAGAGCTCGACCCCGAACTTCGGAGCGAGCTTGAAGCGATAAAAGGCGATGACACCGAGATAAAAGAAAGGTTCGGCGCCGAGCTTGCGTTCGGAACGGCCGGTCTTCGCGGAATCATTGCCGCGGGTACAAACAGAATGAATATCTATGTTGTGAGGAGAGCAACAAAGGCACTTGCAAAGCATCTGCTTTCTGAAAAAATCGAGAACCCGAGCGTTGTGATCGGCTATGACTCGCGCCATAAGTCCGATGTTTTTGCTAAAGAAGCGGCGGAAACGCTCACAAGATACGGCATCAAGGTCTATCTTTTCGAAGAGCTTAAACCCGTTCCGGAGGTCAGCTTCGCGACGAGATACTTAAAGTGTTCTGCCGGCATCATGGTCACCGCAAGCCACAACCCGGCAAAATATAACGGCTATAAGGTATATGGCGACGACGGTTGCCAGATCGGGCCCGAGACGGCGGACAGTATCGTTAACATTATAAAGTCAATGCCTCTTTTCGAGGAGTTTGATGCGCCGGTCAACGAAGGGCTCATCTCGCTTATCGGTGAAGATATTGAAAATGAATTTTTGAAGGCTGTGCTGACCCAGCAGATCAATCCCGATGCGGTCAAAGAGGCGGCAGATAACTTCAAGATCATATACACTCCGTTCCACGGAACAGGCTATAAGCCCGTTATGAAGGCATTTAATGCGATCGGGCTTAAGAATGTCTACACCGTTAAAGAGCAGTGCGTTCCGGACGGTGACTTTCCGACGGTCAAATCGCCCAACCCGGAGGACAAGGAAGGGTTCACGATCGGCATCGAAATGGCAAAAAAGCTTGATGTTGACCTGATTTTAGGAACAGATCCCGACTGTGACAGAGTGGGTATCGTCGTTAAAAATTCCGACGGGGAATATGTCACGATGACGGGCAACCAGGTCGGCGCGCTCCTTTGCGAATACATTCTTTCACAGCGCACCGAGAAAGGCACAATGCCCAAAAATCCCTTTGTGGTCAAAACCATCGTAACGACCGACATTATAAGAAACATCTGTAAATCGTATAACGTGACGATGTTTGAGTGCCTGACAGGATTCAAATACATCGGTGAGCTTATAAAGAGCAACGAGGAAGAGGGCGATATGCACTATGTCTTCGGATTTGAGGAAAGCTATGGCTACCTTGCCGGAATCCATGCCCGTGATAAAGACGGGGTCGTTGCATCGATGCTGATCGCCGAGATGGCGGCATTCTACAGCCTTAAAAACAAAACACTGTATGACGCGCTTTGTGACCTTTATAATAAATATGGCTGGCATAAAGAGGGCGTTTATAACATTGTCAGAGAGGGGCTTAAGGGTGCGGACGAGATCAAGGCCTCGATGACTAAAGTAAGAAACGATCCGCCCACGGTTCTGGCCGGATTTAAGGTTCTGGCACTTCGCGATTATGACGAGAGAGTCAGAAAAGATTTTGTTAATAACAATACTTCTCCGTTGACACTTCCGAAATCCAATGTGCTCTATTTTGAGCTCGAGGATGGTCTTTGGGCGGTTCTTCGTCCTTCGGGAACAGAACCGAAGCTTAAAATTTATGTCGGAGCAAAGGCGGATTCCAAGGCGCAGGCAGCAAAGATCTCTGCCGCACTTATCAACGAATTAAGAGCTTTAGTGGAGGCTTAAAATGAATATAGGCACATTTTTGGTCCAGCTGGATTTGGCTGTTAATGCAGATTTCTTTTTTGAAAGACTTTGTATAAATATCGGGGGGAGCATTTATGTCTAAAGCGTACTGGATGTGGAATTACGGCGATTACGAGATATTTCACTCAAACAAAGCACACACCCGAAGGGAAGAGTTCGGGATAGACTATCCCGTGTTCTGGCGTCTTCCCGAGATTGACAGAAACGTCTTCTTTTACTGCGATTTTGAAAACAGCGAGCCGGAAAAGATCAAGGCAATATTAAACGGTTTCGGCTACCTTTCGGTTGACGGAAAGCTCTATAAAGCAAACGAGGAACACGTTATCGAGCCCGGCAAGCACAATGCAAGAATCACTGTCACTAATTTGTCCGGGCTTCCGGCGGCGTTCGTTGAAAGTGATATTTGCCCGAGCGGCGAAAAATGGGTGACGCTGAACCCCGAAAAAACAAAGACGCTGCCCGTCGGATATGAAAAGCAGTACGATACGCCGGACAAAAATCCCGAGCAGTTCATTTTTGAATACAAAAGGATATATCCGGTCAATACCGATAAAAGGGAGGACGGCACGCTTTACGATTTCGGAAAAGAGGTCTACGGCTATCTTTTAATCGATTCGTCCACGGACGATAAACTACATGTAAGCTACGGCGAGTCGCTTTCGGAGGCTGTCGACATAAAGTTTTCCACCGTTCAGGAGGATATTTCAGGGAAAACGAGCTATAGACTGCGTCCGCGCGCTTTTCGCTATATCTTCATTCCGGGATCGCATTCGGATTTAAAAGTTTCGGCCGATTTTGAGTACCTTCCGCTTGAATATAAGGGCTCGTTTCACTCGGACTCGGACGATGTTAATAAGATTTGGGATATGTGCGCATACACGCTTTTGCTCACCTCGCGCGAGGTGCAGTTAGAGGCTGTTAAGCGTGACCGCTGGCTTTGGGGCGGCGACGCGTACCAGGCGTATAAATTCAACAACTACCTTTTCTTTGATAAGGAGATAATAAGGCGCAGTACAATTGCATTGCGTGGGAAAGAACCGGTTTATGAACACATAAATACGATCGCCGATTACAGCCTTTTCTGGATAATCGGGCTCTATGAATACTATTTGTTTTATAAGGATGATGAATTTATAAAATTCATATACCCGAAAGCTGTGTCGCTTCTGGATTTCTGCCGGAAACGCGTGAACGGAGAAGGCTTTATAAAATGCGTTCCGGGCGACTGGATATTTATCGACTGGGCAAATATCGATAAATCCGGCGAATCCTGCATCAGCGCTGAGCAGATGCTATACATAGCGGCAAATAACTCAATGGCAAAGTTGTCCGAAATTGTCGGCGATGACAAATCTAAATTCGAAAAAGAAGCCCAAATCCTCAAGGAAAAAGTTAATGCATTTTTCTGGGACGGAGAAAAGGGCGCCTATATCGACAATTATGAGTCCGGCAAACGAAATGTGACGCGCCACGCGAATATTTTCGCGATTCTTTATGACATCGCGTCAAAGGAGCAGGCGGAGAGCATCTGTAAAAATGTTTTGTTTAACGACGAGATAGAAAAGATCACAACCCCGTATTTTGAGGGTTACGAGCTCGAGGTGATGGGCAAGCTCTCGGAATTTGATTTTATCGAAAATAAGATCAGAACATACTGGAAGGGAATGCTCGACCTGGGCGCGACCACAGTCTGGGAGGAATACGACCCGTCGCTTACCGGTGATGAGCATTATGCGATGTACGGAAAGAAATACGATAAATCGCTCTGCCACGCGTGGGGAGCAGCGCCGATATATCTTCTGGGAAGATTTTTCATGGGTGTTTATCCGACAAGTCCGGGGTTTGAAACCTTCAGCATAAAGCCGCATCTCGGCGGATTCGGATTTATCGAAGGATGCGTTCCGATCATGGGAGGAGAAGTTAAAATTAAGCTTGACGGGAACTCGCTTTCTGTTACCGCAACGAAAGGCGGCGGCACTTTAAGCATTAACGGTAAAGACTACACACTCAAAAAAGACAAAGAGCTTACTTTGGAAATTTAAAAACGAACCGGGGAATATACGGGGTTTAATGTGATTATTTTCAGATAAATAACTATTTATCTGAATTGGAACACCCGTTTTGAATGTACGGAGGATATTATGGCTGATAAGCAGAACACGCTGAGAAATTACCTGTCGGAACTGCCTGACTTTGTTTTCAGGTTTATCGACTATTATTATGACGGCGAATCCGTCAACACTCAGCTTGCCTTTGCTTTGGACATTAAAATATTTTTAAACTTCCTGCTCGTGACAAAAAAATTCCCATATGACTCTCTTGAAGAATTTTCCGAAAACGATATGGAGCAAATCAGCGTTGACGATCTGTTGGAATATAAATCATACTTAAAGCAATACACGCTGACATATACGGACGCTGACGGCCAGCCCTACAGCCGCACGCACAGAAATTCCTCTTTTGGCATCAACCGCAAAATGTCGTCACTGCGAAGTCTCTTTTCATATCTTTATAAGACTGACAAAATTTCGCAGAATATCACACTTAAAGTTGATATGAATAAGCTTGTTCAGAAGATCAAAAAGCCTCTCACTCTCCAGGAAACTATGCGGCTTATGGATGTGATACTAAACGGCGAAAAATACTTTAAGGGTCGCCTTCTGACAGAATATCTGAACCGCAAAAAGCGCGATGTTGCGCTTTATCTCACCTATTTAGGAACAGGTGTTCGTGTTTCTGAGCTGGTAAATCTTGACGTTTCGGACATTGATTTTGAAACATCGTCGTTCACAGTCACCCGAAAAGGCGGAAATGAGGACGAGATTTTTATGCCGGTTCAGGTCGAAAATGAGCTTTTGGAGTATCTCGAATGGCGAAAAGAGCAAAATTATAACACCTCTGCCCTATTCGTTTCACGAAACGGCGACAGGCTCACGATTTCAAGCGTCGAGCATAATCTTAAAACATATTGCCTTGCCGCCGGAATCACAAATAAGGATAAAACACGTCCTCACGCGCTTAGGAGAACGTTTGCGTGCACCCTCCTGGAGGAAGGCGTGGACATTAAAATGGTTGCCGAGCTCATGGGGCATAAAAATATCGAGGTCACGCATAAATTCTATGCTCAGTATAGCTCAAAAGCAAAAAAAGAGATCATGCGAAGCCGCGAGATTCCGGAAAAATAGTATAGAAAAGCACCGCTATCGCGGTGCTTTTTTCTTAAGGCGGTTGTTTTCATCATACCAGTAGTTCCTGATTTCGCCGTTCTCCTCGGAAAACACACGGTTTCCGTTTTTGTCGTACTCATAGCGCTCACTGTATACGATATTGCCCTGCTTGGTGCGGATCGACTGTTTCACCGTCCCGTCCGCGTTGTACGAATACGTTACGCGCTCGCCGGTTGCGCCGAGTGCTTTTTCCGTGCCGCCGGGGAGGCTTTTTCCCCAACCTCCTCGGCGGTCTTTACTCTACTTACAACTCTCCGTTATATCTTTTACGCCACTCCTCGCGGTATATTCATATTTCTCGTATCAAATAAAGTGCATAATCATAATCGTCTTTTTTTACATATACCTTGTATTCACCGCCACCCCTAGTCAAATTTGGCGATAACATTGAAAAAGAAAGCTTGTAATCTATATCATTTTTTGCTAAAATCGACCTTACTTTTTCCAGTTTATTCAAATCGTAAGTAATATATAATTGTTTTTTTCTGAAAATCATTTTTTCCTCCTCTTTTTAGCGATTATCTACGATACGTCCTTCCATGTAATTGGCCGGAATAGATGCCTCCATATGGAATTCGCCTTTGTCATCTACGTAAAATGTATCATAAACATTATTGTATACATGAACTATGACTTCATTATTGTTGTTTTTGTATTTAGCCTTTACATTAAGACCGATTACAAAGTAGTTTCCTTTATCATCTCGGCAAAAAACACCTTGAATTCCATTAATGCTAAAACTCATATCCGCTACGCCTTCTTTTCTATTAGCACCAAAATATTCAGATGCTCCATAAACATATTCCATTCCAGCTACATGCATTTTTGAATAAAAACTTCCATTTGCGTGTCCGTATACGCTATCAAGTTTAATATAATTTCGATTATTGTATTCATACCTTGTATAGTATATTATCGTTGTCACAGATAGTGTTTTATCAGAAGAATATCCAATAGATGTTTGCATATACTTACCTAATTCGCCATTATCGATGGCGGAATATCCCGTTCCAAATGTATAGTCAAAATTATCAGGCGCATTAGAATACGACATTCTCGCAGTATATGCCATTCTATGTGCAATAGCCTTAGTATTGTAATCATCGACATTAGCGTTTGCCCACATATAATCGGCTTTATTCAATAGCGTCCATTCACTCTCCGACATACGCCCGTCATGATAAGCCGCAATGTCCTCATCTGATATAGTCAGCCCCCACGGATCAATACTATTAATCGGATTGCCTTCACAGTATACATACCAGTTTACGCCGGACTTTGCGGGGTCTTCTGTGGTGAAACGTCCCGTTTCCGGGTCGTACATGCGGTTACGAAGGTATACAAGTCCCGTTTCGGAGTCGGTGTACTCTCCCGTGTAGCGGAATGGGTTATGCACGCTCTTTTTCCCGAACATACGGCGGAAAGGGTTGTAATCCTCATCCTCCGCACCGTATGCGTTGTAGTCATAGCGCTCCAGGCTCTCCCCGAAAACGTTGACAAGCTCCTTAACGTCCCCATGAACATTCGTGCGGTAATACACCGTTTCGCCGAGGCTTGAGGTGTAGCCCAAAAGGTCCGTCCCTCTTGAGTATGTATAGTTCACCCCGTCAACGCTTTCGCCGACGATATACATCCCGTCATATACATATCCCGTGCTGACTCCGTTGACTTTTTTTCCGGATCGGAACCCGTCCGCCCCGTAATAGTATTCCGCGAAAAAGTTGTCCCCCTCGGCAGTTTTACTCCCCTCAATTGTGTTTTAGTACCGCCGAGGAGGCTTTTCCCCAACCTCCTCGGCGGTCTTTACTCTACTTACAACTCTCCATTATCTCTTTTGCGTTGTTCATCGCGGTATGCTTTTCTTTGTTCTTTTCGTTCTTTTTCAATTGCAACAAAAGCCTCGTATTGCTCGTGGTTTTTCCGCCGGCCGACCATGATTCCGAGGCAGATAAGAGCGTACGTTACAATTCTCGTAAGTTCACAAAGCAAATACAAAAATTCCCCTTGTCCAAAAATTTCTTCAATGACGACTCCAACCACTCCCATCGGTCCCATTGTCAACATTATTAATAATTTTGAATTCGTTGCCCACCAGATAGTTGCATTTACAACTCCTATGATAATAACTTGCCAAACTTTAACTTTATAATTGTACTTTCCCAAAAAATAATAAATTGTAATCAAAGTTATCGCAACCAAAACGTCTACTATACTATATGCCAGTTTGTTATGTATCAAGGCATGTCCGGCGTTTCCCAATATCACCGATATGAAACCGACAACTATATTTCCGACTATTATGTTCGTCATTTTTTACCTCCATAATAATTACTCCAATACATCTCATTTAATTTAAGGCTTGATGCTGCAGCGGCATCTGCCATTGAGTTAAAATACATCGTATCGTCGTCCGGTGCATTCGGATCCTGCGGATCATCTACGTAAGTTGTTTCTGAAAAATCTTTCGCCCATCCGATGACCAAATCTCTTGCAATATTTATTTTTTCTTCATACTCCTTGCCTTTAGGTATGTAATACCCAGGTTCAGGTCTATCAATTATCGGTGCAGAACGCTTTACCTTGCCGCTGGGGTCGGCAGTGCCAAGATATTCTGCCGCTACCCAGCCCTCTTTATCTCCATACTTCACATATGCCCATACATGGCCGTCTATGGCCTCATCCGTCTTTGTTCCGGTAAATGTAACTTTAGTTCCTCTTTCAAGTGTTCCTATAACAGCATAATCCGTTCCTGCGCCTGATCTCATATTCAAGGGATCGCTTTCTGTTATTACATATCTTTCACCATACAATCCCCATGGATCGACCTTCGTGATCGGATCACCTTCGCAATACGCATACCAGTTTACGCCGGACTTTGCGGGGTCTTCCGTGGTGAAACGTCCCGTTTCCGGGTCGTACATGCGGGTACGAAGGTACACAAGTCCCGTTTCGGAGTCGAAATATTCTCCCGAGTAGCGGAAGGGGTTATCGTCCGACGGAAGCGCGTTCTTTTCCGCGCCGTATGCGTCATACTCGTAATCCCGGACTACGGTGTTTCCGCTTGTTAAAAGCACCGTGTCCCCGTGACCGTTTTTATACAGTGTATTCGTTACCGAGCCCGACTTACGCGCGAAAACTCCGTTTGCGCCGAAATAGTTCGTCACATTAACCGACGACGCCGTACCCTCGTTTTTGATGTTCGCGCCGTCCCAGTAATACTTTGTCTTTGCCCCGTTCACCGTTTTTTCGACGCGCTGACCGTTTCCGTTGTATTTATACGACGCCTTTTCCTCGCCGTTCTCAAGATACTTTATGAGCTTTCCGAACGCGTCATACACATAGCTTTCGCTCTTCGCTCCGTAGTCGCCCGACGTTATTTTCGAGGTGAGATTTCCGGCATCGTCATACACATATGTGCGCACTCCGGAAAAATCCGCCGACCCCGTCACGGTCTCCGTTTCCGGCAAGAATCTTTATTGCTCATTTCGTGCAAGATACTCAACATCTCTGTTGTCGGCATCGTCAGTACAAATTTTTATAATGTCTTTTTTCATAAAAACTGTTTCTCCATCAAAATTACCAAAAGAATCATATTGTGACATATACACAAGCTCATCATTGTAATTATCTATAAATCCCGATAAATCATTTCCTTCTTCCATAACCTGTACACTAACAATCTTCTTTTCTGCTTTAGCCTTTTTCAATATAAATTCTAACGGGTGAATATTTCTATATTCAACTAATAATTTATCTTGGTCATGTAATTTACTAAGTCTCTTTATTTTTTCAAGATATAACGACTCCGTTTCAATGCGATAGATCCCATCAATAGGTTCGGCAGAGTATCCGTCATACTCGCCATGAGTTCCGATATTGTATTGCAATATCCAATCGTTCATAGAACATAATATGACTCCTACATGAAACAACTCCGTTCTTTCGCTATCCGTATATATTGCTGTGATCTTTTTATTATTTATATGCTCGTCTATTATTTGTTTCATAACCATCATTTCTTTTTATTGCTCCTATCAACCCATTCCGGTTTTTTCTGTGCTTTGTTCTTATCTCCAGGTCTTTTTTTGTATGTTTATCCCAATTTTTCTTACTCCTATTAGTATTATGTGGACTGTATTCATATATTTTCGGAGCCACTTCCTCCACCGCCTTCACAACCACAACAACAGTTGCTACAACTGCAACAGCAATAACAACAGGAGCCGCAACAGGAGCAATAGTGGTAGAAGCTGCTGCAATTGCTAATTCTCCGACTTCCCCTTCCGGATCCTGATATTTCACCGGGTTTGCCATACAATAAGGATAAAGGTTGCCTGACTGTGTTATTGCATTAGCATACGGGGTAATCA